>Ga0116228_10004544_pt1 | contig 12306 bp, 6 predicted proteins | sample S1TSphfallax_2_FD_89694 | JGI IMG/M metagenome (GOLD analysis project Ga0116228, IMG submission 89694) | Host-associated microbial communities from peat moss isolated from Minnesota, USA - S1T2_Fc - Sphagnum fallax MG | ecosystem: Host-associated > Plants > Peat moss > Unclassified | place: USA...
GCCGACGAATTCAAAGCCTAGATTCTCTCCCATGGGAGTAGTAATTGGGCCAAGCAATTAGACACTTCTTTGTCAAGTATCTTCCAGCCTCCAAGTTAGGCTTTTTCATATGCGGGGAATATGAAAACCTGTTAACTATGGGTACATGCTACACTCAAAGTCAAAATTCCCACCTATTAACTATATGCTACACACTACACCACAAAGTCAAAATTCCCATTGAAGAGGGAAATTCTCTTAGGTAAGTCAGTTTTTAGGAGCAAGTTTTTATAGATCTTATTTTGGATGTTTTTGTTCAATTGGCTTTCTATGGTTAAGTCAACAATCTATTTCAAGGAAGGAATCTATGGAACTTGTGAACTTTAATAAAAAGCACTAAAACTCAACCTTCTTTCATGTCATTGAGTAATCTAATCGTGGGCCTTCCATCTTCCTCCTAAAGACTTTAGGGGGAAAGTTGACCAAATCCCCCCTCTTTCTACACAAGATTTTTGCTTGCTAGCTCCAAGTTTCCTCGGGTTGATTGATTCTTCCTAGGTAAAAAAACAACACAGTCTGCTGAATCTGAACAATGGGAATTCCACCCCCAGCAATCAAGGAAGGTGGGATCTTCTTCTGCTACTATGTTCTAGAGAGCACATATACTCTGACTAGCAGTGCACTTGACAAGCCCCCCTAAGTCCACCATCATATACTTAGAGTGATCCAGAAGTTTTCACATGAGTAGTACAAAGTTGAAACTTGTAGGTAGAGAGACTATGGAACAATGTAAATTATTTTTCATTTTGGTCTCACATTGTGCGGCGTCTGGGTGAACCCAACCCACACTGGTACCATGGTGAAAACCTCAAAGTTTTTTGTCATTGATTCTAAGAAATATAAATATAACATACTTGACTAGATTAGGGTTTCTGACTCCAAATTCATCATTTCTGAGGCACAAAGAGTTTGGGTCTCTAGTAGCCCTCACTCAAGGATATGAAGCTACCTGGTACCAGTGCAGGTGCTCGCTCATTCACCCTCCCTCATTTTGAGGAATGTTCCAAAGCGTGTTACCATGAAGTTTTTTTCTGAATTTCATGGATTGTTTCTTAATTTCACTCCTATTGCTGGTTTGAACTTGCCATCAAGGGCAGAGTCATTCCATTATGAGTTAGCGGCTTGTTTCTTTCCTACCAAATAAGGAGAGAGAAACCAGACTTCATATGCATTTGAAGTTCATCCCTGCCCGAGGTTGTCACTGCAACATTTTTTGAGGTGACAAACTTCTACATTTTTTGAGTGGACTTTGTCATTACCTCTTGCCAACCCAACTCCCAAGTTGTGCTTTGCTTTGCAACATATGATCTGATCATACCCAATATTAATATCTTCTATCACAAGTGCAACTAATTGTACTCTTCGCCATTCATGAATGCTATGTGGCCTACCAACCTCATTCCTTTCCCCTACCAACCCACCCACTTGGATACAAGAACGCACATTAATTTTATCATTATTATTTTTTTAATAATTATCTTTCAAATGCCTTTTCAAAACCTACCTCTGTCTTCTATATCATTATTTTTATCTCTTTCTCACATTCCTTTTGAAAACTTTCCTTCCTTACATTACATTATTTTCCATTGTAAATGTGTCCAAAATATAATTTATCAAATTTATTCTTTTTTAAAAAAAAGTATAAGTCTTAGTTGTATACAATGAAAGTAAAAAGCTAATACAAGTGAAATATTTTAAAAAAAAATTTTAAAAAATGAATTATATGTAATTATAATTTTTTTGAATTGACATTAAATAAACTTGGATTGGAATAATCTAGACTTTGAAGGTTCTAGTATCAATGTTGGTTGATATATATAGGCTTGCACTTGGTATTAATTATTAACATTGGTAACAAGCACCATACTAGTCTACTATGAGTTGAGGCAACACCAACCTTATACTAGTAATAGCTTGCTAGGGATTTGAGGTGATACTAACCTTGTACCTCTTTATTTCAATCTCAATACCAATGTATATATCAGTATTGGTCAATTTTTTCACATGGTGAGAGAAACATTGCTTGGGGAATGGGCTTCACAATTTTGAGTTATATGAAGGTGGTTGCAAGATATGATGGATAACTTTTGGTTTTTGCTAATTGTCATGCATTAATATGTCATTAACATGTCATAAAATTACCATTACATCAAATTTTTTATTAAATTAAAATTCTCAACTTAAATAAAATAAAATAAAATTGTAACATATATTTTTCAAATATATAATAATGAACTTTTAAAATTGAAAAATATGATATTAATTTTGTGTATGGTTTTATCTCCTATTTAAACAATGACATCACAATAAAATATAATTTTAACATTATTGAATGAACTTTTTATGAACTTTTCATCTATCAAAATTGGTCCACCTTATCTTGCAACCACTAAGGATCTAGAAAAACTCATCATAATACAATAACACGAATAGATGAAGTAACCATCTTGTCGACCAACAATCTTGATCATGCATTGCACACATTGGGCAACCCTTTTTATTGGATGCCAAAAATAAGATTTGCAATGGGTCTCCATTGCCAATCCACTCCTCCAAGTTTGCCTCTCATCATTAATATTTACAAAATTTTAGGAACAAGCTTTGCCATCAACATTAATTTAGGACATTCAGGGTTTAATATTATAATAGAATGAAATTGTTTTTTTTTTCCTTGATAGATGTAGTCTTGAATGCTTGAATTGGGCAAGTTGCAATGGTGATGAGTGTAATGGGGGAGCTACAATGGCAAGAGGTGCAATAGAGAAGTGTCATAAGAACAAAATTCTTTCAATTTTGAAGACAAGCCTTCAAAACTTACAAACATTTATTGCATTTATCTTCCCATTCCTACCTCAATTGCAAGTCCATCTGGAAAAGCCATCAGCCCAAGAGTGATTAAAAAAAACACCAAAAGTTTTGTTAATCTTCCAAATTGCGAAAACATGACCATACATATTGGAGTTTTGAAACGCTTTCTAAAATCAACACTTATTGAAGGTTTTGACTTTGAAAAACCCGAACAGATTTGGCACTTACCTACGAATAATTAAATTTTTTGACTTTTTTTTCATCAATTAAATTTTGAATTCTGTAATTTTCAGTTATTAGTTATTTAGTTATTCAGGGGTTAATATACAAAGTCACAAATATAACATGCAATTGTGGCTATCTTTGATGTTATATGTTTAGATTATATGTCAAAACCCTGTGTTGCAAAATGAACAATCTAAGCTTCAAGATCTTAATCATCAAAATGTTCACATTGAGACCTACCTAGTTGCATAAAGAAAAATTGTTAAAGAAATCAGATACAATTCTTTGTTAAACCTTAAATGCTTGACAAGCCAAAAATGGTCTTTTCAAGGATTCAAAATCAATGTACCTAACAAAAATTTGATTCTTTTATTCAAAATATTTTTTTGATGCCATGTGCAGTGCGGTCATAGACTCCAAATGACATGTTGACTGGGTAAATGCACATCAATTTACAAGAGTGGTTCAATGTAAATGAGGCATGCAACAACCTTTCAATGGGGGACATGTGACGGGGCTCTGTTTTGCTTGAAAGAAACAAGAAGCCGATCGAGTCAAAGAGACAGTTGCAACAAGTTTGCAATTACATTTTGGGGAGGGAAAGTGGGCAGCACTTATTATGCCTAAACCACTTATGGTTTGCGGATTTCTTGTTTGATACAATATTGAGGACATTTAACCATGTTTAAGAATTTTTTTGTCTGACCAATTTTATTCTTAAAAAGCCTTGAAAGGTGACTAGGTGTTTTAACTCTTGAAAGTCTAGGCAAGGTGGTGCCCCTCCGTCCCCACATACTCATACAAGGAACCTATAGCTTCAAAATTTGACATGCTTGGCTAGTACCCAACTTTGAGTATTGACCTACCCATGTGATGAGAGTTTCATGTCTCTAAAGTTCCATTATACTCTTATTTGTGGGCTTTGGAATGTGAGACAAAGCGCTGTGTAACAATGATGTGAAGAGTTTTGCTCAGGTAAGTTTTTCTCTACTCAATCTGTTCAACATGGCATATTCTTATTGTGCTAATTTAGAGGATGTAGTGCCTAGGTTTCGGGATAGAAGTGAGGTTTGTTTGGGTAACCTCAATCCTGGCATCATCTTCTAGCAGTTATGAGTTGTTTATTTTAGCGACCATTGACAGAAGGTCTGTCAATGGATGCTTTGCAACAATTAGCTTGTTGCATTAAACAACTAAGCATTATTAAAGGTTGCACTAACATTGCATGAGGGGTTGATGTTTGTGATCTTCAGCTATGGCTAAAATTGCTGAAGCCCCTTTCAGGGAATGTCGTCACCCTAAGTTGCTTGTGGAACTAAGCATTTGCTAAGGGATGACCAACACCAAACTGGCTTGCTGCTCTTACCATTGATCCAAAGAGAGGGTATATGCTTTGAATCAATGGTAAGAGCAGCAAGCCACCCATTGAGGAGTGCATGTGATTCCAGAGTTGACCTCTTGCTTGCTATGAGGAGGTTAACATATAGGATTGTTTAAGGGAATAGAAATTGAGCATTTGCTGCTATATAAAGACTTGAAACCAACCTGAAGAGAGTTGCAGATGAGCAGGTAGGTGTACATACAAAGATGGGTAACTTACATTGTCCATCAAAATTTGGGAAAATCCCAAATCTCCCAATACTAGAAAGAGGAGGTTTGTTGGCAATAATCATACAACGAAGGACTGGTGTGAGAGTTGGAATCCTCTTCCCCTGCAAAAGCATTGGGTTCAAACCGACGAGCTGATACTTCACTGTAAGCAAGTCGAGCTGTTCCACTGATGCTTTCTTCTTGTTCTTGTTCTTGTGCAATAAGAGGAGTGTCATTGTTGCGCTCAGGACTATGAATTGCCCAAAGAATGGCAGTGCATGCAGTCAAGGAGATTCCAAGCCCAACCAGCGTGAGTTTCAGTCTGGTAAGAGTAGGTTTCACCTGCAGTAGTAGTATTGGAAACAAAAATTGTTATCTTTCAAAACACAACTCTTGCAAGCCAACATTCAAAGAAAGTGCGAGGACTCTTGCAAGGGTATATACAGTAGTAGCAACCTCAGGTTTTTAAAACCCACCTTAAATGAGCCAAGTAACCGATCTCGAGCCAATACCTCAGGAGATTTCACCCAAACCTGAATTCACCATAGATTCATCAAAGCCATAGTTCAAACATCTGTACTCAAGTTTGTGTTGTCACTTTCTTCCATCATAACCTCGAGCTTTAACTAATAACCAAAAGAAAAGGTTGTTTTTGTGTGCAACAATATCTGTTTTAGGGATAAACTTCTGTTGAAGAGAACTGACCTGACCATCATACCATCCAGTCTCCTCATCTGCAGTGGACAAGAGAATCCGAAACCTCTCAGATTTCACCATTAGAGGTATTTTCAAAACCAAAACAGATCTTTGAAATTAGTGTACCAAGGACCTTTTGCTGAGTAAGCCATGACCAAGTTTAAAGCTGCATGTTCTTATATCTGAACTCAGCTCAAAAGAACCAGAAATGCATTTGGTACAAGAGCATTTCCAGCAGTGCTCAATACGTGACCCTGAAAAAATATTTCTCACATCCAAGTTTAGTAAATTACTTTTTCCAACCCTGGCCATAAAACTAAAACTGGGACTGCAAATAGGTGGGAAAATAAGAATAGCAACCCACCTGGATCACTCAAACTATCTAGCCAATCAACAGCGGGTGTTAGGCTTTGCTGTGCCTTTTACCAGCCTCAGCAAATTGTGCAAAATTGCTGGGCCAAAACCATTTTGTTGAGCCAAACTGGCATGTTTTGACTTTTTTGCATCGAATTTTAATTTGCAGGTCACATACTGAGCACCACTGGAGTTGCTCTAATGCACCTCATCTGATTCAGTAACTGAAAGGACTGTTGAAAAGAAGCTTAATCAAGCAGGACTCACACTTGCCACAACTACCCAATTAAGAATCCAAGAGGAGGAGGTGCTTGAGTGAATGAGCTTCCAGAAACAATGAAACCACAATGCAGAATGCCTTGATCTGGTTTTTAGTTCAGAAACTCACATTCTACAGTAGCACTGAAGAGACGGTTCCCAATGTATGCCCAACCCAGGTAAAGGCGCAATGATATCATTGTTGATGCCAGAACACCACCTGACAGTGCTCCTACACAACATTTGACAAGCTCTTGCTGTGGATTAATACTCAATGCCACAACTGGCCAAGCAACCAAGAGGGAAACTGCAATCCCCACAGCTGTAAGTCTTCCAATATAAGCCCACACATCATCATCTGTTGCCCATGAAAACAGTCCCATCTCAACCAAGCTTTGGTACTCATTGACTGGTTGCTGCTCCCAGGGCACTGGACAATCAGAGAGCATGCCTCCTCCGCCTCCTGCAAACAGTGGATCATGCCTGGAAAACAAATTTTTAGGGTGTCTATAGAAAATCAAAACAAATAGGTACACAGCATGAGGCAGAGAGAGACATAAGCACTAGTTTAGGATGTTACTATACTACACAGGTGTAGGTCTTTTGTCTCACTGCCAAACTCAGAATAAGCTGCATGAAATCCTTGAATTCCTGGCTGTAACTCTGTACCTGTATGGAAAGAGGATGATGAAAAACATGACTGGAAAATCACAAAGAAGCAGGAGACCAACAAAAGAGAGAGAATATGTGGAATTTCTTGCTATGAAATTTTGGGATTCGTAATCTTCTTGGCTGTAATGGTACTTTGCAAACCCTAGCAAAAAAAGAATGGGTAAGAGGAGATTTTGGGTGTACACCTTGAAGAGCGCTTATCTCCAGAGCCTTTTTTGGCTTGAGCTTGTACAAAACAAACTCTCCTCCGGATCCGATTTTCCTGCCAAACATTTGTTGTGCTACTTGTTAACCGTGGTGTCTGACACACACGGAAGCTGGAGATCAGCTTGGGTAAGCAGGCTCGAAACTCGGTAGATGAAGAAGCAGTAGCAGCAGCTGGCACAAGATGACAAGCACCAGATTCCACTACAAGACCTACTGGAAGGACTGAATTTCGCCTTACGAACTGTGCAATCGATCGTTCCATGGCCACAAACAATTGACTATCATACCACCCAAAACACAATTCTGATCTCCAATTGAAGAAGAAGAAGAAGAAGTTGGTGCTACTGTTTGTCCCAGATTCAAACACCCAATTCAATTCTCTCCCACAAATTGAGCATCAGATTGACCACAAGATGATGATGATAATGATGAAAATGTGCCACTTTTGTTCCAGAATTCCAACATCCAATTCAATTCTGTCCCACAAATTGAGCATCTGATTGACCACAAGATGATGATGATGATGATGAAAATGTGTCAGTTCTTTTTGCTTCCCAACTTTTTTCCAGAATTCGAACACCCAATTCAATTCTCTGCCACAAATTTGAGCAAGGGATTCAGCACAATTGAATTTTGAAGAAAAAATGTACCGATCGCTTTTCTTCTAATTCTTTTTCCAGATCAAAAATGGAACTGCCACTTCTCCAGATTCAAACACCCAATTCAATTCTCTGCCTTCAAATTGATCACTGGATGATGTAGAAAATGTGTAACTTTCTATTACATATATTGAAATCCAGAACCTTCAAAGCTCAAACTCCTCTTGTAAATGTGATCCCCATTAGTGTAAATAATAACCATTTGAATAACTCCAAATGATAGAAAGATTTGTACTCACTTGACATTTTGCAAAGAGAAATGATAGTTTGTTAGTTTGTTTAGAAAAAAATGTGATTATGAGGCCCAATTAGGAGGTGTGGGTGGATTATGGAAACTTGAAAGATTGATCTAATTAGTTTAAAGTGGGTCTAAGTACAATGTCTCATTATAAGATTAGATGAAAGCCTACAGATTTTAGGTCCATCTAATCTTTTATTTTTATTTTATTTTATTTTGTCTTGTTTTATTTTGTTTTATTTTGCTTTTAGTTTAAGGTTGTCATTTAGGATGTTACTTTTGCATAGAACACTATCACAACTGCTGGAAATTGTGAGGTTCAAATGATCTTTGGGGTGTTCTAGGGTTATATAAGTCTAATGAAGTAATTATTTTTTTAAGTTTGATTATTATTGATTATTATTCAATATTCTTAAAAAAAGATTAGATTAGAAAAATTAGATTAATTTGTAATGTGTTTTGTTGTAGACAGCCATGGATGTAAACACCTCGATATGATAGTGCATGAGAACTCTATTATTATTGACATGGCCTAATGAATTAGTAGGCTTTGAATAATTTTAGTGTGATCAATTTTGAGATATTTGGTTTTAAACTATTACCTTCTTAGGGGGATGAGAGACTCATTTTTGTGAAGTCAAGTCTATTGCATCTCTTTTATTGTGTTTAGGTTTTTATTGTAAAATATGTTTACTAGGTAATACAAATTTTAAAAGGTTTGCCTTGTCATGTTGCCCCCTTCCAACCCTACCATGCTTTTCAATTAAAAGATTGTGATCATCCTAATGCTCTTCCCATCATGATGTCATAATTTTGCTCTCTAACTCATGGGTTATCTTGTCATCATCAGACCATCTATCAACATATCTTGGGCAATGGATCAAAAAAATAAAAATAAAATATTTCATCCATATGTTCTTGACTCAACCACCATGTTTGTCATTCCCTATGGCTCTCAAAACAATCTTGTGATTTTGCATCATTGACTAGCATCCCAAGGGTGATTTAGCATTAAATGGCAACACGATTTTAGAACCTATCTAAATAGTAAAAAAATAGTTTAAAATGCTACCAAATTAAAATCAATGTCCAAATGTGGTGATTTTTTTTCATTTTTTTTTTTCAAAATTTGGCTTTTTTCGGGAATTGTTTTTGTGTGATATATTTTTTATTTTTATTTTTCTGCATTTTGGCAAACGTTTGCACCAAAAAAAACCTTTGATCCCTATCATTTTCATTTTTTGTTTCCACCTTTCTCTTGTCCTTGTCATGTTTTCTATTGTCCCCATTGGCCCACTCCCATCATCTTCATTAACTTCCATTAATTTTTCAATCTTCATTGAGGGTAAAAGCATATTTAAGTGACTTATTTTTGACATTTTGAAGATTTCACATTTTACACTAACTACTATAGCAATTATTAAAATATAAATGTTATAATTATCTTTTATGTTTTCTTCTAAATTAAAATTGATAAAACACCCTCTATATGTCACTAAACATGTGATTGGTTGAAAGCTTCATGCACAAACTTGAATAGTTTTAGTGTGAAATAAATCATAAATGATAAAAGATGACAAAAATCATGGCATTTCAAAAAACATTAAATGAAAATATTTCATTTTGAGAAATTTTCAATGCATCTTATTCTTAAATTATTCATTTGACGATGTTTTACTTTTAAATTTTTATTTGACATTGCTATGCCATATTTTTTGAGTCCACATTTAATTTTTTTTACCTATGTGACAAATGTAATGTTATCATTTCAAAGTCTACTATGACTTCCTTTTTTTCTTAAAATTCATCCATATTTTTAACATGACATTTAATAAAATTTATTGCAACATGAATAACTAAAAATTTAATAATACTATTTTGAATGGCTTTAGATTCTTAGTTCATTTATTATTAAAAAAAACTTCATCTATGACAATCCAAATAATCTTCCTAACTACACTTTTACCCATTCAACAAGATTAGAATGCTTCCCAATTGAAATGCTCAACGCAACACAACTCTTTATCCATATGCTATAAGACAACAATAATTTTTTACCATTTTTGACAATTTCGAAATATGTTAGGTGATTTATACAAATGTCCAATTTCAAATGTCTTTCATTAAAAAATTAATGATTTTTTCAATTGTTACACAATGTGATAAAAAGGTCATATCCTTGTTTTCTATGCAAACATGTAGTATACCAAAAAAATGTAAATAGTAGTTATAAATCTAGTTCCATTTAATGTTGTAAGTCATATTAATGTCAACCATTTGCATTACTTTTTCAACATGCAGTATGTTGGATTGGTTAAAAAGCTTTTATGGTATGGAAACATATCAAACACGTACATAATGGATTTCTCATATAATAGAAGGCCCGCACACATGAAGGTATACACCTTCATTTTCACCAAGACCCCACCACACAAATCACCGGTGTAAGTCCTCTTTGCTGGCAAACCATGAAAGAAAAAATTTCTACTTTGCCTAAACCAGCGGAGTGTGGCCCTGCCCGAAATCTTCCCCTCTGCCCCTCAAATCTTTCCCTGCCCTCTCACCCTTTTCCCTTCTTTTTCTCATTTTTTTTCTTTTTTACTTCGCTTATTAACAAATCAATTAATTTTTTTAAAAAAAAAACACTTTAACTAAATTTGTAAACTGGCATGTAGACTTTTTAGCCTCAAATTAACTTCTTAATCATTCACTAATTTTTAAACTCTCAATTAATTTCATAATCCTCATTTCCAATAAGCTGCCATTTTATAGGGGGGTAAGTTATAATCCTAGTAGAACAGAGGAAACTAAAAGAAAAACAGGTCAAAAAATGAAAGCAAGGATTGGGTGATGATTTCAACAAGCATTTTTTTTTTCAATTTGGTGGTTTCAAAACTTTAGGTAGCGAAGTTTTCTAAAAATTTTGAAATTTATTTTTCGAAATTAACACTAAAAGAATCAATTATCCCCCCAAAAAGTTGGGTTAATGTTATTCAAATAAAGAAAAAAAAAATTCCAATATTTTCCAAATCAATTAAAAAATTTAAAAATTCAAAAAAAAACTCTTTAACTAAATTTCAAAAATGGCACTTAGACTTTTAAATCTCAAATTCACCCTAGTAGACTAAAGGAAAAAAAAAAGGAAAGGCCAAAAAATGAAAGCGAGGATTGGACCAAAATGAATTTAAAAAAAAATTGAAGGATGATTTTGTCAATTGTTTTTTATTTTCAATCTGGTGGTTTCAAAACTTTATGTAGTGAAGTTTTCTAAACTTTTTGAAATTTATTTTTCAGATTAACACTAAAAGAACCAATTCTCCCAATTTTGTTTTCTGGGTTAATTTTATTCAAATAAAGAACAAAGATTTCCAATATTTTCCAAATATTTTTGTAGCTATAGTGCAAATATTCCACTATTGATTAATTTTCAACATTCCACTATGAAAATAAAATATTCTCAAGATATTTGAAATATTTCTTGTTGCTCGGTAATTTTGAAAAAAATGAATTAATTTGATAAAATTTTATATACCACCCATGAAACGTTAATTTTTGAAATCATTTTATATTTTTAAAATCTGAAAAAAAAATTGCATGCTGGTTGGGTAGATGTTGGGAGAAAACTTGGGCAGGTGGAGGGCAACAGGCCAGCGTTTGCTACTGGCTACTGCATGTGCGTGCTGTGATTGTCACTCCTATGTCTGCATTAGAGACGCAACATTAAAAAAAAGATGCTGGTGTTCGCCACCACTACGGTTCATGTGCGCGGTCCAAGAGTTATCCCTAAATTCACCCTATCTTTGGACCTGGTTTCACCACATATCCCTTCTTTTTAGTCGTATTTGCAAAGTAGGGAAATTTTATTAAATCTCAGTATGAAATGCTGAAAATCAGCATTTAATGCACAAGGTTGGAGAGTAATTATAGTAGTTGTACAAATAGGAGCAATGAAAATATATGTAGCACCAATGGAGGCGCTCAAGAAAAATCAAAGACAGGATGAAACTCAGTTTACCACCAAAATTGGTGCGAAAAGCTATAGTTTGGGTCCCAGTTATTTAGCTTTGTTAAATTTTCATTCCCAGTTACATATTTGATGCCCTATTATGCTGAAACTAGTTGTTCTCACCCCCTAATTGCGAAACTTTACCGATAACTCAAATATACCATATTAAATATATTAAAGGAAGAATGAAGCTTCCCCTTAATTCGGATGGACAGTAGCTACGGACAATAGCTAAATATACACCTGTGCATTAGGCACGGGGTTCAGACTAGTATTTTTAGTATACGACAAGGGGCGGAGTACAGGCCCTTTGGTGATTTGAGATCTGTGCCTGAGGCTGGTAGGCCAAGGGAACAGGTTGAAAATCATGGAAGGGCCTGTACTCACTGCTCAGGTCCTTTTTCTAGGTAGAGCAGAGCTGGGATTTTTTTACATTTTAAAAATAATGACAGGCTGGCTGGTACCTTCCACTGCAAAAGATCCCCCTTGCTGAAAACAGGTTTCTTTAAACAGATAAGGGAGCTGAAAATACAAAAGAAAAATCCAGGCAGGGA
>Ga0116228_10004546_pt1 | contig 12303 bp, 10 predicted proteins | sample S1TSphfallax_2_FD_89694 | JGI IMG/M metagenome (GOLD analysis project Ga0116228, IMG submission 89694) | Host-associated microbial communities from peat moss isolated from Minnesota, USA - S1T2_Fc - Sphagnum fallax MG | ecosystem: Host-associated > Plants > Peat moss > Unclassified | place...
ATTACAAGTTTATCCAATTTTTATTATTTTTAAAATTATTTTTGTGTTGTTATTATTATCATTAACTGTTGATTAACATATTTAATAGTACATATAACAAGTGACATAATAATAATAATAATAATAATAATATAACTAACCTCATTGGGCTACCTTCTAACTGAAATATTAATTCAATATTAATGATAATAGTATTTATTTATTTGAGTTATTATTAAAACATAATATCTAATTATAATTATAATTTATAAAATTATAAAATTTTGAATAATAATTATTTATAAGATTATTAAGATAATGACGCACTTTCAACTCCTTGCAAGACTCAAAAGTGAGTTCAAGTACAAGACAACGGAAGGGGAGGAGTTGGGGCACGCTCCCTAGCTCACAACACTTTGAGGGTAGAGGGGTGTGTTGGAATTCCAAGATGGGACTAAGAAGAGTTGACAAGCTTCACTCACTCACATAGGCCTACACACAACCCACACAAAGTGGTTAGTGCATAGTTCGAGCACCTTTGGTGCTAGGACGAGCCACGAGCAACACGGACACACAAAACTCACCACGGCCCGGACTTGGGGGAAGCCACCACCTTCCCCCTTATAGTATACTCTACACCTCTCCATGGGCCTACATCCAAATGGCTTTTCTTTCCTGGGACTCCCGAGTGGGAATCCCGAAATCGCGCCAGTCAAGACTCCCGCAACTTTGGAGCCCCATAACTTTGCGAACAGACCTTGGATCGAGGTGCGGTCTAAAGAATTATAGCTCTCATTGAGAGCTTTTCAACAATATGTCGCACGTTGTCTGCAGCTAAGTAAATCGGGTCGATTCTCGACTTTTTCTGGTCGGGAGTCAAACTGGCAATTTGACTCTTGACCCTTCTTTTGACCATAACTTGTGTTTCAGATGTCCAAATGAGCAATGCGAGCCCATTTTAGACATTTACGTTCTAAGATTTCTAATGATATAAAGAACGCCACAAGAAACTGAGTTTTGATTCTTCAAATCGCTCTCTAAAGTTTTGGGAATCCACTGGGACTCCCTCTCCCAAAATGGGAGTTGCCTTGGGAGTGTGAGGGTTCACTCCCTCACATTTTCCTACACTCCTGTGAGCATGTGATGTGACTCCCGGGCTTCCTCTTGGCCCGTAACCTTGCAACCCTTTTGCCTTGGTCGCAAGCCCAAAGCTAGGGTTGTGATAGATAAAAATTATAATAATTACATTAATGATTGTAATTATAAGAATTACAAGACTTACAGTATTAAAATTACTAAAATAGAAATTAATAATTAGGATAATTACAGTTAACATGTAACTATAATTAATAGTTAATAATTTTTTTAAATATTTAATAATAATGTAACTAGTTAGTTGATTATATAATGATGTAATTAAATTTATTGATGAATAATAATTAGTTAAGTAATTAATCAACTATCTAGTCTATTAATTAAATAAATAGTTAATTAGTTAGTTATTTACTCGTTTATCTAGTTAATTACATAATTTACAAAGGTAAAAATTAAAATGAAATATATGGGATAAACCTTTTAGTTGTAAATAGTTTACAACTAAACTTCCTAGGGGCAAATTAATTTGTAATTTCAAAATTGATATCGTATGCTTTATCTTCCATTCCCATTTTAAAAATTATATAAAAAAGGTGTTTACTATTACATTTTCATATTAAAAAACATGGAATATATGGGATGATCTAATTAAAATTTAGGCTTAACTCAATAAAATAAAATAATTTATGCACCTACCTCCTACCTTATCTATTACCCTAATTAACCTACCTACCTACCTATCTACCTACCTAAATAGATATTTTTCCTAGGTAGGTAGATAGGTGTTTAAATTAAATAGAAAGGTAAGTATATCACTTACACAATTCAATAATTACCACCTTGCACCAAAATGAAATGACGCATGTGTAAATCAGAGACATCACTTGTTGGATATTTGAGATATTATATTTGAATTTCTTTAAAAATCAAACAATATTAATGGGCCACATTGCATTATCCCATTAAAAAACCAACTTAAAACATGGGCAGCTTTTAACCATATGATTAAAATAATATAGACTTAAAAACTAATGACTTGGATTAAGTATGGTTTATTTATTTATTTAATTTTTTTTTTTGAAAATAACTTGTAGTTCAATATTGCCATGTGTCACATCTAAGGAACAACATGTGACATGATTTTGAATGTCACCAAAATAGCCAAATGTTAATCACGAATGCCCATGCAATTGTGGTAGGTATACAATGGATGAAATTATATTCATACATATTCAAATTCATCCATAATTGATGGCATCATCATGATGTCGTGTTGTTTGTGATTAATGATTGCTTTGTGACTTGTCTTACATGACTACTGAAATTTTATTCACAAATTGTCAGTTACAATTAAAATGTGATTAGATTCCAATTTTATATACATTTTCAATATAAAAAAATGTAATGTGTTGTTGTGATGAATTGGTGTTGTGAGCTATGCATTGGAATAGATTGAATTATTGTACACATTCGAGGTCCACCCCATTTTTCAATTACAATGGGTTTACGTTGTCCAAATATTCAACTATTTGTAGGTCACATGATTGTTGAAATCTAGAAATAAAGTTGAAACCAAAGCTACAATTTAAAAAAATATTATTTGAGTCCCAACATTGTTGGATTATATAGGATCCATATATAATTCTTCAGCATGAATTTATGTTAAAGATGAATTTATTGTGTGTTGCAACTCCTAATTCATGTAGTTCCAAATTACTATGTGTTTCTACTAAATAATAAATTATTATGATATTCAACTATGCAACTTTGAGCTCCATGTTGTTTAATCGAACATGGTTAAAGAAATTATTGCAATATTTAACTATACAAATCCAAGCTTTAGGTTGTTCATTGGAACATGGCCAAAAACACATGTAGATTTTTAGTTTAAGCCTTAATTCTTCTTCGTTGTTGAACATTTAGTAGGAAAAGATTAATTTTCTTTTGTTTTTGCAAGTTTGCTAGTAAAATCATAATGTTTCAAAATGCATTGTTGTATCAAAAAATAATTGTGTTATGTTATAGCTTGTGTTGGGATTATGATCAAAGTCATTAATCCCAATGTTGATCAAATGTTATGAATGTTTGCATGTATGACCTTTTACCTTTCCTATTGATTCACAATATATTCCTATATATGGATATGGATGTGAGGTGTAACCTACACTGCCTTGAAATGACAAATTTTAATATTAAGCCAACAAAGGAGTGCATCACTTAAGAGTTGTTGAAATTTCATATTGATGTCAAGGACATAGAATGCCCTTTTACAATGGTGGAAGAAACACGAAATTATGTTCCTTATAGTAGGTTTGTTTACATGGAAAATTTTGGGAAGATGGAACACATATTTTCCTTTGTAGGTACATTGACCAATGATGTAGATTGGAAATTGAATATCTTGAGTAGTTGATTTTTGTTCACAAAAATTGGCCTAATGATCTTAGGTCTGAATGCAATCCAATCCAAAAAACATGGTGGGGTGAAAATTCTTTAAGGTGCAAAACACATAGGATGAAAAAGTTACTACAGTCCTTTTTTACCTTATATTTTGATCCCCATAAAAAACAATGAATCAAAAGTTGTCAAATTTTTCAAAAGGATTATATTTTAGATTATTACATTTTTAGATTCCATCATAATCATCCATAAATGTGTTTTTACATGGTAAAAAAAACTATGTAAAAAAAACAGAATAAGGTGACATTGCAACAAGATTTTAGTACACTTTAAAGAATTTGCACCCAATGGATGTGTTTGAACTTGGAGTGGAGTTGGTAGAAGAATTGAAAGAAAAAGTTAAAGGAGGTTTTAAACATGAGGAAATGGTTGATGATCATTAAAATTAAAAGACCTATTTTGACGCACCCCTAAGCTCTTTGATAGACTCAACTACGAATCCAAGGTGAAAATAATAGAAGGATAAGGAGTTGGGGTGCATTCCTTCGCTTACAGGATTTCAGGGGTAGAGGGGCATGCTGGAACTTTGGGTTGGGGATTAGGACAAATGACAAGCAAGTCAATTATTCACATGAATTTGCACAAACCAAACAACAAATTGGTTAGTGCATAGTTGGAACATTTTTGGTGCATGGACGAGCCACGGGTAAACATGGACTCATAAGACTCATCATGGCCTAGATTTGAAGGAAACCACCACCTTCCCCCTTATAGTATTCTCTATGCTTAGCCACGGGGCTAACACCCAAATGTCATTTTGTCCTGGGATTCCCAATTTGGGAGTCTCGAAATTCTCGAAATTAGGACTCTTGTGACTTTGGAGGCCCATAATTTCTTGTGTAGACTTCCAATTGAGGTGAGGTTTGAAAAAAAATTATTTCCAATGATATGTGGCATGTCATTTGCATGCAAGTAAATCAAGGCAATTTTCAACTTTTAGTGGTCAAGAGTGGTCCCGACCCTTCTTTTGGTCATAATTTGTGTTTAAATACCCAAATGGGTCATGCAAACCCATTTTAAACATCTTCATTTAAAAAGTTTTCCAAATGTATAAAAAACTATTCAAACCAATGAGTTTTGATGACGCACCCCCAAGTTCCTTGTTAGACCCAAAATGGGTCCAACTATGTTAAAGAGCGGAAGTAGTTAGAACTTAGTGTCGCTCCCAGCTTCCAGCACTAAAGGGGGTGAGAGGGGCATGCTGAAAGCTTTGGGATTAGACTAGGAAGAGGGACAACTATTTAATTACTCGGTCGTGCATCAAAACCAACCACAAGTTGGTTAATTCACCTTCGGAAACACCCTCGGTGTTGGGACAAGCCACGGGCAACACGGATTCACTTGACTCACCACGACTCGGACTCGGAGGAAGCCACCACCTTCCCCCATATAGTATTCTCTTCGTTGCTCCATTGCACCCGCATCCAAATGGTTTTTATTCCCGGGACTCCCAAGGAGGAGTCCCGAAACTGTCCCGGATTATACTCCCGAGACTTTGGGAGCTCATAACTCCCGATTCAAAACCTCGGATTGGGATGAGATCTAAAACAAACTTGTAGCTCTCCTTAAGAGATTTCCAACAGTGTGTCGCACTCCATCTGTACACACCGGGGTCGGGTCGATTTATCGACTTTTTGTGGTCGGGGGTCAAATTAGCAGTTTGATTTCCGACCTTTCTTTCGACCATAACTTGTGCTGAAGATGTCCAAAAGGCTCATGCGAGGCCATTTTCAACATCTACACTTCAAGACCTTTCCAACGGTATAAAGAACACCTCAAGGCGAGGTGTTTTGACCTCTAAAATTGAACTCTAAACTTGCGGGAGTCTCGGAGGACTCCAAGTTCCCACTTTTGGGAGTGTGAGTCTCATCCTCACACTTGCCTCAAAGTGGGTTGCGACATTTGACCCTTATAATTACCCTCTAAAAATTCAAGAATCCATGAGGACTCCAATTCCCAAAGTGGGAACTCACTTAAAAATGTGGGGGTTCATTCCTTCACACTTTCCTACATTCCTGGGAGCATGAAATGTGACTCTTGGGCTTCACCTTTGGCTCGCACCTTTGTAAGACCTTGTTTTGGTCACGAACCCAAGGCTAGGGTTGTGACATATTTTGCTTTGTTGAATTTTGTTAATTTTCTCCCTTACATTTGAGAAACAATCATAAATCAATGTGATTATTTGAATTTTTTTATAATACTTTGGGTTAGTTATTATTGTACATGGTTTAATTTGCTTTAATGTAATTGTAATGTGATGAACCACTATTATACATGTGATATAAAAATACATGTAACGAACCCATGACTTAAGTTGAAACATTTGATATAATTTCAATTACATTCGAAACATTTATACATTTGGCATTATGTTTTAAGGGGATATGATAGTTCTCTAAGAAGGGTAATAAGGAATTAACCTCATTACCACTCAAACAAATGGTTGGCAATTTGTGTTAACACCCAACGCTACCTTGCTTGGCAAATTGTTATGTCCCCTTGGGACATAATGTCAAAAAATGCCCATTGGATCCAACACACCAACAACAATAATGAATTTAACAAATACCCTAATAACCATTGGCACATGTTCATATTTCTAAAAATCAACAAACATTAGTTACATCATAAATAATTATGATGTATCGTCAATATTTTGGGTGGGTATTTGAATTTTGGAAATGGAATGTATAAAATTCAAATACCCACCCAAAGTCGATTGCATATTTTAAAAAACTACTTAAGTAATTTGGCCCTTAATGAATATTTTTTAGAATAGTGGTTGATTGTGGGTTTCCACTTATGATAAGCTTCCTAATGGCTTGGGTGGGTTACTAACATGTAAATTTTCCCTTCCCATTACACATGTTGAAGATAGGCTTTTGTTTAAACCCATTGATCTTATCTTCATTCCAAATCATTAAATGACAGTGATTGTAATGAAACCTCATACACTTAAGCTTATGTCATTATAATGTTCATCATTGGGTCCATTTGAATAGTTGGGCCATGAACATGAGTTTTTGCAAATGAATTCACTCTTACAATGCACATAAATTAGTTTTGTTGAACATGTGCATGTGTTGTATCTTTAACACATCATTGTTTGTTCTTCATTAAAATCCATTTGTTCTAAACATTCTAGGTGAAGTTGCATCTTTGGCATGTCTTTTATTTGTTTTTCATTTAACTCATTTGTTATACACATAAAATGTGTTGTTGCATCTTTAGTACATTTTATGGTTTGTTTTTTATTTAACTCAATTTTTTAACATGACATCTTTTGTTGCATCCTTTCCAAGTCTCCTCGTTTGTCTTTTCTACAGTCTTTTGTGTTTTAATGTGGCCAAAGTGTTGTACTAGAGTTTCAAAGGAGGAGATCATGCATAAAGGCTATGGAAAAACTTCTCAATGTTTTAGGATGGACAATACCCTAAAGTTGTCATGATAAAACCACATGTAAATCTTTGTGACTAAAATATCATGAAAGCTACCTTCATGTATACCTAATGTGTTAAAATTTTGTAATTTTTTACACTTTAATAACTTTGTCAAGATGAAATAAAATTTTATTTTCTTGGCAATTTTGAGCTTGATTCCTCATATTGGCACAATATTTATGCAAAAAAATTCAATGCAAAGATTTCAATAGCCTTTGATTGGACTTTTACCAAGGACTACAATGTACATGTGGTTTTCATGTATTGTTTTATTAAATACCAAAATTACATTTTTGTTTTTTTTCTTAAATTATAGTTTTTAAAACTGGATATTGATATTGAGACTAAATATGACCCATCCTATAATAAAACATAATTTTTTTGGCATGAAACCTTACATCATAATCAATTGTATCTTTATTTTAAACCATGACTACAAATTTTGAATTATTATAGTCATTAATGACATTCAAAATCCAAATCAACAACATCCAATACATGCACTTAAAAGGATCCAATACATGTGCACCTAAATGGATTAACATATGTGGCCATTTTTATGAAATATTTTAAAGCCCACACTTTTGAAAATATTTGATGAAAGTTTGAATAAGGGTCTTGAAAAATATTGTTTCAACAAATGTTGTGTATGAAAAAAAGACTCCAATAACATATTGAAATTATCTCAAATTCATGGGATTCCATTTTTAGAACTACACAAACACAATTCCAAAAGATGGACAATTATTTCATTAAATAAAATAAGTGGTTATTTTAAAAAATAATGTAGGTATAGGTTTTTATTGTATCAATAAGTGTTTGGCTTTTTTAATTGTCACTAAACCTTATTGCCCATGATATCACAATTATTATGTCGAGAAATGGTAATAAACAAAATAGTGACCTAAATATATTGTATTATGAAAACATGATGGTGGGATTGTGTGAATCAATGTAATGCTTATGAACTACTACATTTCATATATATTTTAAAAAGGTGAATTGGGATGGGATCCTAACACCTCACATGCAAATTTGAATATAAACAATGTACATCCAATGATAGCAAGGATGAAAAACAAATTAACCAAAATGAACAAAAGGTGATGCTTTTATAATGGATCACACATGTTACAAATATGAAATGAATAAAACATGTCATTCCATTAATTAAGGCACCTTTTGAAGAACACATCACAAATATTTATGCCCAAGTTGAAACATGTCAATTGAACTACATAAAGCTCCATCATGACCTTTATTAAGGAATTGTAGATGTTGCCAACCATGTAAACAATTATTCTAATACTTTGGGATAACTAACAATCTTACCTCCTATTTTTATTAGAGGTCTATTGCACATGCACCAATCATATAAAGATATAATGTTGTTGGTTAATGTGTTTGGAAAGCTTAATCTGTTCATTACATTCACATGCAATCCAAACTAGTAGGAAATCATTGATGAATTTGTACTTGTTAGCATGTAATTAATCACCCAAACTTGGTGGTTTGTGTGTTTCAATTGAAAATGAAATCATTCATGGATGACGACATATAAACATGTTTTGGGTTGTTTAAAAACATGTGTATTTATTACTAAAATTTGAAAGCATGGACTTCCACACATGCATCTTCTTGGCATTTTAATAGAAAAAAAAAAATCATAAATGCCCAAGGATTTTTTGATAAAATTATGAATGCATAAATACCTCGTGTGGAATCACATCCTAGACTTCATAACACAATAAAAAAATTCATGGTTCATGGCCAATGTGGGATTTTCAATCCCAATTTGACATCCTTGGATGCAAAATGGTTGATGCAAAAAAAGGTTATCCAAGGATTTCCAAAAACAAACATTTGTTGGGGCTAATAACATTGTCTTATATCAATGAGGTAACAACAATACAACATAACATTATGAAACGATATAATGTTGGATAATTGTTGGATTGTCCCCATAATCTATGATTATCCAGAAATACAATTGTCACATTAATGTGGAAATATGTGATTTGGTTATATATATATATATAAAAGGTCATGATAGAGTGAATGTGCAACTCTAAGCAAACAATGCCATTCCTTTAAATGACATCCAAAATATGGATGAAATTTCATCCTACATATTGATGTTAAGTATATATTTGCATTTGAAGCCACATGGTGTCTATTTCACTTTTGATTACATCAAGAATATCCTAACATAATCCGCCTTGCAATGGAACTTCCAAATTGGTAATCTATAAATTTTTTTATTATCACATCAAACATTTGCAATTCATTAAAGGGTCAAATAATACAATATTAACATAATGGATGAAAATCAATTGTAATGATCCTAATGCAAATGCAATTTATTACCACCATTTCCCATGGCATTGTATAGATGGAACAAAGCCAAAAAAATATTGACCCCATGTCAAACCTCTTGCATTCATTTTCATATTGTTCAATTATATACATCTCGCCTAAGATTTTATTTATGACTTTGTTATGTACCATGTAACTGGAGCCAAAAGGTATGGAGACATACACCACAATTATGCTATCATGTTAAATTAACCTACAAGAATCCTACCAATGAATTTGTTTCTTTCCTAGAAATTGTGATTGCAAAAATGCTCCTAATGAATTTCTTTTTTCACATGTTGTGATTGCAAACTATTCATTCATGATAATGTTTTTTTGTAAATTGTGATTGTAGGAATGTTCGTGCAATGAATTTTTTCTATTTTGCAAATTGCAATCGCAAGAATCCTCTAGATGTTTTTTTTTCCTCGCATATGTAATAACAAAATGTTCATTCACGATGAATTCTTTTTTGCAAATTGTGATTGTAGTTTTCCTAAGGATTATTTTTGTTTTTGCAAATTGTGATTGTAAAAATGCTCATTTCTATTTTGAAAATTGTGATTGTAGGAATCCTCCTAATGCATTTAATACCTGTCGTAACATTGTTCTAACAACTTGTTTACAAAATCTTGAAACACATGTAGAGTGACTATGATCCAATAAAAGGAAGGGGATTAATAGAAGCAAATCAAACATTACCATGCGAGAGGAGTACAAGTGAAAACAAACTTGCATTCAAGGATTTGAACCCAATTGTTAACTTGGGTTCAAAAAATTAGTCTTGCACCAAGAAATAGTCATGCGCATACCGTCATGTTAGATGGTTTGTATTCAACTCAATTAAAATGATTTTCCTGCACTTTTGGGACATGCATATTGTCTTCAATATAAAGAATTCTTAGGCAGCAATCTGTTAATAGCAGGACATTTTTGCACCTTCTGAAGCATTTCTAGCTAAAAGCTGAATTCGACTGCAATTTGATAATGTTATGCATAATTGGTTTAAAATGCAAACAAATTCACATTATGCAAGACAACATAACGTTTTCAGCAAATGCAATACAAGGCAGGAGTTGTGAGATGTTCAATTTTTTCTTGGTGCTCAATGCATGATATCATTTTCAAGCGATCGGATGTGTTTGTGGGTATTAGCCTTGGAGACAAGGTTGTGGAATTTGGAAGCACAGAGGACAGCCAAAGAGTGCTCACTAGAGGGTGCCCTTGTGCACTGCAGTCTCTTGGAACGTTGTGATGCTGAGACATATGGAAGATGGAGAAGGGCAGAAGGCATTGACATTACTTCAACAAATGCAATGGGGTGCACCCTGTCAGTTTCACAGGTTTCTGAACTTGTGTGCAATCATGATGACACTTGAAGACAGCAGTTCTATCAGGAACAGACGATCAATCTTATTTCCAAGTACAATGTTATTGTGCGGGATAGCCTTTTTGACATGACATGCACAAAATTTGTGGGACCATGGCAGAGCTTGGAGAATGTTCTGCAAGATGGGCAAATGTGCTGTGGTCTCCTGGACTGCAATGATATCATGACTTGTGGAATGTCAACAAGTACAGAATGCATTGGAACTGTTTGGACAAACACAACACAAAGCAAAGGTGTGTATCTAGACACTGTCACTTGAAACACTCTGATATTAATCCTGTGAAATGCAGGCAAAGTGCAGGAAGCAGTGGAGCTATTTCAATAAATCCACTTCAAATTTGTGAAACAAATTTGTGTCAGTTTCATGGGGATCCTGGATGTATCTGCCATGGTTGTGACATTTTGAGAGGCCAGGTGTTCACATGAACAAATCATTCAATGCTGTTGTGAATCCTATGTCCTTGTGGGGAATAGCCTTGGTGATCCTCATGAAAGATGTGAGATCATTGAAAGGGTGGGAAGCTGAATTGGTTTGGGATCCCTAGTCCAGTGCTAGGAAGGTCACCCACACAAGGAGAGGCTGAAATTGCCATCACTGTGGACATCTGCTTGCAGAGTGTTCAACAAAGTGCTCACTATCTCCTGGAATGCTGTGGTTTTGGGGCATGGGAAATATATGGCAAGGGCCAAATGCATGGGCATTATTTCAACAAAGGGAAGGTTGCAAGTCAAACTCTTTGACTCTCTTGGAAATAGTGAATCCATGTGCAAGCGCATAGTGGCAATTGAAGAAGGCAGATGCACTCATGAGTAGAATCTAGATCATACGAAAGTTGGTGGCAATTCTAATGAGTCTTTTGCAGGGGGATAGTCTCATTTACATGAGGGATGCTTCAAGAGCACTCACAAGAATGCATGCATTCTTATGTTCAAAATTGCTTGGAGCTTGTTTATCATGTCAAGCCTTTTCAACACTGCAGAGGTCCTGAATTCAACACTGAGTACCTAGAATTGGGTTGGAAAGTAGACAAAGAATGTATGACTGAGCTTGCTAGATAGATGGATGCACAACTTCGCCCAGATCTTCATGATCGGAACAAAAATGGACTCCATTAGTCCAGATGAAGAGGCCATGGGAAACACATAGAGTTATTGGTAAAGTCACCCTGTCTTTGAGCCCTGGTTCGTCTCCCTAAACTCCTAGTTTTCATCCCCAATTCAAGTGTATTGATGAAGTAAGTGAAATTGAGGTACTGTTTCATGAATCAATACAGAAAATTTTGCAGGATCTTATTCTGACAAGGCTTGATTACATGAAGAATACGAGCAGCGGTCGAGAGTGAGGTAAGGTCACCCTGTCTTTGGAACCCTAGTTTGACCCTCTAAACCCTGTTTTCATCCCCAATTATAGTTTTTATCGATAAAGCGAGCCAAATTGGGGGTACCATCCCACGAAACTGAGTATCAATGCAGAAGATTTGCAGGATCTTATTCTGATAAGGCTTGATTTAATGAAGAATATGAGCACCAGTCTAGAGTGAGGTAAGGACTCTCTGTCTTTGGGCCCTAGTTTGATCCTCTAAA
>Ga0116228_10004548_pt1 | contig 12301 bp, 4 predicted proteins | sample S1TSphfallax_2_FD_89694 | JGI IMG/M metagenome (GOLD analysis project Ga0116228, IMG submission 89694) | Host-associated microbial communities from peat moss isolated from Minnesota, USA - S1T2_Fc - Sphagnum fallax MG | ecosystem: Host-associated > Plants > Peat moss > Unclassified | place: USA...
AAAAGACAAAACAAGTTGCAAACTTATTTTAACACAAGGAGGGCCTAGAATATAAAGATTTAACTTTCAAAAACTGTAACACTTGGGTTGTGGGGTGAATGCAAGTAAGAACATTAACAAAATTATATTTTTGTCATAACTAATATTCAAGTGCAAGAAAATTCCAATGATAAACTTTCATCCATCAATCAATAAGCTACACTTAATATGAAGCATTGTTGTATGGATGATTTAAAAGAATGAAAAGTCACTTTTTAAAGATATTGTTAAACTTATAAATGGAATATTCTTAGGATATTTTAAGAATATTTTGGAATAAATAGTCGTTAAGCAAAGCACCAAGGAGGCAGGTGTGGGTCCTAACAGTGTGACTACACCCAATGATGAGAGAGGTACATATGCTTTTGAGCATCCGCTATGCACATGAGAAAACAAAAAAATGGAAGATTATAAGGTTTGCTTAAGGATGAAAGGGATTCATGTGCAATGGATTTGTAGCCCAACCTACTAGATAGCCTATTAGTTAGCTATTAATTTAGAGTTTTTTTTAAAATATTGTTTTATGTAAGGTTCCATTAATTTTGTGATAGACCAATAATATCAACCTTTTTTTGATATGCTAAATTTTTTTCCCTTTCAAATGCCTTATGAAAATTGCAAAAACAACTTCCATTGTGACCAATCAATCAAAGCTAATTGTATTTCTTCATTAGCCCTTTTTAAAAATCCTATATGATGTGCATATCTACTTGTCCAAATTGAATTTCATGCTTTAAATTTTTTGAATTGAATCCAAATTATTATTAATAAGCAATGTTGTATTGTTGCTAATGAAATTGCTTTAAGGCAACCTCTTTGATCTTCATGGCAAATTTTGAGACCTAATAGATGCAATGTGATCAATTTATGTATTAACCTTTACTAACCCAAAACTAATGAGGAATGTTAAACACCCCTTATGAACTTTGTGGGTGTGAGTGCATGGACTTCAACTTAACATTCAATTCATGGAGTCCATGGATAATTTGTTTTTACCAAATGTCAAAAATAAAAAAATGACTTACAATACATGTTGCCCTTCCTTGGTAGATTTGAACCTACAACCTTGAAAATGGCCACATTGCAACTTGTAGATTTTTTTCATTTTCTTAGAAACAATAATGTCCAATTTTATTTTAGTTAAACTTTGCATTGATATCATTCAAGCCCTATGGTAGAACTTGACAAGCGTTGCATGGGTCATAACATAATTAACATTTCGCAAAGTTCATGGAGGGTTTTAATATTCTAAAAAACTAATTGATCTTTATTTCCTTTCACAAGTTAAATTCAAGTTGATGATATTCATGTTTGCAATAATCTTTACTATAATTGATTTTAACCCAACATGAAACCTATATATGAAAAAGGATAGGCAGTTTGATTAAAACTTTTAGTTGTTTTACCCACCTCCCCTACCTTTAGAGCCATGGTGGACAAAAAGCTAGGGGGTTTAAATTATGAAACAAGTTTCAAAGAGGCCATCAAATTAGGACCTTCCGAAATTTGTGATCCTCATGTTAACATTCATTTGATATTTAAAGATCTTATAGACCTAATGGCATGTAAGGATTCAAAGTTGTGTTAAGTTTTTTGTGATGGTTAAAAAAATGGGAATTCACATTTATGATGTTAGTTAACATTAAATCATGTACTTAGCATGTTATGTGAACATCAACATTACAATAATGTTAATTTTCATGATAGCTACCTCTAACCACTATGAGAAAAAGGGGTGTTTTGCAACTAGTCTTGTAACTCAAATTTTGAGTTGCATTGGACATTTGCAACTCATTGTATTTATACATTATGAGTGTTATTGGACAAGTTGCAAGAGTTGCAACTCACTGTATATACAATGCTTTCATTGCAACTCATGTACAACTTTGTTGCAACAACTCCTTTTCAACTACTATGCAACTCCCTTATGACTACAATCATAATGTCATGTTCACATCATTTTTCATCCATTCATCAAAATTTAACACGTGGCACTATGAAAAAATTTCATGATTTTTTTGAAATATTGATATCCATCATCCATTATGATTATTCATTTTAGATGGTTTTGGAATATGACACATGGCACATTCAAAAGTTGCCATGTGACATTAATTGAAATTTGGAAACAAATATATATATGTACCTAGGTAGGTCAGTACATAGCCATAGGTAGGTAAGTTGATATAACTACAACCTACTTACTTACCTACCTATTTATTTAATTACTTACTTATTATTTAGGTAGGTAGAAAAGTAGGTAGGTAGGAAAGTATAATACTAGAAGAATAGGTCAACTAAAGAGTAGCCCCATGAGTTTATAAATTTGTTATGTGTTTTGCTTTTAGGGTTAAGCTTTTATAAACTTATCCCAACATTGCACATGTATTTTAATGTGAGAATGCAAGAGGAGACACCTCCCTTATATAGTTTGTGAAATGAGATATTGAAGACAAAACATATGGGTTAAATATTTTAATGGCACCCTAGTTGTAATTGAGTTGTAACTACAAAAAAAATTTCCCACATATTTTCTATTTGATTTTAATTTTGTAATTAATTTGAAATTTATAATTAATCATTTGACACAAATATTTGGAATTTAATTATTTAAATTAAATATATGATAATTAATTATCTATATTGATTATATGAATTAATTAATATAATTCAGATAATTAATTCTCAAAATAAATAATAAATAATAAATTATCTAAATAACTATTAGATAATTAACTATGCTGATAATTGATGATATGAATTCAAATAAAATTCAATAATTACTCACCTACATTAACAAAGTTTGTTATCTATAATTATTTGAATTAATTAATTCATTCATATAATTAGTTACTGAATTTAGATAATTATTTACTAGATGATTATTTATTTATTATCTGACTTAGTTAAATGCTAATTAATCAAATTTGATTAATGAATTAATGTGAATAGTTTATTATTTAATTTACTTAATTAGTTCATGGTAATTAAGTATATTACATACGAATTAATAATTAAAAAATAGTAACAAATAATTCATTCTGATATATTCAATAATAAACATGAATTTGAGTAGAACATTGAGGTATATAAAGACATATTCATATGTACACCCTTATTGAATGTTTAATAAAATATATACATTGCTTTTTATTTCAACTCACAAATAAACTTTCACCTTTCATGAAATTCTATGGTTTGATATGTATGTATACCAACATAATATTGTGAATTCCAATGTGGTGAAATATTATTAACACACCAATTGAACATCAATCACAAAAAATAGGAATATAATATTTACTACATTATTTAAATTATAGTTATTTATATAATTATGAAAGTGAATTATTTTAATTAATTAATTCAATAAAGGAATTGGCTTGTATCAATGAAGCATTTAATAATTTAGTCTAAAAAAAGTTTGAAGTGTATAAGCAATGATATCTATATGTACATACTCATAAACATATTAATATACCATTCCAATCCAATTGAAGGCTTGCACTTACATTTTCAATGAATTGCACAATTTGTAAATCTTTTAATAATATGAATTGCCACATAGTTGACAACTAATTCTAGATGAGTTGGAACATTATAATTCCAAAATAATGGACAAGTAGTAGTTATGTAGTGAAACCATAGTGGCACATTTAGTTGTAACTTAGTTGTAAAATTGGCCCATTTAATTGACTCTTAGCTGCAAACAAGTTGTAAATTCCATATGTTATAAACCTTTACCTAATTGTACATGTGGCATGATTGTATGCATCAATGTTGTATGCTAGTTGCAAAGTAGTTGTTCAATCAACGCTAAAGCTACACTAGTTGCAACACAATTGATATTAACCATTTCGCTGCAACTTGTGATCATGGTCAAACTATGGTTGACTATCAATGTATATACTTTGCATACATACGCATGTATAAAGTACAAGTTGCAACTAATGTGCAACTAAATTACTATGAAATATTTTGATGTGGCATTTTAATTATTAATTCATCGTAATTCCATACTATAGTTGTACTTTAGTTGCATTGTAATTTCCATGACAATCTAGTTGCACGATAATCTAGTCTCCGTATACACAATTTCTCATAATGAACATTGGCCTTGCTTTTAATAAAAAATGTGAAGTTAATTTAAAAGCTACAAAACTAACCAAATAACTCGATGTTAACATAACATTCTTTCAAATTGAATCCACACCATTGCTGTCAACATCATTGATTTTATTCCTATTGCAAAATCCTTCCAACATTCAAATTCAAAAAGCCTTCCATCTACAATAAATAAGTGATTGTTTCAATACAATACAAGAATTTACAAAGCATAATTTTAATTTCCATTTTGCAATCACAACTTCTTATTATCAAGTTTTCTATTCACAAGTTCCATTAGGTTTTGTTAATCTCATCACCATGCAAATGCTTCTTGTGGGTGATGAGTTGAAAACCATGTATGGCTTGAATGAAGGCATTAAAAATGAAGAAAGTGAGCAAGGGATTGGGGAGCTTTTGGAATAAAATAATCAAGAAAATTGTGATGTTAGCAATCACACATTGTCAATATTTAATGTGTTTGGTAGTTAATTGCAACATTGGCATTCCATATATTATTGTTTGGGCCTTTAAGCACCTTTGTGAAAGAGCATTATCAAGATTTGTTGCAAGATTGAATACCAAGAAAATAAGTTATTGCAAGGAAGTCATACTAGATTGATAACACAAGGCACAAATAGGGATGAATGATATGACATGAGAAAAAAAATAAGATTGCCAAAAATCTACACAATTAAACAAAAAATTATAAAAAAATAAATTTAAGCAATCAAACACATTTTCTTTCAAATGTGAAAGGAATGAATATAGAACAAAAAACTTTAGTTGGTGTTTATGAAAACCAAACTAGACACAAAAAATTATAGAACATTTATGAAGAACCATTGTGACCAAAGTTAATGAGATGAAACATTGAAAACAATAAAGATCACAACATTAAACAATGAAAATGGAAACAAAAATTAATTGATAAAAAAATCACTAAAGGATGAAACTATTAATTGATCACAAAACAAATGGAATGAAACTATCGATTGATTGCATTGATGGTGGGTGAAAGCATGGTAAAATATGCAAAAAAAATAGTTATCTCCAAAACAATAAAAAAAATTGTTCAATTTTTGACACAAGTAGAAGAAAGTAGATTAAAAATAATTTTAAATAACATAATAAAAGCATGGTGCTCTTCTTTAAGTTTATAGTGAAGTGATTAAAAAATTTGAAAAACTTTGGCATAATAAAAGTAGATGACAAGTATTTTTGAAAATGACTTGTCAAATTGGGTTAATTAAACCTATTTTTCCATTAAAAGTTTAATGTGTTCTACTATAATATTTAAACAACGAGAACTTACAAGTACATTTTAAAGCCACATCATGTTGAAAATGAAGAATATTCAATAATTCACCTCCTTTCACCTACTTGTACATGTTTAGACATCCTAAAAAATAGAAAAAAATACAATTATTTCCTTAAAATGTATTTGAATGCATATTAAATATGTGATTAATCAACATCATTGTGATAAAATTAAAGATTATCCTCATGTTGATCATTAAATATATATTTTTAATTTTCAAAGAATACAATAAAACTTGTTTATGATTACTTGTTTTTTTTGTGACAAGGAACAAAAATTGTCTACTTTACTACAACTTGTGAACATCATACAAAACCTACTTATGAAACTTGTGATTTGAAACTCTATTCACAAATCATAATAAGTTTGTTGCACAAAAAAATAGAAAAGGTAGGTTTTTTCAAACAATGTGAAAGATTGATAACAAAATAGAATGGACACAAGTAAGGAAATGAAAAAAAATCAATGATGAATATTGAAAAGTAGTGAAGGAAGTGGATATGAAGTGTAAACATATAGATAATGATGAATTGAGAGAACATGAATCTACAAAGATCATGAGAAGACAAAAAATGATTAAAAACTATGCATAGACTTGAAAAGATAGGGCATGGATGTGAGTAGACGAAGTGACAAGTGTGAATGGTGTGAAAGTTGTTTAGAATTTATGTCCCAATAAGTCTTTCCAAAATATTAGATATGTGGATGTTGACATTGATGTTAAATAAAAGTGTTTAAAGTAAATTAACATGTTTCCAAAGAAGTTCGCAACTTCACCATAGAATCATATGTTTGGAAAATTTGATATTAGTAACCTAAAACTATACACAACAATTATTTTACACCTTCTAGGTGCTATGACCCAAGGTCCTTGAAGGTTGATAGATAGTTGACATTTGATCTATATATCAAGTTTCTATAAGTTATGTATCAAACAATATAGGATCAAATACATTTCAAATCATTGAAACATCAATTGGATTCAAAGAATCACATTTATATTATCTAATTTGATTACAAGAATGATTTAACGTCATCATGCTAAAAATGGGCTACATGAATCTTTGTGGTAGATCTAAAGAATTTAATTAGCTAGTAACATAACTTTATTTTTGTTCTTGGTAACAATCACATGTGTACATTTTTTCCAAGTTGATGTTCCACATGTCAATACATGATTGCTCACATCACTACAAATCATTGTCTGTATTTACAAAAAAATTGTGAAACAAAATAATAGATTTTGTTACATTCCAAAATTACAAATTGTTATTTGATGCCTTATTATAACTAATCTTGATGGAACTAATTTGAATTCTTTTCTTCTTCTACCATGATGATAAAGTTATTGATGAAAATACAAAAGGAGTAAAATAACCATTTCATATAATTTCATTGAATGACACATAGTTCCAAGTTTGTCAAGTGGTTCAATTAGTAAAATATGTTTCTTTAATCCTAATTTTGGCAATGAAATACTCAAACATGGTGTGTAAACATAGATTATGTAAATATTAAAAAAGATAACCCTATATCATGTGCATTGTATATACAAGTATGTTTGTATGGAGGGGGGGAGTTAGTAGGTGTGTATGTTTTAGATATGTTTCAAAATTAAAAAGTTTTAGAAGTCTTTTACCACATGTAACTAGGGTGTAATGTACATGACATACCAAAAATAAATAAAATTTATGATGCAAGAAAATAAAGCCTAAAATAATCAACATATTTTGGCATGATTTGAAATTATGACCATTTAAAAAAATGAAATGAAAAATTTGGCAAAATCATATTTAAAAAAATCATAGGTATTCAATAAAGATTAACAAAAAAATGTGATGTATTGGGAACAAATATAAGTATTTTTAGTAGAATGTTACAACAAAAAACATTCAAAAAACAATTATGGAAAAAGTCGAAATGATCACAAAGGACCTAAAATCCTTGGGTTGTAGTCTTTGAGTTCATTATTGATTCCTTAATGGGTTAATGCATGTTTTCAATGTTTGATGGTTATCAAATCATTTGAAAATATTGCATTTTTACAAATGAAACTCAAAATGGTATCTATTATTTTATAACATTGCAAAGATTCCTATATTTTTTGAAAACCCCATTGAATTGAATAATTGCAAATTTATATACATGATTATGTTACTATAAAATGTTTAAATTAAAAATAATAAAAGAATTATATATTTTTTGAAAACTCCATTTGATTGAATAATTGCACTTTTGCACGAATGAGTATGTTAATGTAGAATGTTTAAGAGATTAAAAATGATGAAAAAAATTGAAAGTTCAAGACCCCCCTCCCCCCCTTTTTGGGTGATGTAACCCTGTCCAATTTGATTGACGAAGGCCCACCAATCTAGAGAGAAAATGGAAATACAAAAGGAGAGTACTTTCTCTTCTGAATTCAAATTGAATTGTTATGAACAAGTTGTCAAGGATTAGGGACTAGTAATGGAGATCCTAGCCCAACCACCAATTTCTTACAAAATGTTGATGGTGGGAATGGGAAGTAGGTTGGAAAAAAGGACAATTTATAGGTGGCCAAACTCCTTGCTATTTCTCAATTTAAGATGGAAGACACCTTCATCATTTGACGTGTGATGGAAATTTGTTGGTGAAAGAAAATGACCCAAGATGGAAAGTGGAGTGCCTTCTAGATCTATTATTAGCAAACTCATGTAAAAAGACATTCACTTGTTTTGTGTAAACATTACCTTGATTGTTAAAGGGAGGAATGTAAATGTTAGGCATAGATCATGGTAGCTCTTCCTTTCATTTGTTCTTATCATGAATTTTCATATAGAACATGTTTGGGGAAGTAATGTGCATGTTGGATAAGTTATGACAACATCACCTAAGATGCAAACCCCATCTTTGGAAACAACACTGTCAATTTGTTGATGATAGGAGTTGAATGTGGACAAAGGAAGTTTGTGTAACTATTTTCATCCCACATGGAAGTTGACCTTATGAACAATGGATGCAAAGGTGTCACATGTTGAATCATGTGCCCTTGTACACCACATGAACATATCGTAGAAGGTGGACATCCATTGGATCAACAAGTTGTGTAAACAAACATCAAGGAAGGCTTGTGATTAAAGATGGGAGAACCTTACCCAAGTTCAAAGTGCTATGAATGTTTTTGCAAAAGATAAATGAAAACTTTGAAAAATAGGTCAAGCCATAAGCCATGTGTTAGCACTAAGGGTGGCAAACAATTGCAAGTTATTTTCAATTGTTGTTGAAAATGAAGGTGTTGTTGTTAACATGAATTAAAACTTACACAAGAATGGGTTGTTTCAAGATCAAGGCCTAAAATCAACCATTACATCTATTCTTTATATGGAACCAAGTTTGAATGATTCTAATCATTGTCCTTGTTAGTTTATGATCGATTTTTGCTTGGCCCAACTAGTTGTTCTTTTTGGACTTCTTTCTATAACAATTAAATATTTGTGCAAATATATTACATCCAAAGTTGCCACAAGCCTTTGAAAATATAATATTGATGAATTGGAAGTAGACAACTTGCAAATTTCCATGGACATTTACTTAAACTAAAAAGATGAGGTTATTTGAGAAGCTTTCCAAATTGTAGCATAATAGGTGTTGTGTGCCCAACTAATTATCTTTTGTTCCTAGAAAAAAATGACAATAGCAAAATTAATGTCCATTTTGTTCTATGGAGTGTGGTGAATTTGGTAAGAAAACCACCTCACCAAAATTCAAGGAAAGGTGAACCTAATTAAATTAAAATTAAAAAAAAATCTTTTTAAGTTGTGACTTTTACTATTGACTTGCATCACATGGGCTTTGTGTTCCCCACTTATGTATATATTATGGAAAATTTGTAGACACCTACATAGGCTACACAAATAAAAGATTTGTGTTATTGAATTGTTCTTAAGATGTGTTCTTGAGATTCCAAACCCCTTATTATTCAGTGTCAAGTTGCATCATTGTAATTTTTTTTTTTTGGTTTATTAAGTATAATCACTAAGGTATGGTCCAAATTGTTGATTGACACAAAAAAGTGGGAATTATTACAAATGTGTAAACATTAAGGCAATGACCTTTCAAGACCCAATTTTGACCTTCCAAAATTGTTCAAAAACACTTGGTTGCTTCAATCCACAATATGTTAAACAAATAAAAAAGGATTATTTGAGGACCTCCTAGAAATTAAAAGCATTTTAAAAAGTGAAAAACCATGTTCCTTTTGTGTTCTTGAACAAAGGAACCTCAAGTGTCATTTTCTTGAAACATTTTTTTTGACCATTCATTTGGAATATTGATTTTTTTTTTGCAAATATAATTAAATTTTCAGGTAATCTTTTGATATAAACTTTGAAATGAAAAGCTTTTTAAAAATGAATCCTATGTTGTCTTAAAGCTAGGTGGGTTTCAATTTTTTGGGGTGAGAGATTTCTAATTGTACCACCCAAGGATGGGTTTGCCTATCACCCACTAATGCATAAGTTGTTGGGTTTCATTTGTGGGATGAAACCAATGTTGGACATATATCTAGAATTAGGATATCTATTGCGGATATCCTGCCAAATATCAAAAATGATATTCAACGGATATCACTATGGTTGATATTCAAGTTGATATAAGAGGTGCTAGATATCACCCATCATGATATCAAAAACCTTGATATCTAGAAAATTCTGTTGGATATCAAAGATGTTGATATCAGACCTAATTACTAAGTAGGTTAAGGTACTAATTAAGTTAGGTTTGTAACACTAGCTAATTTTTTTTCATTTTCCTTATGCATATAGGGTGACGAGAATCCGTAGACAACTTAAAACTATTATGGGGACATATTTTCAAAGGTCTCTTCAAAGTTGTAGTTAGTAGTAAATATTATTGTAGCTATATTTTCTTGAAAACAATATTTATGATTTTTCTTGAATGTTTTTTAGAAAAAATAAAAATTGCAACAAAATATTCCTTTTAGAAAAAAGGATGTTGCCTCTTGGAGATTTTTCACCCAAAAGCCAAAGAATAGCACCCAGCATAATTGGCAGGCAAATTTTTGGATTTTTTATATCCGAATCTGCTGATATCCGACAAATAAATAAATGATGAACATCCAGGAACATTCAATGAAAAAATGTGAAAATTTGATATTCAACCAGGATATCTAAAATTTTAAGAGTAATAAAAATGTAATATATTTTTATCTGGCAAACAAAAGAAAGGCGATATCCTTGTCTGACAGATTTCCCAAAAAAGTGATATCTGCCCAACATTGGATGAAACTCCATTCAACTCAATATGTGTTTTTTGGCCCATCCATTCAAATTTTTTTGGCCCCCACCTGCACTAGACCCCTTCCTACGTACATCATTTCCTCCGTTTTCTTCTTCTCCTCCTTTTTTGTCTTCCTTCTTTTCTTCTGCTGGCCGCCATCACCTACTTTTGAGGGGGTGCTAAACACCTCCTACCGAGCTCTGTCCGGAGCATGCTTTTCTTGTCTTCTTGCACATGTTTTCAGCCCTGCATGGTTCTGCATAAAACCACGCAGCACGGTTCTACATGTTCTTTTATTCACCAATTTAAGAACAATGTCGATATTCTTCATATTGGAGGTTCTGCGCGAATGAATTACTCTCGTGCTCTGCTCTGCTGCGATTGAGCAGATTCGAAATCTGAACCTCCCAAGCATAGATTCAGGCGCTGAGGAAAGTACGATTTATTTTCTCCTATACAATTCAAAAGTGAAACCTTGCGGCAGAACAACGCAGTTCTCCGCAGGGCTGCACTGTCAGGCCCGAAACTAGCGCCGAACAGAGGTCGTTAGGGGTTGTTTAGCGACGTGCCTACTTTTTCTTCCACCTCTCGTTCCCGTTGCGTTACTGTCGTTGCTCGAGTTTGAATTTCGAGCTTCCATGACTTTAGCTCCTATGCCACCCAACATCCCAATAACCAAGGGTTTAGGGTTTAGGGTAAACCAGTAAGAAACAACTCTTTTTCTTCCCCTTCCCCTTTCTTTCGTTTTTTATTTTTTATGGGTTTATTTATGAAGAAAAGAAAAGAAAAAAGAAGAAACAATTTCCTTTCCTTTTCCCCCTTTCTTTTATTTTTTAAATTTTTTGGTTGATTTGTGAAGAAGAAGCAACAACATAAGAAGATGAAGAAGAAAGGTACCCCCTTTCCCTTCCTTTTTTTGGATTTCTTTGGGTTGGTTTATGAAAAAGAAGTAGAAACATCTTGTTCATTTCCTTCACCTTTCCTTTTTATTTGATTTGTGAAGAAGAAGAAAAAAGAGGTGAACAAGAATATATATATATAATGAAGAGCAAGAAGAACAAATGACAATTATTAGATTTTCAATTCTCTTATCCGTCATTCTTGCTTGTATTGATCATCCTTGTGCTCTTTTGTGTAGGAGTGGTAACGGACCATGCATACAATGGATGCAAAAGTTCAAGGAATTGAACCTTATATCTTCACTTTTGAATATGCACCTAATAGGTTTGAAATATTTTTAATTTGATCACATTTTTAAAAAGTTCAAGGAGTTGAAACTCCTTTCTTCACTTTTGAACATGTTCCTAATAGTTTTGAAATATTTTATTTTCATCACATTTAAAAACTCCTTGTGGTGGATTATAATCTGTCAACCCCCCCCCCCCCCCCCCCCCCCCCCTCTACACACATACTCCTGTTCTTATTCTTGCAATCTGTTTTTCCTTGTTTTTTTTTATTTATTTTTGTATTTGTTGTTTTTTTGTTCTTATTGTTTCTTTTTCCCTATTTGTTCTTCATTTTTTGGCTTCTTCATTGTGGATGCATACACTTGTAACTATT
>Ga0116228_10004550_pt1 | contig 12297 bp, 8 predicted proteins | sample S1TSphfallax_2_FD_89694 | JGI IMG/M metagenome (GOLD analysis project Ga0116228, IMG submission 89694) | Host-associated microbial communities from peat moss isolated from Minnesota, USA - S1T2_Fc - Sphagnum fallax MG | ecosystem: Host-associated > Plants > Peat moss > Unclassified | place: USA...
AAATAGGGGCTGCCCTTGATGAAATAACGCAGAGCCGCCTCGCCTCCTTGGGTGAGGCCGATGCGAGTGCTCATGCCGATGGACGGCACCGCATCTCCATCATGGCCCAGCCACAACTCGCCGGGGCGGCACAAATCGAGGCCATCATGGGAGAGGTCAATCCGCAGCGCCGCCGTGAGCCGGCCGGGGCCGCGGACGAGATCCTTCGGCGCGACGCGTTCCCGGCCGCGACGCATGGACTCCCTGCCGCGGAGCGGCTCGAGCGCGCGGAGCAGCACTCCGGAGCCGATGCCGACCTCCTCGCTCGACACGTTGAGCATGAATGAGGTGCCATAGCAGAGGTAGACGTAAGCGAACCCCCGGTCGAGGAACAGGGAACGATTGCGTGCCGTCATGCCGCGATACGCGTGGCATGCGGGATCATCCTGGTGATAAGCCTCCGTCTCGACGATCCGGCCGGAGAGTTCCGTGCCGTCGACCTCGCGCACCAACACCTTGCCCAACAGAAATTGTGCGAGCAGCGCGGAATCGCGCGGCAGCGCCGCTCGATCGAGCAGCGTGACCGGAGCGTACCCGGCATCAGGTATTCTGTCGGCCATTGTGAAACCCCAGCCGCCCCGCAAGCTTCAGTCGATTGCATTGCCCATCGTCGTGCTGATTATAGCCATGTGCTGTTTTCAGCTCGGCGCCGCTTTCGCCAAGCAGGTGTTCCGGCAGGTGGGTGCCGAGGGTGCGACGGCTCTTCGGCTGGGTCTCGCGAGTGTGATGCTGTGGGCGGTGTTTCGACCATGGCGATTGCGGCGCAGCGCCCGCGAGAGACGCAACATTCTGCTCTACGGGTTGGCCATGGGCTTCATGAACCTCTGTTTCTACCTGTCACTCGAGCGCATCCCCTTGGGTATAGCGGTGGCCTTGGAGTTCACCGGCCCGCTGGCCGTGGCGATCTCCTCATCCCGGCGTGCCATCGATTTTTTCTGGGTGGTGTTGGCGGCTCTCGGCCTGGTGGCACTGCTGCCTCTGGGAATCGGCTCAAAGCCGCTCGATCCATCCGGCATGGCGTTCGCCCTGGCGGCTGCAGTCTTCTGGGCCATGTACATCGTGTTCGGCCGCAAGACCGGCCACTCGCAGGGTGGTCAGACCACGGCGGTCGGCACCTTGATCGCAGCGCTCATCATCGTGCCCCTGGGTGTGGCCCACGCGGGGAGGGCGCTGTTGGCCCCGTCGATGCTGTATCTCGGGTGCCTGCTCGCGCTGATTTCGAGCGCGGTGCCGTATTCGTTGGAAATGTATGCGCTGACCCGGTTGCCGGCGCGCACTTTCGGCGTTCTCATGAGCGGCGATCCGGCGATCGGCGCGTTGATCGGTTTGGTGTGGCTCGGCGAGGCCTTGACCGGGGTCCAATGGTCGGCCATCGCCTGCATCATGGTCGCGTCGGCGGGCAGTGCCGCGACCGATCGGGCCGCGCGCGGGAGCGGCGTGCTCGAGCGGCCGCTAGCCGATTAGGCTGATCGCGAGGTACAGCACGCCGGTGCCGATCAGCGTCATCGCGGTGGTCTGGAATTTTGGGTGGGCATGATAGCTCTCGGGGATGAGATCGCTGGCGCCGATGTAGAGAAAGAACCCGCCGAACAGCGCCAACGCCACGCCGAACCCGCTCTGCGGCAGCGAGAAGAAAAAGGTCGAGGCGATGCCGATGACGGGCGCAACGGCATCGAGCAGCAGCCAGCGCAGGGCTACGCGGCGTGCCCCGTCATTCTTGAGCACGACATTCATCGTGTTGATGCCGTCCGAAAAATCGTGGGTCAGGACGGCGATCGCGACGATGATGCCGACGGAGTGCGAGGTTTGAAACGCCACGCCGATGGCCACCCCGTCGAGCAGACTGTGGATGCATAGCACGGTGGCGGTGAAGGCGCCGCGGCGCACCGGGTCACCGTGAAACCAAAGCATGCGATCGAGCAGCAAATAGAAAAGGAAACCCACGGCACAGAAACTCATGAGCGCGGCGGCGGGATGAAAGGGCAGGCCGTTGGTGATGGCTTCGGGCAGGAGATCGAAGAACGCAACGCCGATCACTGCGCCGGCGCTGAAGCCCAGGATCAGGTGCAGCCGGTCGCGCAGGATCAGCGCCAAGAGGCCGCCCGCCATGGTGCTCGAGAACGACGCAGCGGCAACGAGAGTCAATAGCACCAGGCTGGGTTCCTAAGCCGCGGGTTATAATGCCGCGCCACAGTTTTTATCATAAATACAACCTTGAGCCGGAGACGACAGGTGCGTTGGATGATCATGGCGATGGCGGCCTCGAGTCTTGCGGTGAGCCTGGCTGCGTCAGCGGCCGATCAAGAGCGGCCGGCTGACACGGTGTACCGCGACGGCGCCGTGTATACGGTCGATGCCGGTGACAGTATGCAACAAGCGGTCGCGATTCGCGGTGGTCGCATCGTCTATGTGGGCACCGATGCCGGCGTTGCGCGATGGGTGGGCGAGAAGACGCATGTGATCGACCTGAAGGGCCGGATGCTGATGCCCGGTCTGGTCGATGGTCACATGCATCCATTGCAAGGCGGAACGGCGCTGCGCAAATGTTCCTTGGACTATCTGCCGCTCACCATTCCACAAATGCAGGCGAAGATTCAGGCCTGTCTCGACGCCGGCAAGGCCCAGGAACCGAACGGCTGGTTGGAGGTCGTGAATTGGTTCCAGGAGGCCATGCTGCCGGCCGGTGTGACAACCAGCCGTCAGACGCTCGATGCCCTGCTGACGCGCCGGCCGATTCTCGTCAGCTCATCGTTCGGTCATACCTCGCTGGTCAATTCGCGGGCCATGGAGATTGCCGGACTCACCGGCCAAACGGCGGATCCGCTCGGCGGCAAGATCACGCGGGATGCCGCCGGCAATCCCACGGGATTGCTGGATGATGCCGCGCAGGACCTGGTGGCCGACAAACTGCCCAAGCCCACCCCGGATGACGACGTGCAGGCAGCGCGGGCCGCTCTCGAGGCTCTGCGCAAACAGGGCGTCACGACATTCCTCGATGCGATGGCGGTACCGCCGACGCTTGCGGCATTCGCGCGGGTGGATGCCGAGGGTGGATTGACCGCGCGGGCGCATTTTGCCGTACTCATCACGCCGCCCGAGGGACGAGATCCCACAAAGGCGACGGCCACCGCCTTAGGCTTGGCAAGACGCTACGATGGCGGCCCGGTGGGACCGAAGCCTGGCATGACGGTGCGCAATGTAAAGCTGTTTCTTGACGGCGTCATCAGCGCGCCGGCCTTGTCGGGAGCGATGCTGGAACCCTATTTCGCGCCTCCGCCCGGGGCCGCTCCCGGGGACGGGCGATGGACGCCGAGCAACAACCGCGGGCCCGAGGTGTATTTTCCGGCGCCGGTACTGCGGGCCTTGCTGCTCGATGTCGCGGGCGCAGGACTCGAGCCGCACATGCACGCCGACGGTGACCGGGCCGTTCATGAGGGTCTCGACGGGATCGAGGCGCTGCGCCAGGCGTTCCCGAAGAAGGACGTGCGCTGCGCCCTGGCGCATGATGAGATCGTCGATCCTGCCGATTTCCCTCGTTTCCATCAGCTGAATGCCATTCCCGTGCTGTCCTTCCAATGGGAGAAACCGGCGTCCGACACCGTCGACAACGCCCGCGATTACCTGGGTCCGGCGCGCTACCGTTACATGGAACCGGCAGGTTATCTGGCGGCCGCCGGTGCGCGGATCGCCTATGGGAGCGATTGGCCCGTCGATCCGCTCGATGAGTGGTTTGCGCTCAAGGTGGGAGTGACGCGCACCAATGCCCCGTCGGCCTTGCCGAAGTATGCCGGTCGATTGAGCACGGATGCGGGCTTGTCACGCGCGGCGGTGCTGCGCGCGATCACGATGAATTCCTCCTACGAGTTGCACCAAGAGCGCGAGACCGGCTCCTTGGAAGTCGGCAAACTGGCCGACCTCATCGTGCTGGACCGCAATGTCCTCACGGTACCCGCCGAGGACATCGCGAATGTCCACGTCCTGCAAACCGTGGTGGGCGGGACCGTCGTTTACCAGGCGGACAATTTCTAAGCGCTCTTGATTATCTTAATCTTTGGCCCACTCTAGTCGGTACACCGGTTGCAGACTGGTGCGTTGTTTTAGGTTAAGGGCGAGAGTTTCAGTTTCAGCGCCGCCGGGGCCATTGTCTAAGGCGGTAAACGAGAGCGAATCATGCGAATCAAGAGTCGGCGCTTGGGTTGGTCGGCGGCAGTGCTCGCCGGCATCGTCGCGTTGGCCGGTCCGGCCTTTGCCGTAGGGCATGGCGGGGGAGGCGGCGGAGGCGGGGGCGGCCATTTCGCGGGCGGCGGTCATGCGGGTGGTGGCCATGTGGCGTCGGGCCATGCGGCCGGCGGCGCCCATTACGCGGGGGGCGCGGTAGCCGGGGGCTTCCGGGGCGGGCCCGCGGGAGCTCACTATGCGGGCGCTGCACGAGGCTATGGAGGTGCCGGCGTGGGTGCGGCCCACTATGCCGTGGGCGGTCGAGCCGCCTACGGCTACGCCGGACGCGGGTATGCGCGTGGCTATTCGACGGGCGCCTACTGGGGCGGTGGCTACTGGCACGGCGGCTATTGGCCCCGTGCCTACTACGGGCTCGGCTTTTCTTGGTTCCTTCCGGTGTTGCCGCTCGCCTATGCGACGTATTGGTATGACGGCAATCCCTACTACTACGCGAATGACGTCTATTACACCTGGAATCCGGACTATAACGGCTACACGGCCACGGATCCGCCCCCCGCAGCCGATGCCTACGACGGCGGCAGCGGATCGGCCGCTGCGGCCGCGGATGGCAATGCGCCGGCGCCCGGCGCGCCGGTCCAACCGGTCGCTCAAGGGAGCGATCAGATTTTCATGTATCCGAAAAATGGTCAAAACCCGGCACAGCAATCGGCCGACAAGGAAGCCTGTCAACAATGGGCGGCTTCGCAGGCGGCTGCGCAGAACCCGTCCGAGTACCGGCGCGCCATGCTGGCCTGCGTCGAAGGGCGCGGCTACAGCGCCAACTAAGGCGCCAATCAAGGAAATTGCATCGACACCCGCGTGCCTCGACCCGCCTCGCCGTCGGCGATGGCCACCGTGGCATCGTGGATTCGTGCGATCTCATCGACGATGGCCAAACCCAACCCGCTCCCATGTCCTGCCGAGTTGGGCAGCCGGTAGAAGCGCTGTCGCACCCGCTGCCGCTCCTCCGGCGGTATGCCGGGACCGGTGTCCTCGACGGCGAGGTAGGGCTTGCCGTCCATCCGACCGGTGGTCAGGGTGACGCTGCCGCCCGCCGGCGTGTATTTCAAAGCATTGTCCACGAGGTTGCTCACAAGATCGTCCAGCAGCGACGGATCCGCGATGACCGTGACGGGCGTCAGATCGACTCCGAGATCGATGTCGGCACGCAGGGCACGATCGAAAAATTTCGCGGCGACATCGCCGACCGCGAGGTTAAGGTCGACCCTTTGTTTCTTGATGGCGATGTTCGCCGCCGGGTCGGCGCGGGCCAGCGTCAACAGCTGATTGGAGGTATGGGCCAGTTGGCGGATTCCCTCTTGCAGCGTCAGCAGACGTCCTTTGATGGGTTGCGCCCCTTCCTCCGCGATCAGCAGTTCGAGCTGCGCCTGCATGCCGGTGATCGGCGTTCTGAGTTGGTGGGCCGTGTTCGAAATGAACTGCTGCTGGGATTGCACCGAGGCTCTGAGCAGGCTGAAAAGACGGTTCAAGGTGACCACCACGGGAGTGATCTCACGCGGTACGGAAGCCTCGTCGATGGAGCGCAGATCCAACGGTGAGCGCGCGGCGATGGCATCACGCAGTCGTTTCAGGGGACGCAGCCCGAGCTGAATGCCCACCCACACCAACACCAGCGTGATGTCGAGCTGCACGAAATCCCAGAGCAAGGTGTTCATCAACCCCAAGCGGGCTGCCGGTGCGACGGGCGCACGGGTGTCGGCGACGGTCAGCACGACCGGCCCCGCCGCGGTGACCAGGCGGGTGGACAGGGTGCGGACGGGACGGTTGCCCACCTGCGAGAGAGCGAACGACTGAGAGGCATCACCGGCGAGGCTGACGACCGGGAGTTCGCGATCGCCGAGCAGCAAGGCGCCCTCGGGATCGCGCAGCGCATAGGTCACGTCGGTGCCCAGAGGCAGCGGCGGCCGCGCATCGGCCGCGCCATCGACCGACCAACGCCCGTTCTCGACCCGGATCCGGTCCGCGATGGCCGTGGCGGCATTTCGCAGTCGTAAATCGCCGCTGTGCATGGCCGGCGCCACGTTGTTCAAGTAGTGCACCAGTGCGCCGCAGAGCGCGACCAGCATGAGCGGAATGGCAAGCCAGAAGATGAGCTGGCGGCTGATGGAGGATTTCACGCCGCCTCGAGCCGGTACCCCAAGCCGCGGAGGCTGCGAATGATGACGGCCTTGCCGAGCTTGGCGCGCAGCCGCGAGATGCTCACTTCGACCGCATTCGGGGTCACTTCTTGATCCGGGCTCGCGAGCACCTGCTGCACGCGCTCCTTGGGCACGATCTGCCCCAGGCGTCGAATGAGGCATTCGAAGAGCAGCCATTCGCGCGCCGTCAATTCCACCTCCAAGCCGTCGACCGTCAGACGCCGGCCGTTGAGGTCGACGCTCAGGCGGTTGAGCGTGATGGAGCCCTCGAGTGCGCCGCTCGAGCGCCGCATCAGTGCGCGGCAGCGCGCGGCCAGCTCGCGCGGTTCGAAGGGTTTACCGAGAAAATCATCGGCGCCCAGGTCCAAGGCCCGGACCTTGTCGTTGAGCGTGCAGCGGGCGGTGAGCATCAACGTGGGCATCGTCTTGCCGCCCCCGCGCAGCCGTCTGACGAGCGTCAGGCCATCGGCACCCGGCAGCCCCACGTCGATCACGGCCAGTGCGAACTCCTCGTGGCTGATCGCCAATTGGGCGGCCTCCGCGCTATTCACGCGGTGCACCGCGTAATTCTCGGCCTTCAGCGTGCGTGAAATTGCATCGGCAACGATGTCATCGTCTTCTACGACCAGAAGCCGCATGGCTGTCCCGCGGTGAAGTTACAGGTTGCCGACTCTATCATCCTGCTGGGCGGGATCGTCGCGCTCGCCGCCGAAGGCGCTGCGTCGGGGCGGCAGGAGGGCCCGCAATCGGGCCTCGTAGGCGCGTGCGAACGCCTCGGAGTAGAGGTGTGGAAAGCCCTCGGATGGCCGTTGTACGAGGCCGGGAAACATCTCGCCGTAGAGCTCCCAGTACTTCCCCTTGTTGGCCGTGCCGAACATGCCGCGCTTGGCGGCGGCATCGAAACGCTCCTCCAGCGCCTTGGGGTCGACCCGCTCGATGAAAGCCTCGAAAGCCGAGGACATCGCTTGCAGCACCGCGACGTTCTGCGCCTTCAATTCCTTGAACTTGTCGCGGATGGCGCCGACCGAACTTGCCCGCGAGGACGGATTGGTGAGCAAGCGGACCATCGCCTCATCCACCCCGCCTGAAAAATTCAACGGCGATTCCGACCCGTCGTCGGGCTGCCCGGGGACCCGGAAGCGATTGGCGAACTCGTTGCGGCTTTGGGTCAGTTCGAGAAGACCCAGCAGGCACTCGCGCAGCATTTGCCCGGCTACTTTCAATGCAATCGCGCGAGCTTCATGCGGGATGTTGCGAGGATCGATGCCCGCGCCGCGGCAGAGCGCCGCAAGTCCAACCTCGAGGTCACCATCGAACAGCACCGGCGCCGCAGCGGCGCGGGTTGCCGGTGGTGCCGGCAGGCTCGGAAATGAGCTCGATGCGTCGCCCGGTCCCGCGACCGCGGCGGGACCGGCCGGCAAAGACCCGGCAGCCGCCGGTTTGCCGTCGACCCGCAGCGGACGCGTCATCATATGCCAGGGCGTCGCCGCCGCATCCGAATCCGAGTCCGGGGCGACCGGCTGGCCGTAGGAGTTGCGCGCCCGCGGCTCTGAACTTAAGTCGAGTTGATCGCTCGGTTCGAGCAACGCACTGAGATCGAGATCAGCGCCCAGGTCGTTGGCGGTGGACTTGCGCACCGATGCGGAGGGAGCCCGCCCGTCGTAGGCGACGATGGCGCTCGCATCCGGGGCGAAATCATTCCCCTTGTCGATGCTGACCAAGAGTTCGTACTCGCCCAAGCGGACGTAGTCCCCGTCCTTCAGAGTGTAGTCGTGATACTTGCCGAGCGGCACCTGGGAACCATTGACGTAGGTACCGTTCGAGCTGGTATCGATCAGCACATAGGCGCCCGCGCGAAAATCGATACGGGCATGTTTGCCCGACAGATACCGCTCAGGGTCGGGTAGAATCCACGCATTGTCCGAGCCGCGTCCGATGCTGCCGCCGTGCACGCCGAACACCTTGGTCGAGTGAGCGCCCAAGCGGATGCCGTGTTCGCTGACTACGCTGAGCCGTAACGTCATATGCGTTGCCGCATGGGTTCAAAGCCCCGGTGGTTAATCTGAGGAATTGCGGTAAGTCCCCGTATAATATGATGAAATGTTAGCAATGCCTGGAGCCTACTAGATGGCCGCGAGTCACATTTTCAAAGTTCTGTTCGTCAATCAGGGCAAGGTTTACGAAATTTATGCCCGCAAGGTCGGTCATGGCAGCCTCTTTGGCTTCATCGAAGTGGAGGAATTGGTTTTCGGTGAGCGGTCCTCGGTGGTGGTCGATCCCACCGAGGAGAAGATCAAAGCGGAATTCCACGACGTCAAGCGCACGTATTTGCCCATGCATTCGGTGCTGCGCATCGATGAGGTCAAGAAGCAGGGAGTCAGCAAGATCTTGGCTCTCGAGGGCTCGAACGTGTCGCAATTTCCGATGCCGATTTATACCCCGGGCGGGGACTCCAACGCCCGTAAGTAGCCCGCAATTCTGTCGAAATCCGTCATGCTGAGCTTGCCCGGTGCGCCCGCGCTCTCGCAGTTTCGCCTGGATAAATTGCTGCAGCTGCTGCAGGCGACGGAGCCGCGGATCACCGCCGTCTCCTCGCGCTTCGTGCACTTCGCCGACTTGCATTGCGCGCTCGATGAAAACGAGTTGGAAACGCTCTCGACATTGCTCGCCTACGGTCCTGCGAGCGCTCCGGTCACCGATCGCGGCCGACCACTGCTCGTTACGCCCCGACTGGGCACGGTCTCGCCCTGGTCGAGCAAGGCCACCGATATTGCGCAGGTCTGCGGTCTCAAGAGCATCAAGCGCCTGGAGCGCGGCACGGCGTATTACATCGATGCCGCAGGTGAGCCGCTGTCTCGAGCGGAGCTTCAAGGCGTGCAAGCGCTGCTGCATGATCGCATGACCGAGTCCGTGTGGATTGCCGACGAAGGCACCGACCTCATCGAGCCGGAACTGTTCCGGTCCGCGGTGCCCAAGCCGCTGCGGGTGGTCGAGTTGGGTGGCGACGGCCATGCCGCTCTCCGCCAAGCCAACGCGGAGTGGGGCCTGGCGCTGTCCGGTGATGAGATCGACTACCTGGTGAAGGCCTTCGGCGCCCTTGGGCGGAATCCCACCGACGTCGAATTGATGATGTTCGCGCAGGCAAACTCCGAGCATTGCCGGCACAAGATCTTCAATGCCGAGTTCATCGTGGACGGCGTTACGATGCCCGACTCGCTGTTCGCCATGATCCGCGCGACCTACGCAAAGAATCCCGCCGGCGTGTTGTCGGCCTACACGGACAACGCCGCGGTCATCGAGGGTTCCACGGCCGTGCGTTTCTTTCCGGACCCGGTCACCCACCGTTTCGGCGGCGTCAGCGAACCGGTCGACATCCTCATGAAAGTGGAGACGCACAACCATCCGACCGCGATCTCGCCATTCCCCGGAGCGGCCACGGGCTCCGGCGGTGAAATACGCGACGAAGGGGCCACCGGCATCGGCGCGAAGCCGAAGGCGGGACTGACCGGCTTCTCCGTCTCGAATCTGCGAATTCCGGGCATGGTCCAACCCTGGGAATTCGACGCCGGCAGGCCTTCCCGTATTGCCTCCGCGCTCGACATCATGATTGCGGCGCCCTTGGGCGCTGCCGCGTTCAATAACGAATTCGGGCGTCCGACCACCTGCGGCTACTTCCGAACCTTCGAACAACCCGAGTTGCCCGAACCTAAGGCGGAGGCGGGGGCTGGGGCGGGAGCGCCCAAGGTTCTGCGCACGCGCGGCTACCACAAGCCCATCATGATTGCCGGCGGCCTCGGCAACATACGGCGCGGCGATGTCCTGAAGCGCGAGGTGGTGGTGGGGGCACCCTTGGTGGTTCTCGGCGGTCCCGCCATGTTGATCGGCCTGGGCGGCGGTGCGGCCTCGTCGGTGCACAGCGGTCAGAGCTCCTCGGATCTGGATTTCGCCTCCGTACAGCGCGGCAATCCCGAAATGCAGCGGCGTGCGCAAGAGGTCATCGATCGCTGCTGGGCATTGGGGGCAGCGAATCCCATCCTGCTGATTCACGATGTGGGCGCAGGCGGCTTGTCGAATGCCATCCCCGAGGCGATCGCGCACAGCCGGCGCGGCGGGCGCATCGATTTGCGTGCCGTGCCGAGCGCCGAGGCGGGCTTGTCGCCGATGGAACTGTGGTGCAACGAGGCGCAGGAGCGTTACGTGCTCGCACTCACGCCGGGTTGCCTCCTTGAGTTTGGGGCGCTGTGCGATCGTGAACGCTGTCCTTATGCGGTGGTCGGGGAGATCACGGACGACGGCGTCATTCGCGTGCGGGACCCCTTGCACAACACCCTTCCGGTCGACATGCCAACGACCACGCTGCTCGGCAAGGCGCCACGCATGACCCGCACCGCGCAGAGCTTTCCCAAGGCGGTGACGCCGCTCGCAACTGCCGGAGTGAGCATCGAGGAATCGCTCAACCGGCTGCTCAACCTGCCCGCCGTGGCGGACAAATCTTTTCTCATCACCATCGGTGATCGCTCCGTCGGCGGCCTCATCAGCCGCGATCAAATGGTCGGCCGGTGGCAAGTGCCGGTCGCCGATGTCGCGGTCTCTTTGTGTGATTATGAGAGCTACGCGGGCGAGGCCATGGCGATGGGAGAGCGCGCACCCGTGGCGCTTCTGAATGCGCCGGCGTCGGGCCGGCTGGCGGTGGGCGAAGCCATTACCAACATCGCCGCGGCGGATGTGGGCAGGCTCACCGACATCCGATTGTCCGCGAACTGGATGGCGGCCTGCGGCGAACCGGGTGAGGATGCCGATCTGTACGCGACGGTGCAGGCGGTGGGAGCCGACCTGTGCACGGCCCTCGGATTGACCATTCCGGTGGGCAAGGATTCCCTGTCGATGCGTACGGCATGGACAGATGATGATGGCGCGCACGCGGTGGTGGCCCCGGTATCGCTGATCGTGTCGGCTTTTGCGCCGGTGGCGGACGCGCGGCGCACGCTGACACCGGAACTCGATCTCGGCAGTCCCAGCCGATTGCTGTTGATCGATCTCGGCGAAGGCCGAAACCGCCTGGGCGGATCGTGTTGGGCCCAGGTCATGGAGCGGCACGGGGGCACACCGGCGGACCTCGGCGAGGCGCGGTTCTTGCGGCAGTTTTTCGAGGCCGTCCGTGAGCTCAAGGATCGGCAACTCGTACTGGCTTATCACGATCGGTCGGATGGCGGGTTGCTCGTCACCCTGCTCGAGATGGCCTTGGCGAGCCACTGCGGACTTAAGATCGACCTGGGGGCGTGTGCGGATCCCGTGGCGGCCTGCTTTGCCGAGGAGTTGGGCGCGGTGCTCCAGGTCAGGGCGTCGGAACTCGATGAGGCACGGGCGGTGCTCGCGCGGCACGGCCTCTTGGATCTCACCGTCGACTTAGGTACCCCGGATCGAGGAGATCCCGGGGCGGGGCGGGATGATGTCATCCGGGTGAGCGCCAATGGCCGGGTGGTCTACAGCGGCACCCGCATCGCGCTGCATCGGCGCTGGAGCGCGGTGTCGTTTCGCATGCAGACTCTGCGCGACAATCCGCAGTGCGCAAGCGAGGAATATGCCCGCTTGCTCGATCCCCAGGACCCCGGCTTGCACGCGGTCCTCACCTTTGACCCGACCTATGACCTGACCGCGCCGTTCGTGCGCGGAGGGGCGCGGCCGGCCGTGGCCATTCTGCGGGAGCAGGGGGTCAACAGCCAGACCGAGATGGCCGCCGTGTTCACGCGGGCCGGCTTCGATGCGTACGACGTGCACATGACCGACGTACTCTCCGGGCGGGTGACGCTCGATCGGTTCCACGGCCTGGTTGCGTGCGGTGGATTCTCCTATGGGGATGTACTGGGGGCTGGCGGGGGCT
>Ga0116228_10004551_pt1 | contig 12296 bp, 11 predicted proteins | sample S1TSphfallax_2_FD_89694 | JGI IMG/M metagenome (GOLD analysis project Ga0116228, IMG submission 89694) | Host-associated microbial communities from peat moss isolated from Minnesota, USA - S1T2_Fc - Sphagnum fallax MG | ecosystem: Host-associated > Plants > Peat moss > Unclassified | place...
ATCACATGAATTGTTTTAAATTTTTTTTATATTTTAAAAACTAGACTTGATAGTTTTCTAACAATTTAGATAATTATGCAACATTATTATAGACCCATAGTACTAAATTCATTTGTGATGCAACGGGCACCAATTCTTGTGAAAATTATTTAAGGGAATGATTTTGTTAACCTATACAAGAAGGACCACAAAACTTGATGTAGTTTTTATTTGGTCCCACATTTGGAAGGATGTTTGCCAAGTGTGGAAGCACAATGTTGCAACCCAAATCTATGTCATTGTTGTTGAAATAGGTTAACACAATCCCAACATTGCTTTGTTGTTGCCAAACCTACCTATCATTTTTCACCACTTTTTGAATTGAGACCATCATCTTCATGGACATGTCTTAATGTCTAATTGGATGAAATAGGGTCCAAACATGTTGAAAGTAACCAAGGTCATTGCCTTAAATGACTACTTATTTTCAAATGTTCTCAAAATATCTTTTAAATATTCAAAAGGCTTCAAAATAGTTTGTTTTTTTTGCTTTTCAAGTTTTTGTTGGGTCAGAAAGCTTTTTTTTCCCCTCTTTTTCATTACTTTCCTTTTCTATTCTTTTCAAAAGGGTTTCCTTTCTTATCTAGTGCCTTCAAAGTTCATACCACTTTGCTTTTAATTTTTTAATTTAAGAAAGTGGGATTCTTCTTTTAGGAAAGAGGAACTTGGTTTGAAGTCTAGAGTGGGCATCCCACCCATCAAGTGTGCAATCCTAAAAAAGAACCCTATTATAAGTAACATGAATGAAGATTATTGGGTTCGTATGAATTATCGACTTTTGAGGCATATGAGTTGTTATTGGTTTCATTTTCATACCATCCTATTACTTGTATTGGATCTAATACCATCCCAAATTTAGGGTACCAATAAATTCATATAAGGTGTTATTGATACCCTAAATTCATTGGGTATCAACCCTAAACCCTAAACTTAGGGTTCATACCATCCTAGTACTCATATAGGATCTATTTTGAAACTTTCATACCAGCTTGGTCTCTTAGTAGGGTCTAAGGCTGAATTTTTGGTTAATATGAGATAGGCATTTTACTTCATATTCAAATTAGTATAGCCTTGATCCAAAGCTGATATCACCTCATGTCCCCACCAAGCAAATATTGATGCAAGGCTAGTATTCCCTAGTGTCCTTTACCAAGCAAGTATTAACATAATACCTTGATCACTTTGACACATGTTTGTCAAGCAATTAATTAACTTTGAAAATTCCATTCCATTTTGGTGAATGATACATTCTCAACTATTCCATCAGATTCTTTATTTTCCTTCAGAATTTTTTTAAAAAAAACATTTATTGAAAATGTTAACATTTCTGAAACTAATGTAGTTAGTGTCCAACAAGCCCAAGTACTATGACAGTATGAGTCTGGAACACCTCTCTGGTCAGTTCTTTCATACCATTATGAAACCATTGAAAAAAGCACTGCATTTGAAGCTTTCAAAGATTCTAAACTGATAATGATGTGCAACTCAATTGCTCCAAATGTAAATAGACGTGAAATATGTCATACTAGGAATACTGTTTTCTCTCAGATTCAAAGTGATTTGAGCCAAAATGAAATAACTTTGGCCACGGTAAATTTATGGAAGCTGCGTTTTTAAAAATTAAAAAAGAAAAACAAACCCACCAGAGATGTCATGAGAATCAAGAAGTCTCCATACTCACAAAAGTAAAGTGCCAGAACACTGCAAACACAGATATACATTACAATACACTATCAATGCTCTTGACCATGTTTTGCTTATGATTCAGAACCTGTGCTGACCAAGACATGTTTTGCTTCTTGATTATCCAAAATGAAAAGATGTTTAATTGTTAGTCTTGACCTGTGGGATTCCTTTTGGTTTTTAGTCCTTCTCAGGCAACAAACACTGTTGATGAACTAACAGATTGCCAATCCTCCTCCTACAGCATGAACCTGAATAGAGAGTAGGTATCCTTCAGGGCGCCTAAGAAACGATGCTATGCTTCCTGAACTGACATTTTATAGCTAATCACAATGAACAAAAACCTTATGAAGTGCATTTTTTGCATATCTGCCCTTGCGTGGAGAGCCATACCAAGTCACTCAGACTTCTTGGTCGCCATGTCCAGGGCTTGCAATCGCTCTACCAGTGGTGGATGTGAGTAATGATATGCTGAGTACCATGGGTCGGTATTCATAGCTGATAGATTCTCCTCCTGCTCCAACCAAGACATTGCTTAATTTCTGTGGAAGGTGATGCTCTGGTTTATGAAGTAAGGGGACAACAAGAGTGCTCTGAATATTGGCCATGATCTACCAAGGCAAATATTGTAAATTGTTGCAACAGCTGAGAAAAGTTACATATGGAGTTACAGCATACCTGTAGCTTGATTAAGCCAGCTCGCAATGGCACAGCATAGCCCAGCTTCCGAGCAAATGCATCAGCCTACACCCCCGTAACCACCTTCAGTGCTTGACATCACAACATCTTGAATGTGGGAGGCAAGTGAACAAGAACAGTGAAGGAGCTTAAGGAGCAGCAGAAGACTGTCTGAGAAACAATATAGCTGCTTGCAGTGGATGCACATTTGCTCACCTGGAATTCAAAGGCTCTGCTGACCAAGTTGAGACAAAAGCTTACGAGATGTTGGAGAGGCATTATAGTATGCTGTCCCAGTATTGCCAACCCAACAAGCCCACATGAGACTAAGGCTTGCAAATGCCCCTAGCTTGCATTTTATCAGTTGGACATTGCTGAGAATTTTTTATAAGTTTTCAAATCAGACTTTTATTGTCAGTACCCTTTTGAGGCTGCAACTAACATAACTTAAAAGAGACTACAATTCCAAGATAAACCCCATCATCAGGTTTGGCAATCTGCCTCCAGATGAGCTTTGCAATTCTTGTCATCTCTTGTCAGTCGCAACTTAAAACTCCAACATAAATCCATATTTAAATAATCAACACAAACAGAGGGAGCAACCTGAAGAAAGGAGACATGCCAAACCACATCCTACGAGTGCAAAAGATCATGAAGCAATGAAGTTAAGATGGAGAAAAGAGAACAGAAATGGCAAAGAAAAGCCATGTAGATGGAAGTCTGTGGATTGATGTGAGAGGACAAAGGGAGACATAAGAGAAACCTGAAACAGGATGAGACCAATAAGCACAGGCTTGGAGGTAAAACCAAAGCTTCGGAAGAGATCTGATGAATTTCGCACAAATGTATACCCTCCAAACTGCAAAAGTGTGAGCACCTGCACAGTGTACCAGGTCAACATGCATCCCACCATGCATTGTGCTGTAAGGATTCTGTAACAGTAAGATCGTTGAAAATATCTCACAAATTCTCTTCTTTTAGTGAGGCACATGTTTCACTCTAATGGAAAGTCATGCCAGAACACTTTGCCAATCAATATATACATGAGAATGTCATGAAGCACAAATATATAAATCCTTGAGTAATGCACATCTGGTAAAACTGAAGCAGGGTATTTGCAATGATGACCTGAGTGTCTGAGGAATCAAGTAGTTCCCATAGGATATCCCTCAAGGATGTAAATGACTCTCCCACAAAGCAAGGATCTACTAAGAGCAAGCATTGGAAGAGGTATGAGAAGGACCTGCATTGCAAGGAAGGAGTATGTGGTGTGACTAAGTTTCCAGTGGCCCAACTCATGTGCTATCACTGCCACCACCTCATCCTCATTCTTACACTGCAGGAGAAAATGGCATACTCAGGTTAAATATGGTTGCTGTTGTACTTGCAAGGTCCAATAAAATGACATCCAAGTAACAAGCTGCATATGAAAGGTGAAGTCACCCAAACTCAGGAACACAAATTGACGTCCAACTCAATCCTCAAGTTTCCAATCAGCAGAATGTGCTTTGCAAGAGTCCATGGATTACTGAAGAATGTTCACCTGAGAAATCAGAGTGTCATAAAGAACAATACGTTTGCTGTTGTAGAATCCATACATGTATGCCTGCACCATATCACAATCCAGGTCTCCACACACTTACTCATCCACAAACCCAAAAACAGATTGCTGCAGACAGGAAAGCAGGAAAGACATTTGGGAGATAGCAATATGCCGAGAGAAAGAACACAGACAACAAAAAAGTAGCAGGCCACTATCTACAACACATGCCTTGACCAATCTTCTTGTGAATGGTCACATAGAGTCAACTTGCAAGGGTCAACTTGCAAGCTAACTTCACCATTGTCCAATCAAAAGACAGAATCTCAGTTAAGGAGGAGGGGGTTACATTACTGTGACTGGAGCGGGTGGAACCATCAATCACAAACAACTTCTTTAGTGGAAACTTGAGGGATGATGCCAGCTGTTCTATTTTGCCCCGCAGTTCTCCTTCAGGCAACTGCTTGTGTGGCATCCCAACCAAACCCTCACTCTTGTTAAAAATAAGCCGCATAACACCTTGGACATTAGCAGGTCTTCCTTACACACTGTTGGGCAGTTTCTACATATGTAACAATGAAGCCTACAATGATCTATAATGCATGAATAATCTACCCTGGTTTAGCCTCTTTAAAGAATCTCATAATCTCATACTGGTAACTTTACTGGGCATGGCTTAACATGTATACCATCTTTTCAATATATGAACAGGCAGTCCTGAAAAATGGATACTCAATGTAATGACCCTGATCACGAATTGTGAGGGATGAAGAGACTGACAGGAGTGAACTTGTTGAAGAGTGGGGCAATCAGTATGGGATACAAAGCCATCAGCACCAATGATAGGACTAGCATAAATGCCCACAGATACAAAGCAAGGTATGGGCCGCCTTTCTGCACAATGATAATGATGGCTGCTACAATTGGTGGCCCAACTGCTACCATGAGGCCCAACCCCATCAGCATGTCTCTGAAGAAGAGCCAGATAGTTTGCTGTAATGTCCAAAAAACAAATGCATGTGTCAAACCTCTGGAGAGAAAGCTAATTCTGCTTTCACAAAGATCACATGATATCAACCTGCCCATGACAGTAATTGCAAACAGAGCACAAAGGATACGAAACCAATTCTAATATTTTTGTGGGTAAAAGACTGGTCTGACCTTGTTGAAGCCATGTCGTGCCTCTATGACAAAAGTCGAGTACAAGGCAAAGGGAAGTTCTATCACCTGTCCATCCCAGAAACACAGGTTACCTGACAAAATCACTGCCAAAACACTCCAGGATATCTTCATCAAAGCTATCAAAACAATGTGTTACCAGCCTTTCTGCAAAACAATACAATACAACCATGCTTCAAACAATGCCATAGGAAACAATGGGAACTGACAAACAGACTCATGCAGCATCACCATTGACAAAGTTGAACATTCCTACAGTACCTGAGACCACAAAGTGGTGGCACCCAAGAATACGAGTGTATGTAAAATCTCGTTTTGAGAGTCCAAGCCAAGTTGACCTAAAAATACCTCCGTTTCCTGCCAATCCCAAATTGCATCAGAATTTGTGTACCAAGACCGTTATTCCATCACATGACAACCTATCATGTACACAGTATGCACAGCCACAATTCTGCAGAATACTGGTGGCCAGTTCCATGTTCACAGCCACAGGAAAAATAGTACTACTCTCATACACCAAGGCCATAAGGGAAAGGAAGGGATTACCAGCCAAAGCCATGGTAACAAGCCCAACAACAAAATTGCAGCCTCTTCTACGATGCTTACAGCTGCATGCACAAAATGGAATTGGCTGCAGCCCACCATGCAAACCCAACATGTCAGTCACTGCCTTGCATGCTGTTACATTAAGAGCTCATGGGAAGATTTCAACAAAGGCAAGTGAATGAAAGAGAAAAACACCTCTTTTCTAAACTGTATGCTCTAGCCTTCTCAAATTTCTCCTGACTGACAACTCCCTTGAGGGGTGCTGGTAGGCTGGAAAGCTTCAGAGCAGCATGTTGTCGAATGTCCAAATATGTCTCAAACACATACATTACCAGCATGAACCCTGCCATCCAGTTCAAAGTGCACCATTCAACAGTTTAAACTCTCACCCTTAAAATATCTGACTCTGAATATGACAAAAGACATTACCTCAATGAGCCAAAACCCCAAAATAGTGCACAGACAATGCCTTCATGATTCTTAAACAAGTCGCCCAAGGCACAAATACTCCAAAGGTGTCACAGGAGTCATGGCTTTTCTTTGAGTCAATTGGACACTGACTACACTGATCCCATACCATGGCTTGATACACAAATTGAACTCCCAAGTCTTGTTGGATGTTAACTTCTGCTAGCTTTGCTAAATTAGAAGAACAGAAGAAAATCACATTGGGAACCAAATAGTGTCACTGCAGGCATTTCTGTCTCAATGATATGCATTAACTCTATTTATTGACAGAACACCATGCTTTAATTTATTGGAAGCACCATGGGGTATGGACACATGGACTTGGGCTCCCTTCTAAGTCCCAAGATTCTTGTAGTGCCACAATCTAGGACAAACTTGCAAAATTCAATCAGCACAATCACCCTGCAATTGGCACCATCTACCTCTCCTGTAGTTGGATAATTTGAAGCCCAGACCCTGAAGTCCAAGCTAAACACATTTGCATAGGAGTACTGCAGGAGAAAGCACCCTTATCATTTGATCAAAGAAAAGTCTGTAAACCGCTCCTGAGCAGGGTTGTGACTTACAGAATGATAAAATTCCACCCTGGAAGAAAAGAAATATTTTTCTTGAAAAATATAGGTCAAAGGCCAAGGGAGCTCTACCGGACTTCATACACAAGGAAAAGACCTTAGTTTCCTGGGGTTCCAGAACCTAAAATCATGCATTCAAGTCAAGGGAGAGCTCTACAGACCCGGACTTGATACACGAGAGACATAGTCCTTAGTTTTCACGGGTTCCAGAACCTTAACTTCTGGATGCACTTTCTGTTTATTGAACACACCCCACCCCCCCTTCGGAGCAGGCGAAAATACCCTAGGTAAAGTTCATCACCTTCAAACGATGATCAACCCCCGTTCCCCTTTGGATACTCTAACAAAGTAAAGCAGTAGATAATCATGCTGAGGAAAATCCTCCGGACGGCAGGCAAGCCTCCGAAGGTTTTTCCAGTCTTCGAAAGCACACATGCCGACAGGATTTGAGAGGAGCAAAAGAGACACAATAAAACGAAAGAAGAGAGCTTTAGGTGAAAATAAGACGCAAGAAAACAAATACAAATGCGCCATACCAACTACTGCTTCCAGGTAAGGGAAAGGCGACGTCGATTCTGCCATCTCTGCTCGCTATCACGATCAATTTGCGTGCGCTCCTCCTGTCTTCCGCAGCCAGGCTTCCCTTCCTCTCTGCGCCTCTTCTCTCTCCCGCTTCCGCTCCGACAATTAGGGTTAGGAAGCCAACTCCAGGTGCCGCCAAAGGAATTCCAGGTTTCGAAAAGGGGATTTTCAGATCTCGGGCAGGTAATTTCAGGTGCTGGCCTAGGAGTTCAAGGTATCAACTGTCGACTGTCAAGGAATTTCAGGTGTCGGGCAGTTCGTTTCAGGTTCCCGCGACAGAATTCCAGGAGTCGCGTGTCAACCAAGGAATTTCAGGTCCAGGGCAGTTCATTTCAGGTTCCGGCCAAGGAATTCCAGGTGTCGAGTCTCGACCCAAGAAATTTCAGGTCTCAGGGCAAGTAATTTCAGGTGTCAACTGTTGACCAAGGAATTTCAGGTCTCGGGCAGTTGATTTCAGGTGCTGGTCATTTGTAATGCGTCGAGTGTTATCTGCAAGTAATTTCAGGTTTCGGGCAGATAATTCAGGGCACTTATCCAGGAGTTGGGAAATATACTTCGGGTCTTGGTCAGGTAGTTTCAGGCGCAGGTCAAGGAATTTCTGGTCTCGGGCAGGCAATCTCAGGTGCCCTGGAAGGACTTCAGGTATCAACTCTCGACCAAGGAGTTGCAGGTCTCGGGCAGGTAGTTTCAGGTAATGGTCATTTATTTCCAGGTGTCCACAAGGAATTTCAGGTGCCATTGAAGGAAATTCAGGTGTTAAAAATGCATTTCAGGTCTCGATCAGGTCGTCTCAGGTGCCGGCGAAGCAATTTCAGGTATCGGGCAGACAATTTCAGGCGCCTCAGGAATCGGGCAGATTATTCCAGGTGTCGGGCAAGGAAATACAGATACCGGGCAAGGAATTTTCTCCTAGGCTCTTTTTTAATCACACCTTGGGTTTGTAAAGGTCCCAAAAGTGGCGAATTAAACGAACCCCAAAGTGGCTTTCTCAAGGTGCGTGACAGTACAATTAGGGTTTGGTGCTCGCGCTCGTGTTTGTGTTTTTTCTGCGCGCGCGAGAGAAATCGTGTTTGGTGGCAGGTGTGTTTGGTGACGTGGGTGTGGAAATAATAGCGCAATCGAGATGTTAAAGGATCGCCAGTTCAGTCGGCATTGGCTTGCTTACGTTGTGACGGGAATCCAGCAAGAAAATCGAGGGTAAAATCATGAGTTCTAGTGCGACGATTGGTTTTCTGCGTCAGGGTCGCAGTAGCTGTGTCGCAGTAGCACGGAGAGGTGTTAGGGTTAGGAATGGAGAAGGCGTTAGAAGGCAGTTCGGAGGTTCAGCCGCAGCGTGAGGGAGAAAAGGGAGGAGGAGGAGTCGAATCGGATGGTGAAGATGGTAATGAGGATGTAGATGTGAAGGTGAAGGTGATCGAATGGGAAGAGTTTCAGGATTCTTTGGCGCACTTATTTGGCTTGGCGGCTCATCTCACCAAAGAGCGGGTTAAGCGAGAAGCGTTGTCACACCAGCTGGAGACTGCACTTGAGGCGAGAATTCTTTTTTTCATATCTCATTACTGGTTTTCGTGTCGTCTTTCGGTTTTTGTGGTATTGGTGCTTGCCTTTTTTGTTCCTCAAGCAAGCGGAATCCTTGGATTTGTTATGTAAAGGGATTGTTTGCAACATGCCCATGTGGAACAACAACAGCTGCAAGTTCTGACATAGGAACGGTTTTTGACCAAAACAAGAAGGTCTAGCAAACGGAATTTAGTGATGGGAAGTGGGGCGAAATGTCGAAGAGCAATGTGATTATAGAATGCTTGACAAGTGTGCTGAGGCAATCATTGATCAGGTACGGAAGCAATCTTTGAAGCGGGTAGATGCCTTGGAAGCCATGCAGCGACAATTGCAAGCCAAGCAGCGGAGCTTGGATATTGCTAAAGCTGCATGTGCAGCATCAAAGAAAGATCTAGTGAGAGTGAGGGACAATCTAGTGCCATCTGCACAGGCATTGCACATCTCTTTCAAAGTCATGGCTGATGCACAGGGTCGACTTAAGGTTGGTCACATGTGAAACCTTTTGTATGCTGCAATCCATTTGCATAGTACTAGCCTCTCTCCTTAGCAGTGCTCTTCAGGTCACTCTGAAAACAAGGAACAATTTTGCATGTGTGTAATATGTCATGTGTTACCACAGAGGTGGCAGCTCCTAAAGCACTGACTGGGCCAAACCTTAAGCACCTGTTTTTCACATGTTTGCAATGTTCATTCTTTTTCTGGACTTCATATTGAATGGGCTATCTGCAGGATGCAGGCCGGATGTTAGCTGGAGTAGGAGGACATGGACGCTTGTTAAAGCTTCACAAGGCATTGGATGCTAGGCGGCGCATAATGGTGGCTCAGGTTGCAGCATTGTATCCAGTGACCAGCTGTTCCTCATCATCAGGCAAGCAGAAATGTCCCATCTTATTTGTAACTTTTATTATCTCCAGGTTTGTTTATGGATGTTGCAGATTTTGCACCTTGGCAGAATTGTGGTATTCATCGATTCAAAGATACTGTTAATTGAACCATGTTTGAATACAAATCTCTGGGATGTTTGCTAGTTCAGGTGGTGAAAAGAGTTCGTCCACAGCAGAGAGTACATCTATGGCCATAGCAGGCTTGCAGTTGCTGGAACCTGGGAAAAAGCAGCCAGGTCTTTTCAATGATAAGCAAGAAAATGATACCACTGCTACTGCTCTTGGTTATGTTGCCCATGTGAGCCTCTTGTTTGTACCCTCTTTGGAGATTCTGTTTTGTCAGTTTTTTCTTCTCCAGGGGAAAATTAGTGACAAAATTCAATGTTGTCATTGTGGTGAGCCGTTTGGGATCAGGTTGTTGCAATGGTAGCAGGGTATTTGGATGTACCACTGCGATATCCAGTGCGACTTGGGGTCTCACATTCCTACATTCAGGACTATAGCCCAGCCATTGAGCCTCCTCCTTCTGTGGACATTGTGTCACCAGTTGGCACTGCACCTGTGGAGAGAACAGTAGTTGAGTTTCCTCTATTCTCTGAAGGTCAGGACCAGACGAGATCAGCTTATGCAGTTTTTTTGTTAAATAAGGTATGCTACCACTTTCTTTCCCCTACTTTTCTCTCTCTTTCTGGCCACTGTATCTTGCTTATTTGCCTCCATTAAGTAAAGTGGACAAGGGAAGTCTTTGCCTAGAGCACAGAAAGATAAGGAGCTGATCCCTGACTCTTGTCCAACCTGATGTAGCCTAGTATCCTGCAGGATTTCTGCCTCCTAGGCTATAAAGTGGCATGGAAAGAAATGAGTTCATTCCCTCCCTTCCCTGTGTATTTTGTTCTGAAATGTGCAACCCTCATTCCCTTCAGCACCTTGAAGCAGGATATACCCAAATAGAACAAATACAGGGAGGCATTCTCTGTTATTTATGGATGAACAAATATGGGGAGGCATTTTCTGTTATTGATAGAAGAACACTTCTATCACTTATACTATTCAGAGAATGTATTTGTGAATGGCAGTTTGTGCTGATGTAATCTGATGTAGAGCTGAGAATGCTGCAGGACTTGGAGCAAATCTTAAATCAATTAGGGGTGGAGAGTGTGGGGCCACGCCACACGTTGCTCAATTTGAACAGGCTTATCTCTACAGTCTGTTCAGGAGACCATGTAATTTCATAAGGCTGAAGGAACCAACTGTTCCTGACATCACCCACATTTATCCAAATTAGATTGGAACTGAGATTCTAGATAAAATGTAACTAAGCCAATTTGCAGGTCATGAAGGCTAAAGAAAACCCAAGTGTTTCACTCTAAACAGTTCAGGATGCCAACTGTATGCCAAATTGGCTCCTATTCATTTCACTGCCAGGAACACAGTTTGCTGGTGGATACGTTAGTTTGTCTGTAACATTGTCAGAAATAATCTGTCAACGCACACTTAACGATATTCACAGTTATCTTATTGTGACTTTGTCTGCATGAGTCTATGTGGACCCAGAACAAGGAAAAATTAGGAAGTCATAATCCCTTTGTAAGTTCATAAGTCTGCAAAGGTTACTATAGGGACCAAGTTGTAGAAATTATGCAAACTTTTGAAGATCATTTATGGACACTGCTATGTTATATGCAGGATCCATGTTTCAATCACGAGTACTTCCTATGTACAGATCCATTTTTTGTGCTCACACTTCAAAACTGTAATTTTCATAGTTGTTGCAGATTTAGAGATTTCTGTGTCTGTTTGTCCCTATTATTATGTCTGATTTACGGTTTGGTTACGGATGTTGCACAAGGGTTGGAAGCAGGAGGCAATGGAGCTCAACAGATGTGAAGGACTGGAAATTGCCAAACAGTGCAAAATTCTTTTGATAAAATTATTACATTGTTGATCCAAAAATTTGTTGTCAATTTTGGTGCTCTTTTCTCTTCAGTTTTTGTCAGAGCTCTGTTCAACATATTGAGCCGCTCATGCATTGACCATAAGTCCTTTGACTCTTCATCAGCTCCTCCAATTTGCCTCAAAACTGATTCCATGGCTCTGAACTGCCTAATTAGGACACAAAGTTTGAGTAGTGACCGTTGGATTTCCAAGACTTCTCAACCTGATTTTTATTGCAATCTCTCAACTCTTATCTCAGATTATTTGATGGCATGAGATTTTGTGAGGTTACAAACAAAATTCTCCTGACGGGTAAAACTTTGATGGAGCAATTTCTGCCAGTAATAAATCTAGAGGAAATTAAGAATTCAGAAACCTGTTTCTTTTGACAACCAGTTTCCTTCTACTAGATGTATGTTTTGAGATTCTTTCATGTCTGCCACTGATGAAAGGCACAAAACCTGGTAAGCACAGAGAGATCTGAAAAGGTCTTGTTTCAGAGGTTTCAAGTCATTTTCTACATCAGCATCATCTGCTTCCAACTGTGCAAACTGTACAGAAAAAAAGCATGTAGTCATGTAAACTCATGCTACTTCTTATTGTACATGTTAGTTGAATTTTCTGGCAGCC
>Ga0116228_10004552_pt1 | contig 12292 bp, 11 predicted proteins | sample S1TSphfallax_2_FD_89694 | JGI IMG/M metagenome (GOLD analysis project Ga0116228, IMG submission 89694) | Host-associated microbial communities from peat moss isolated from Minnesota, USA - S1T2_Fc - Sphagnum fallax MG | ecosystem: Host-associated > Plants > Peat moss > Unclassified | place...
CCGTCGACGCGCGCCGCGCGGCTCCGCCACATGCTGCACAGTGCCGACCTCGAATTCCTCATGGAGGCGCACAACGGCCTGTCGGCACGCATCGTGCGCGAGGCCGGATTCAAGGGCATCTGGGCATCGGGGCTGTCGATCTCGGCGCAGTTCGGCGTGCGCGACAACAACGAGGCGAGCTGGACCCAGGTTGTGGACGTGTTGGAATTCATGGTGGACGCGAGCGATCTGCCAATACTGCTCGACGGCGACACGGGCTACGGCAACTTCAACAACATGCGCCGGCTGGTGCGCAAGCTCGAGCAGCGCGGCATCGCCGGCGTGTGCATCGAGGACAAACAGTTTCCCAAGACCAACAGCTTCCTGAACGGCGAACGCCAGCCGCTCGCCGAGATCGAAGAGTTCGCCGGCAAAATCGCCGCCGGTAAGGACACGCAGTCCGATGCGAATTTCTGCATCGTGGCGCGGGTCGAGGCGCTGATCGCCGGCTGGGGGATGGATGAGGCGCTGCGCCGAGCCGAGGCCTACCGGCGCGCGGGTGCGGATGCCATCCTGATTCATAGCAAGCTGTCCAAGCCGGATGAGATTCTGGCCTTTGCGCGCGAATGGGCGCGCCGCTCGCCGCTGGTGATTGTTCCCACCAAGTATTACAGCACGCCTACCGCGGTGTTTCGCCAAGCGGGCATCAGCACGGTGATCTGGGCCAACCACCTGATCCGCGCGGCGGCCACGGCCATGCAGGGTGTGGCCGCGGAGATTTTCGAGAGCCAGACGCTGGTCAACGTCGAGGACCGCATTGCATCCGTGAACGAGATCTTCCGCCTCCAGGATGCAGACGAATATTCGGCGGCCGAGCGTCTGTACCTGTCGGCATCGGGTACGTCTCGCACCGCCGTGGTCTTGGCGGCCACGCGGGGCCGCGGGCTCGAGGCGGTCACGGTTGATCGCCCCAAGGTCATGCTGCCGATTGCCGGCAAGCCGTTGCTGCGCTGGCTGATCGATAGTTTCAAGAAGGAGAGCATCAACGACATCACGGTCGTCGGCGGCTATCGGGTGGACGCCATCGATACGGCCGGCATCAAGCTGGTGGTCAACGAGCGCTACGAGGAAACCGGAGAATTGACCTCGCTCGCCTGTGCCGTCGACGGACTCGAGTCCGACACCTTGATCGCCTATGGCGATCTGTTGTTCCGCAGCTACGTGCTGCGCGATCTGGTCGAGACCAAGGCGGACTTCGCCGTGGTGGTCGACTCCTCGCCCACCGGCGCGAACAATCGCACGGTCCGCGACTTCGCTCACTGCTCGCGAGACGATGACCGCGGGCTGTTCGGCACCAAGGTGCTGCTCACCGGCGTCAGCAGCGGTGCGGATGCCGAAACCCCAGCCCAGGGCCGATTCATCGGGATGCTGAAGGTCAGCCGCTCGGGTCTCGGCAAGTTCAAGGCGGTGTTCGCGACGCTGCGCCAACGCGAGGACTTCGACACGCTCGATCTGCCCGCGCTCCTCAACGCGCTGATAGCCGCCGGTGCCGCGATCGAAGCGCTGTACGTGCACGGCCATTGGCGCGGCGTCAACGATCTCGAGGATTTTCGGCTGGCGGCCGAGTTCGCCCAAGCGCAATCATGATCGAGGCGCAACAGTTCGTCGAGGCGGCGCGCGGCCATGGCTTCGAATGGTATGCGGGCGTGCCGTGCTCGTATTTGACACCGTTCATCAACTACGTGTTGCAGGATTCTTCGCTGCACTACGTGTCGATGGCGAACGAAGGTGACGCGGTGGCGCTGATTGCGGGCGTGGCTCTGGCGGGGGACTCCGCCCGCCCGCACAAACGCGGCATCGTGATGATGCAGAACTCCGGTCTCGGCAATGCCGTGAGCCCGCTTACCTCGCTCACCTGGACGTTCCGGTTGCCGCAGCTCTTGATCGTCACGTGGCGCGGGCAGCCGGGCGTTGCCGATGAGCCGCAACACGCGTTGATGGGGCCGATTACGCCGGCGCTGCTCGATACCATGGAAATCGCGTGGGAATTGTTCCCCACGGAGGCATCGGGCGTGGCCGCGGCGCTCGAGCGCGCCACCGGCCACATGGACGCGACCGGGAAACCGTATTGTTTCCTGATGCAGAAGGGCAGCGTCGCCGCCCATCCACTACCGGCCGGCGCCGCCGCGGTGAGCAAGAACTTCCAGGGTACGTCGGCGACGATCGACGGCAAGTCGACGCCCGCTGCCGGTCGTCCGTCGCGAACCGCGGCGCTGCGCGAGGTCGTTGCGCATACGCCGCTCGAGAGCACCGCCGTGCTCGCCTCGACCGGCTTTTGCGGTCGCGAGCTGTTTGCCCTCGCAGACCGCGGCAACCAGCTGTACATGGTCGGCTCGATGGGTTGCGTCGTGCCCTTGGGGTTGGGTCTGGCGCTGGCGCGGCCGGATTTACGCGTGGTCGCCTTGGACGGTGATGGCGCCGCGCTGATGCGTCTGGGCGCATTCGCCACCGTCGGCGCTTACGGTCCCGCCAATTTCCTGCACCTGTTGCTCGACAATGGCGCCCACGATTCAACCGGCGGCCAGGCGACCGTGTCGCCCGTTATCTCGTTCGCCGACATTGCCGCCGCCTGCGGCTACGCGTCGTCGCTCGAGAGCGACGATGTGACCCGCATTGCCGGGTGGCTCGATGAGAAGCCGTTGCGCGGGTCGCGCTTCGCCAGGCTGCTGACGCGGCCGGGCAGCCCCGAGGATCTGCCGCGGCCGTCGATGAGTCCGGTCGAGGTCAAAAACCGCTTCATGCATCACTTTCGAATCCGGGGTGTGGCGTGATGCTGTTGCTCAATCCCGGACCGGTCACGCTGACCGAACGAGTGCGCCGGAGCCTTCTGCAGCCGGACTTGTGCCATCGCGAAAGCGAATTCTACGATCTGCAGGACGAGGCTCGCCGCGGTTTGCTGGCGACGCACGATCTCGACCCACAGGAATGGGCTGCGGTGCTGATGACGGCATCCGGGACCGCCGCGGTCGAGAGCATGATTGCGGCGCTGGTGCCCGATGCCGGCCGCGTGCTCGTGCTAGAAAACGGCGTATACGGCGAGCGGATGGCCGAGATGTGCAGCCGCTACCGCGTGCCGCATGCCCGGCTCCGGGGCGATTGGCTGGCAGGCCCGGACCTCGCGGCCGTCGCCGGCACGTTGAACGACGCGCCGTCCGGCGCTCGGTTTACGCATCTCGCCGTGGTTCATCATGAAACGACCACCGGTCGGCTCACCGACTTGGAGGCGGTGGCCGACGTTTGCCGGGCACACGGGGTGCACATGCTGGTTGATGGTGTCAGCAGCTTCGGCGCCGAGGCCATCGACTTTGCCCAACCGCTGCTCGCGGCAGTGGCTGCGACGGCCAACAAGTGTCTGCACGGTGTGCCCGGCGCGTCGTTCGTCATCGTCCGGCGCGCGGCGCTGGCCGCCGCCACCTGTAGAACTTACTATCTCGATCTGCAACGCCTGGCCACGTTGCAGGATCGGCGCAATACGCCATTCACACCGGCCGTGCAGGTTTATTACGCTTTGGTCGAGGCGTTGCGCGAGCATGCGGAGGAAGGCGGCCGTACCGCGCGCTATGACCGCTATTCGGCATTGTCGCACCAGGTGCGGCGCGGACTTGCGGCGCTCGGTATCGACACCGTGGTGCCGGTGGAGGACTCATCGGTGGTGTTGCGCGCCTATCGCCTGCCTCCGGGCATGACGTACACGACGCTGCATGCCGCCTTGAAGGACGCGGGATTCGTCATCTACGCAGGGCAGGGGGATTTGTCCAAGACTTTGTTTCGCATCTCGACGATGGGAAATTTGTCATCAACTGACATGGATCGACTGGTACAGTGCTTCGCCAATTTGCTCGAGTAGTTCATGAGCCGCGTGCCGCGAAACGATGTCGGGTTTTCCGCCCGGAGGGTGCTTTGGCTCCGCCGCGCCCTGCTGCTCATGCTCAGCGCGTGGATCGGCGCCGCTTGTCAGGCCGATGACGAGCAGTTGCCGGACCGGCCACCGCTTCCGGGTGCCGACCAGCCGGCTCCGGCGAAGGAAAGCTGGTTGCTGCACTGGTTGGACCCGAAGAGTGCGCCTTTCATTCCCGTTCCGGAAATCGCGACCGATCCCAATGCCGGCTTGACGGTGGGATTGCTGCCGGTGTTTCTCAAGACCGACGACAACAACCATATCTCCGAGATCATTGCGCCCGACGTGTTTTACACGCCGGATTTCGGCATCGGCACCCATGGACGCATCTACTCGTACGAATCCGGCGACACCCAGTGGTCGGTGGTGGCCGGCATCAAGGAACGCGTCGAACGCGAATTCGACGCCGAGTACCAGAGCGGACGTGAGCGCGACCAGCGCTGGACCTTGGGCTACAGTCTGATTTTCGATCGCTCCGGTGTGCCGCGCTTCTATGGCATCGGCAACGGCTCGATCGAAAGCGATCAGACGAATTTCACCGACTCGCAGGAACTGGCGCAGATCAACGTCGGGCTGAACTTCAACCACAAATGGCAGCTTCTCTACAGTGCTCGCTTGCAGAATGTCGACGTGCTGCCGGGTACGCTCGAGGGCGTGCCCTCGATTCAGGCCAAATTTCCAACATTGGACGGGCTGGGCACCAACCGGCTGCAGCTCAATCGTCTGTCGCTGATCTATGACACGCGCGACGATCTGACCATCGCCACCAAGGGGATGCAGCTCATTGCCTACGGCGGCATGTCGGGTGCGAACGGCTTGTTGAACGACTCCACGTATACCGAGGCCGGCTTCGACGGCCGGGCATACTGGCCGATCATTGGGGACAACACCCTGGCGTTGCACACGGCGATACGCTACTTGCCGTACGCGCACGACGTGCCGTTCTGGGCGCTGTCGAACCTGGGCGGCGGGGAAAGTGACGTCGGTGGCGCGCAGGCGCTACGCGGGTTCGGCGCCGGGCGTTTTTACGCCCGCGACTCCTTCTCCACCACGGCCGAGTGGCGGCGCAAGGTGATGACCTTCGATGCCGGCGGCAGCAGCGTGGATGTCGAAATCTCGCCCTTCATCGATATCGGGCGCGTGTTCTCGCACAGCGCCGTGCTGCCGTTCGACGATTTGCACAAGGTCGGCGGCATCGGCTTTCGCGGCATCGCCAAGCCCTTCGTGGTGGGCCATGTCGATGTCGGCTATGGTAGCGAGGGGGTTGCGGTGTTTACGGGGCTTAATTACCCATTTTAGTGCACGCGCACTGCCGTGGTGCGCGGGGTGATGAGATAATGCGGCTATCCCTTACGCGGGGCCGCCGAGTCGCGGGCCATCCTGATCTTGTAACGCGCCCGCGTCATGATGCACCATGATTCGGTTTTGAACAGCATAAAAGGGCAGGGAGAAGTTTGATGTCGGAAGCTCGGGTCAAGGCGCGCACCACGGCGCTGGCGGTCAAGCGAAGCGCGCGGGTGCCTGCGGTGCGAACGCCGCGGGTCACCGTGCTGTTCGCCGATTTGCGCGGCTATACCGGTTTGGCGGAGCGACTGTCGCCGGCGAGCATCGTGCCGCTGTTGGATGAGTTCTTCGGCGTGCTGGCGAGCGCCACAACCCTGCACGGCGGCAGAATATTTCACATGGCGGGCGACGGCATGATGGCCGGCTTCGGTGTCGGAGCGCATGCATCCACCAACGAAGGCGCGCGCGATGCGTTGGCCGCCGGGCACGCCATGCTGCAGCAGTTCGGTCCGCTGGCGACGCGGTGGCGCAATGAATTGGCGATCGAAACCGGTGTCGGCGTGGGCTTGCATCTTGGCGAGGTGGCCATGGGTCTGCTCGGGCCGCCCGGCAAGAAATCCATGACCCTGGTGGGCGACACCGTCAACGTCGCGGCCCGCCTCTGCAGCCGGGCACGAGCGGGCGAGGTGCTCCTGTCCTGTACGGTGGCGGCGGCGCTCGATATCGACGATGGCGCGCGCGAGATGTACGTCGGGCCGATCCCGGTGCTGCAACTACCGCAGTTCGCCTTGCGCGGGCGCAGCGCGCCGCTCGATATCTGGTGCGTGCCGGCCATCGAACGAGTCGCGGTTTTGACCTGACGTTCGGAGTGCCGTTACACGGCACCGCGATCACCCTGATAAACTGCGCCGGCCGTTGGGCTGGCCCTTGTGGCGGAATTGGTAGACGCAACGGACTTAAAATCCGTCGACATAACATGTCATCCCGGTTCAATTCCGGGCAAGGGCACCATCGATTTTCCGGCGGCGCGCCGAGTAAAACGCTGCGTTTTGGCGGCCGCATGCCGCCTCTCGCGAGAACTCGATCAAGTGATAGGCGACGAAGCCCACGCCGAACAATGCCTCAATCTGGCCGAGTTTGAGGGCATGGAGGACCATGCGCCAGAACGGCCGGCGATAGTTGGCGAAGAGACCTACCCGCACCAGAAGATTGAACAACAGGGTCGCACCGCGCTTCATGTTGGCCCTGGTGAGGCGGCCGCGTGCCGGCGCAGCCAGACGATTCACATAGGTGGCATCGAACTGATGCATGAATCGCGCGTACAGCCTCTCGGGGGCGTATGCGTAGTCTATGCAGCGTCGCCAGGTGGCGACCACCTCATCGTACGGTCGCAAGAAACGCACGTTGCTCTCGCGCTCGGTGTCGTCGACCAGCCGGCCGTCCCGGGCGAGACGGTCCCACAATGCCGTCCTCGGCAGAGCCTGCAGCAGGTTCATGGTCAGCATCGGCACCTGCGAATGCTCGATGAAGTCGATGAGCGTGGCTTCCGTGTCGCGCGTGTCCGTATCGAGGCCGAGGATGATGCCCGACACCACCTCGAGGCCGTATCGATTGAGTGTGCGGATGGCCTCGAGCATCGGGATGGACGCATTGTGTTCCTTGCGCATGGCCTTGAGGGCGCCGAGTTCGGGGGTTTCAATGCCGACGAACACGGCGTCGAAGCGTGCCTCTCGCATCATCTCGAGTATGTCGATGTGCTTGGCGATATTGAGCGTGGCTTCGCAGGAGAAGGTCACCGGGTAACCGTTGCGTTGTTGCCATGCCACGAGGTGGGGGAGCATCTCGCGCGTGGCTTTGCGGTTGCCGATGAAGTTGTCGTCGACGAAATACAGGCTCGCGGGATGGGCTCTTTGCGCCACGATGAAATCGAGTTCGGCGATCAGTTGCCGAGGCGACTTCATGCGCGGCACGCGCCCATACAGGTTCGGGATATCGCAAAATTCGCATTGATAGGGACAGCCCGAGGAGAATTGCAGCGTGCCGAGCAGATATCGGTCGAGGGCTACCAGCTGGTATGCGGGCAGCGGAAAACTCCCCAGAGCGAGCCGCTCCCGCGTCTCGAATCGCACCTGCTGCGGCGGTCGCTCGACGCTCGCATCTAGACGTTCGATCAATCGATCGGTCGCATCGCCCAATTCGCCGATGTGCAGATAATCGACCTCGGGATACGTATCGGGCGCGGCCGACACCGAGGGTCCGCCCAACACCGTGACCTTACCGAAGGCGCCGGCGCGACGCTGAATGTTACCGATGTGTGACGACTGAATGTGCATGCCGGTGATGAAAACCGCATCCGACCAGGCAAGATCCTCGTCCGACACCCGGTGTATGTTCTCGTCGATGAAGCGCACCGGCCACTCGGGTGGCAGGTAATTGGCGATCACCAGCAAACCCTGCGGTGGCATGAACGCTTTTGCACCCACCAGTCGGAACGCGTGGGAGAACGTGCCGAACGAGGGGGCGTAGGCCGGAAACACACACAAGATGCGGCGGATCGAGCTTACGGCGATCGGTGTACGCATCGCACAATAATCGCTGGCGCGAGCTCGCCGCTGCCATCCGCTCGGCGCGACGATGACGTATCGGACTATTCCTACCCGGAAACTCGTCAGCGATGACATGCGGTATAATCGGGCGTTATCTAGAAGAATCCTTTGTCACGTCTCCGCATGTTTTCCCGTTTCGCACTGTCCCCAACGGACTTGCTGCGCGATGCAACTTATCGGCGCCTCTGGACGTCGATTTTGATCTCCTCCTTCGGCGGCCAGGTGACCTTGCTGGCAATTCCGCTGTCGGCGGCGGTGTTGCTGCATGCGGCGCCCACGCAGATGGGCTTGCTCACCGCCATGGAGATCGCCCCCTTCGTATTGTTCTCGCTGCCCACCGGCGTCTGGCTGGATCGCGTGCGCAAGCTGCCGGTGTACGTGGTCGGCGAACTCACGGTTGCGCTGACGGTCGCCAGTGTGCCGCTCGCGTGGTGGCTCGGCTGGCTGTCGATGAGCTGGCTTTATTTCACAGGATTCGTGATCGGCACGGTGAATACCACGGCCGGCAGCGCCGCACAGATCGTGCTCACGCAAATCGTGCCGCGCGAGCGCTTGGTGGAGGCGCATGCGAAGAACGCCTTGGCGTCATCCACCGCGGAAGTGACCGGACCCGGCGCGGCGGGGGCGCTCATCAAAGTGCTGGGTGCCCCGGTGGCGTTGTTGGCGGACGCGGTGTTGCTGCTGATCTCCTCCTCCATCCTGCGAGGTACCCGGGTCAAGGAGACACCGAGCGCGCGAAATGCGCCGTTCTGGCCGGCGATGCGCGAAGGGTTGAACTTCGTACGGGGCCATCGCTTGCTGCTCACCATGGCATGTTGCGTCGGCGTCTGGCAGATGTGCAACCAAGCCGCGATGGTGGTGCAAATCTTGTTTGCGACCCGCCAACTCGGACTGTCAGAACGCAGCGTCGGGTTGAGCTACGTGGCCTTGGGGCTGGGGACGGTCGCTGCCAGCGTGGTGGGCTATCGGGTGGTGCGCCGCGTCGGCAATGGTCCGACGTTGGTGCTCGGCTTTGCCGTGAGCGGGGTGGGCTGGCTGGTGTTGTCGGTGGCGCCGCTGAATGCGTTCGGGGTCGCCGCCTATGTCTACATGCTGTCGTCGTTCGGGGTGGGGGCGGTGTTCATTTTCATCAATTTCCTGTCGCTGCGTCAGTCGGTTACGCCGGCAGCGATGCTGGGACGCATGACCAGCACGATGCGGTGGTTGATCCTGATTCCCGCGGGTCCCGGCGCTCTGCTCGGCGGTTGGCTGGGCGAGCATCTGGGCCTGCGGGTTTCATTGGCGTTTGCCGGTACGACCGCGGTAGCGCTCGCGTTGGTCGCGCGCCGCTTGCCGGTAATCCGCAGCGTGCGCACGTTACCCACGTTGAGTGCCGAGGCCGTCACGCCGTATTCGGCCGCCCGCACAGGCTCCTAGGTCGAGGGAGCCGGCGCCGGTGCGGATGCCTTGGCAGCTTTCAGACAGCTGCGCATGAATTCGTGCCGGGCTTCGCCCGGTGCCAGCTTCTGATCGTCCGCCTGTTTCTTGCAGGCTGCCCATGCCGGGTTGTGATGCGGAGCACCTTCCGCGGGAGCCGATCCCGACGGCTCGTCGTCACCGTAAGTTACTGCACTGATGACGATGCTGCCCATCGTCAAACCACTGAGAATCAAGGTGGGAATAGCCGCGATGATCTGTTTGCGATTCAACATGGAACCTCCGGAGGACAATGATCGACGCCGGCTGAAATGGTACGCGTCGGCGTTGCGCGTCTTAATCCCTATAGGTGCAAAGCTGTGCAAAGATTTGCAAATGCTCGCAATATGTTTTTCCATCCCTTTGATTTTGTTAGTATTGACAATATGAGTAGTGCCGCCGAGCTTCGCGTCGATGAAGTCCACGTCTGGCGCGGCGACCGGCATGTGTTGAAGGGTGTCACGCTGCATGTGCGGCGCGGCGAATTGCTGCACGTCGCCGGCCCGAATGGTGCCGGCAAGACCACCTTGCTGCGTGTCGTGTCGGGTTTACTGCCCCCGGAAAGTGGCGCCGTGACCTGGAATGGCGTGGCCATTCGCCACGCGCGGGAGGAGTACCTGCAGAATTTGGCTTATGCCTCACACGAGCCGGCCCTGAAGAGCGATCTGACCCCGCTCGAGAATTTGCGTTTCATGGTGGGTTTGAAGCGCCGCGTGAGCCACGGCGAGCTGCTCGCCAGCTTGCAACGCACCGGTGTGGCGGACTGCGCCGACCTGCCGGCGCGGGTCTTGTCGGCCGGGCAGCGGCGCCGGGTGGCCATGGCGCGGGTGCTGGCGAGCGCGGCGTCGCTATGGTTGCTCGATGAGCCTTACACCAATCTGGATAGCGCCGGCTCGCGCTTGCTGTCCTCCCTGCTCGAGGAGCATGTGGCGGCCGGCGGGCTGGCCGTGGTCGTGGCGCACCACCGGTTGGAGCTGGCCGGCACGCGGCAGTTTGAGCTCGACTCGTGAGCGTGGGCGCGGGCGTGGGCGTGTGGCGGGCTCTCGGCCTGGTCCTCGAGCGGGAGTTGTTGTTGAGCTTTCGGCGGCCGGATCAGCTGTTGCAGCCGCTGGTCTTTTTCCTGATCGTCACCACGTTGTTCCCGCTCGGCCTCAGCGTGCAGTTATCGTTGCTGCGCGATATGGCGCCCGGCGTACTCTGGGTGGCCGCGTTGCTGGCATCGCTGCTGTCGCTGGACTCCGTGTTCAAGAGTGACGCGGATGATGGAACCCTGGAGCAACTCGCGTTGTCCGGACAGGGGCTGGTGGTCATTGTCGTCGCCAAGACGCTGGCCCACTGGTTGGTCAGCGGTGCCGCGCTGGTGCTGCTGTCGCCGCTCGTGGGCACGGCACTCGCGATTCCGGTGAGTGCTTTCGGTACCATGCTGGCCAGTCTTGCCTTGGGCACGCTGACGTTGAGCTGGCTCGGCGCCATCGGTGCGGGACTGACGGTGGGAGTGAAGCGCGGCAACGTGATTTTATCGCTGATCGTGCTGCCGCTGGCGATGCCGCTGCTCATCTTCGGCGCGGGCGCCACCGATCGAGCGATCTCCGGAACGAGCAGCAGCGGCGCTTTGTACCTGCTTGGGGCATTGTGCGTGCTGACCTGCACGCTGGCGCCGTTTGCGGCGAGCGCAGCGCTGCGCATCACGCTCGAGTAAAGTAACGAGAAAGATTATGTGGACATGGTTCTACCGGCTGGCGTCTCCTCCCTTCGTGTATCGCGTTGCGGCCGCGGCGGCGCCTTGGTTGATGGCGACGGCGGCGGCGGCAATCGGCTACGGCGTCATCGACGGGCTGGTGTTTGCGCCCCCGGACTATCAACAGGGCGACGCCTTTCGGATCATCTATGTGCATGCGCCGGCCGCCTGGCTGTCACTGTTCAGTTATACGACCATGGCCGCGGCCGGTGCGATTGCGTTGATCTGGCGTATCAAGGTCGGCCACGCGGTGGCTGCCGCGACCGCGCCCATCGGGGCGTCCTTTACGCTGCTCGCATTGGTCACCGGTTCGCTGTGGGGCCGGCCGATGTGGGGCACGTATTGGGCATGGGATCCCAGGCTGACCTCGGAACTGATTCTGCTGTTCCTGTATGTCGGGGTCATGTCGCTGCGGCCGGCCTTCGAGGACCCGGCCCGCGGCGACCGGGCCGCCGCCCTGCTGGCCATCGTGGGCGTGGTCAATGTGCCCATCATCCATTACTCGGTACAGTGGTGGAACTCGCTGCATCAGGGGCCTACTGTTGCTAAACTAGCAAAGCCTTCAATGCCCGGCAGCATGCTTTGGCCGTTGTTGTCGATGCTCCTCGGCTTCATGTTGTTTTACGGGGCGGTATTGTGTATTCGTCTGCGCGGCGAGGTTCTCAACCGGGAGCGCCTCTCTGCGTGGGTACGCGAGGCGGTTAAATCATGAATAGCGGTGGCTTTTGGTCCATGGGCGGGTATGCCCGGTTCGTGTGGCCTTGCTTCGGCTTCGCGTTTGCCGTCCTCCTCTGGAATCTATGGTCCGCCCGCCGCTTTCTGGCGGCGGCGCGGCGGCGCACCGCGCGGGCGCTGATGATGGCGGCGAGCCAGCGTTCATGACACCGCGGCGCAAACGGCTGTACGTGGTGTTGGGGATCTTGGGCGGCGTCGCTGCCTCGGTGGCGCTGGCCGTCATGGCCTCTCGCGACAATGTTACCTTTTATCTGGATCCGAGCCAGATCGCGGCGGGGAAGGCCCCCGTCGACAAGCGCTTTCGGGTGGGCGGCATGGTCGTCAAGGGCAGCGTGTCGCGTAAACCCGGCGATCTCGAGGTGCGATTCGTGCTCACCGATTTCGCGCACGAGGTGCCGGTAGAATATACCGGCGTACTACCCGATTTGTTTCGTGAAGGCCAGGGTATCATTGCGCACGGCTCGATGGGCCCCGACGGCGCCTTCGTGGCCGACGAGGTGCTGGCGAAACACGATGAGAAATACATGCCCCCGGAGG
>Ga0116228_10004553_pt1 | contig 12291 bp, 13 predicted proteins | sample S1TSphfallax_2_FD_89694 | JGI IMG/M metagenome (GOLD analysis project Ga0116228, IMG submission 89694) | Host-associated microbial communities from peat moss isolated from Minnesota, USA - S1T2_Fc - Sphagnum fallax MG | ecosystem: Host-associated > Plants > Peat moss > Unclassified | place...
TCTCAGAGAGGTAAACACCCAAAGAGTCACATCTGATTGGAATGATCAATCTTCTTCTGCTGTACTTGCACTCTGCCGTTTCATCTCTACCAAATAATAAAGAGACTCTTTCAGATTATTTACAACAAATTGTACAGCTTCCCAGTCTGAGTCACTGCTACTGAACAAAGTATATTTTCCTGCCTTTCAAGAAGGAAGGCCAGAGAAAGAATGAAGAAAGGGTGATGAGGATACTTTCAAGGAAATTTTTCTGCTTGGACTCTAACAGGAGCCTTAATGAAAGTTACATGAAAAGGAACAGCTTGGGCTTTCATGACAGTACCCTCGCCTATTTTGTAACTTCTCCAGGTTGACAATACCTTCTTGATGCACCAGAATCCTCTGGTACATCACTGAAGGTAGGCTGGTAATCATTGAGTGTTGTTACAATTCCAAGGGAAAGTCACCCCAGCTACTGCATCCTCCTTAGGAGAAGCAATAGCTGATCAATGTAAGAAAGGGGTTTCTTAGGAGGGTGCTCGTTTTAAGTTGATGGCTGCAAGCTCTGCTTCCACAAAGTCACCTGCATGAATTGGGGTGTACTGGTGTGCACCTGCTGCTGCAGCAAAGTGGCCAAGTGGCTGAAGTACCGCATCTGATGCAATGTGTGCAAAGGTCTGGTCCACCAACCCAATAAGATTATTCTCTCATGAAATTTTCTCAGTTCAGGGGTACAACCATATGTAGAAGCAGGATGGCAGCACAGTGAACAAAAGGCAAAACTGTCTTTCTAGAATATGTATAGATCAACAGATGCAAGCACAGATTTTATTCCTGGATTCCAGTTCCCTCAAAAAGTGCAAGCAGAGAAAATACACATGGATTTTATTACCGTGGAAGAAACTCTCCACAAGCTGCGATCAGAATTTCTGGCAGCTTTGATAGCTTCTTGTGTGTTCTCACTAACCACGACCTCGTGCATCCCCGCCGCACACTCTCCACCTGTTAGCCATTCAAGCTGTTGATAGCCATCCCACAACCCAAAAGATCCTGTTATGAACACTAAGTTAATGTATCAAAGTTTGGAAGTACAATCTGCCCAGCTGAGAGTGGTACCTGTTCTGTTTTTTCTAACCTAAAAGCAGTGCCACTGAGGTTTTAGAGAAACTCGACTTTCGGCTGACCTGTTTGCCTGCTTGTAGAAGGAGACAGCCTTCTGGAACTTTCACAGGAACTTTGTGACCGTCTTTGAGCCAGATGAAGAGTCCTGGGAAGCGGCTTCGTCCATGTATTGTAAGGAAATTGAGGTCGTAGTGGTAGCCCGCAAACACATAGCCCAGTTCATTATACTTGGAAAGATTGCTGCCAGTTGGTGCTAGCAAGTGTGGTCCCTGGGAAGCCAGTTATCACAGAGAAAAAATGCTCAAATCTCTCAACTGAATTTCAATCACTAATCTGTGAAAGAAATCCAATGCTCTAGAGTCAAGGAATTTGGCACTGAATCTGACAAACATTGCACATTGCTATTTGTCTGCAGGAAAAAAAAGAAGCTTGTTGCTTTTACATTTGCCATCATTGAAGTGAAGGACGTCCGTGGAAGTCCAAAGCCAATTGCAGCCATCTCTGCAACAATCTGCACAAGTACGTATTTCAGAAACAGCAAAAGGAGCAGATTTTGTGCAACTACTTACATGTGTGCATGGCAATAGCAATGTGAAAATTTCTGATTTCAGCCAAATGAAAATCAAGTGCTCATATGAAGATCTCATAGAGAAACACAACTCTACCTCAACAGCAGAGATCATTTTGTGACCCCATCCATTCATGAGTTCCACCCATTCAGGAAATCCTTCAGGCACCACTGGTTCTGAATTCAATTCCTGATAAAACAAACAAAGAGTTTCTGGACAACACTTCAACAATTTGGTTCCACAAAGAAGAAGCATTACTGCCACCACCCTGGAGACATAGGCACTCTTTTGTCATTTTGCTCAAAGCAAACTACACCATTGCACCATCATCTACACCCTCTTCTTCTTCTTCTTGTGGATCCTGGCATTCTCTTTGATCATCTAGACCAATCTCTTCTTATGGATCCTGGAATTCTCGTCCATCATCTACAACAACTACTTCTTATGGATCCTGGAATTCTCTCTCCATCATCTACAACAACTTCTTCTTACAGATCCTGGAATCTCTTCCATCATCTGCACCAAACTTGTTTCTTCAAGGTTCTAGAGTTCTCCCTTTCCATCATCTACAACAGCACCTTCTTCTTCTTCCAGATCCAGGAGTTCTCTCTTTCCATCATCTACACCAACTTCTTCTTATGGATCCTAGAATTCTCTCTCCATCATCTACAACACCAACTTGTTCTTACCAATCCCGAAGTTTCTCTTTCCATCATCTGCACTAACTTGCTTCTTTCTGGATCCTGCAGTTGTCTCTTCTATCATCTACACACTGACTTCTTATGGATCCTGGAGTTCTCGCTTTCCATCATCTTCACCAACTTGTTTCTTCTGGATCCTGGAGTTCTCTCTTTCCATCATATGGATCCTGGAATTCTCTCTTCTATCATCTACAACACTGACTTCTTCTTCTTCTTCTGGATTCTGGAGTTTTCTCTTAAGACAAAGGTCATGAAGGGGGTATGGCACAGAGCAACTCTGATTTCAGAAAGAAAAAAAAAGCCAAGTGCAAGGGGAGGGTGTGAAAGCAAGAAAATGGTTGGAAAACCTGGAAGTTGGTTTTGGAAGGACGAGGTCCAACACGCCACATGTATCGCCATTTGGGATCAGGACCAGTGGGCATGTGAGGCCTTGCATCTGCAGGCAACGTTTGCATCATTTGTTGCAGCTCCTTGTCTACTGCACATCTGGGCATCTCCACTCCTTCCGGTGTCACTCCCACCTGCCCTCACAAGAGCACAAGGTAAACACGAAACTCACTTCTGAAGTTCCAAACTCCTCCAAAACCCTCCTCCTCGAAACTTTGCAGCTTTTTTTTTCCTTTTCCTGACAAACTCCATCATCTCTAGAAAAGCGAAAGAATGAAAGAAAGAAAAAACACATCACCGCTAAGAAAGGAAAAGAAAATTTCAGAAGATTGCCTGGTAATGCAAATCCGGTCGTTCTTGTTTACGCTTGAGAGCATCAGATTGACCAAAGTAGCGCTCCATCATATCCAGAAACTCATCATTATCCTTGGAAGAGCATCGAGGATCTTTCACCACCAGTGCTCCTGTTTCCCGCAAACATGTGGCCACATTCTCACAGCTCGATCTCAATCCCTCATCATTCAATTCCATCTCTACTAAGCCATTGAATTCTTTGGACGACTCCTCTGACCCATCAGCAGCAGCAGCAGTTTGCGCAAGAGAATCCTCCCTCCATCTCAAGTAAGGTTGCAAATCTATGACGGAAAGCCCCATCATAGATATGTCTGAGAGAGCTTCTTCCAAAACAGAAAACAATTTTGCAATGTACCTAACAAAAAATCCTCCTCTGGCTGGCTGGCTAGCTCGCGAACAAATCTGTAATTGTATTCTCTCCCACGCGTGACTGGAGCTACTTGGATTTCGGAATTTGACGAGCGGCGAGCGATAAGATGAAGCGGGATGAGAAGAGATAGGCAAACACCGGAAGCGGCAAGATGCAAAGCTAGAAGAACAGCTCGAGCAAGAGAGGACGAAATGCTGAGCAAGAAATAGGAAATAGGAAAAAGGAAAAAGAGAGATTGGGTCGATGAATGAAGCGTGCAGCAACAAACTGATCGCTGTTCATCAGTTGCTTGCGGACTGATCTATCACGATCCCCCTCGATCGATAAGGGAAGTGTACCGTATCGGCAACGTATGCTCGCTGATTTAGGGTTCCAAGCTCGTGGGTGTGTCTGTCCTTCTGTATGTGTCTGCGCGTCTCTCTCTAAGTTTGTGTGTGTGTGTGTGTCTCTCAATCAACTCATATTTTTTCACATCAGTTGGTGCATTGAAGGTGGACAGTTCAGCAGTGTTGCTTTTATTCCTCCAGAAGGAAGATGCACACAATTAAAGGCATATGATTGCAAACAAGATGGGAGCTCGGCATTTCTTGCGGCCTGAGTACTCAGTTAGGTGGAAGGAAAACCCTCAAACCATCTGGACAACCATCTGGAGGGTCTGCAGTAACAGGATCAAATTGCTGTTGGAGATTTGAAAGTACAATGGGGATAATGGCTTCAGTGTCAGCGCATTGTCTCTTTGAAGAATCACCAAGATGATGATGCAATTTCGTACTCCAGTCTGGAGATTTTAGGGCGTAAGTTGAGATGGCAAATGAAGCACAAAGGAAGACAGGAAAGAGCAGCAGACTGAAAGAAAGATTGTCAGTGGAGCTCAAAACTATTTGGGTTGAAGAGGATTGAAAGTTCCAGTTATGAAAAGAGTTGATTACACAGGAAAAAGCATCTGTCCCATGATCTGGGCAGCAAACAAACAATATGTTTAGGCACCATCATCATCAAGCAGATCATTAAGGTGGATTATTCACTCTCAGGGTTGATTCTCTGCTGGTAGTTTCAAGGCACTAATTGTGATGCAGAAGGGCTGTTCTGCAATTGATCCAGCCCTTTTTTTCCCCTTCTCTGATTGATGCTGTTGCTGACTCAGAGGTCTCTAAAAGATTTCCAACTTGTAGAACCTCTAGAGTAGTGCAACAAGCAAGCAAGCAGGTTTACATGAGTTTCTGGATTGCTTCAACAGAGCAACGATTGAGCTATCTTACATGAGACAGACAGACAATCAAACTTTCAAAATAAGCTGCAATGTGATCGAACCAGTCATGTTCTAGAATTGCGAAAGAGTAAAATCTCAGCCCTGATCTTCTTCTTCTTCTCCAACCTTGTTACCATGATCATTCAGCCTTTCTCCATGTGCACAGCAGGTCCATACCCATTCTGTTGTTGCAGCGATCTCATGTATGTACAATGTCCAATTTGATATTTTCTTGCACATAAACCAGAAAGGAGACATGATCTTATGGTGCAACAAGTAATACATGTTGAGAAGGGCAGGAATCTAAAGAGCTTCAAAAAGTGGGAGAGAGAGCTGGGTCATGTAATTCTCCGCAGATCCTCAGTGTTTCAAATAGTACCAGAAATTTGTCTGTTTACTTACAGCAAGAATCAGTTTGTGCCAGAAAAGTTTTAGGTTTTCAATTTGTATAACTATTGTACTAGACCAGTGATGATTATTGCAAATGGTTATGTAGGTATTAAACAAACTGTAGCTTATTTATATCTTATTTGATTGCTACCAACTGCAGCCTTGAGAGTTCAAGTGGAAGCAGCAAAATCATACTAAAGTGGCATTACCCAACGCTTGAATCCTCCTATTTCCATGAAGGATCCCTGTTCATTGGTTTTGATGTTTGTCCCCAGAATTGGATTTTGGTCATGTGGATTGCATTGACAAAGCTAGACAAAGAACTAGTCTCTCCCAACTGCATTTTGTGATTCAGTTTTTGGTGCAAGAGATAAACTATTGAAAAATCAGACTTCTGAAAAATTGTACTCTTGGAACCTGCCTCAATTAAAACCCAAATTGCCAAATACTGTAGTGGAATTTTTTTTGGGGAGTGTGAATGGTAGTCTTTTGATTGCAGATAGATAAATGTTTCAAGCTTTGGAGATGACAGGAATAGACCCAGAAGAAGGTTATGCATAACTTGTTTTCATTCATAAGGTTTCTGGATGGGTAATGTGTAAACACTTGTGCTTTGTGTGTGTATTCCTGATGCATTTTTGTCTGCCTTAAACTCAAATGCAAAGAATTTCAATTGAAGCTCAGTTGGCACATGAATTAGAGCACTTTGTGTTGTGGAGATGATTTTTCTGTCAAAGATATGTTCATAGCAATCTGCAGCCTAGTAACATCTTGCTTCATTATCATCCCTTTACCATAAAAACCTACATTTTGATACAACTTTATCTCACAAATATCAAGGGTTCAATGTCATTCTTCTCTTTTCTAGTTTCTTTCTCAAATTAATTGTTCATTGTGGCTATTGGAAAGTATTGTTTTTCCTTAAATCATGTGATAGAAACAAACATTACTATGGCATGATTTGAATTGCAATAACTGGACAGTGAATTTTTGCAACAACTGTACAGTGCATTTTTGCAAAAAACTGTACAGGGTTTTTGCAATTTCTGTACTGTGGTTTTTCATACAACTCTCTTACTGTTCTTATCATCCCTTTCAGATTTGTAACAGTTTCATCTTCAAATTGTTGTTTTGGAGTTTTTCTCTGCAATCTGGCACACACAATTTCCATCATGCAGTCAAGTAATCAGATATAACCACAGGTTTTGAAAGATTCTGATGAACCCATTTGCAGGATAGGTTCAGAATTTTTCTGTCTGGTGACAAATTTGATCTGAAGTAATTCCCAGAGGACTCATGACTTCTGAAGAAGTTTTTACTTCCATTCTGCAGTTCCTTGGTGGTCTCTGTGTTTCAGTTGTTCATGGGTTTTTGATAGAAAGAATGGCACAGAAAGGACAGAAACTGAAACAAACACAAAGTTTTCCAGGTTGATAGATGCAAAAGAAATTCACTCTGAATGCAACTCAAGACACAAAAAATACCAGCAATGGAAACAAACAAGAAGATTTCCAGGTAACAGGTGCAACAGAAATTCTCTCTGACTGGAACTGAAGTGACAAAAGAGACCAGCAATCATAACAGACTAGATAATTTCCATGCAGTGGAGGATGCACCAGAATTCACTCTGAATGCAACTGAAGGCACAAAAAAGATGTGCAACTGATACAAACAAGAAGACTCCCAGGCAGCAGTGGATTGCAACAACAGATTCTGTCTGAATGCAACTCAAGGCACAGAAAAGACAAGCAATTGTAAGAAAACAAGAAGACTTCCAGGCAGCAGTGGGTGCACCAGCAGATTTACTCTGAAAGCAACTCAAGACACAAAACAGACAAGCAATTGAAATGAACAAGAAAACCTCCAGGCAGCAGTGGATGTGACAACAGATTCACTCTGAATGCAACTCACGGCACTGAAAAGATGAGCAATAATTGAAACAAACAAGAACCTACTTGCAGGCAGCAGTAAATGCAACAACAGATTCAAACTCTGAATGCAACTCACATGCACAACAAATACAGCAATCAAAACAAACAAGAGGATTTCCACACAGCAGAAGGTATATGCAACAAGAGAAGCATTCAACAGCTTGTAAAGAGACAGCAATCCAAAAAAGAAAACCCCAACGAAATTTCCAGGCAATGGATGATGTAACAGATTCACACTGAATGCAACTCATGAAGGCACAAAAAAGACAGCACTTGAAACAAACAGGAAGATTTCCAGACAGCAGTGGATGCAAAAAAGATTTAAGTTTTGAATGCAAACTGACTGACCATCTGGATCCTTCCTCCCTCTCTTCATCAACAATGCCACCTTCTCCATGAAAATGGGTGACTGATGGTCTCTAGAGTTTTGGTTGTACCTCCCCCATGCGTGTTTTCAGACTTGAGACCTGAAACAAGTTCAAGATTCTGCAATCTTGATAAGGATAACCTCCAGTCCAGGATTGGACAATCTTGATGAGGATGGAGTGGAAACAGTACAGCCAAGAAACAAAAGAAAGAAAGAAGGAAACACTTGAGAACAAACAACCATCTCATGAATGCGGCTTTCTGTTAACTGCTTGTTAGATTCATCACTGCAGTCTAGTATATAACAACAAATGCTTGAAGAAAAATGATAATGGCGAGCAGTACCAAGATACTTTCCTCAAAGAGATCTTGCCATGTGTCTGTACATTGTACAAGAGCAAAGGATTGAGATCAAGTAGATGGTAAACCTGATCATGATTTAAGAAAAACAGCTTCGTCATTCAGGTCCGGAGTTTCTTGATAGGTACTATGACTCCATGCAAGAAACGATCTGTTGAATGTCTTTAAATCTGTGTCCAAGATAGGTAGAAAGAACGGGAGAGAGGGAGAAAGACATTTGAGAGACGAGTTTGTGGGGCGAGAAGATCTTACTTTCAGGTTGAGCTTGCAACAGAATTTCGGAGGAATGGCGCTGGGCACACGGTATCCACTGAAAGTGACGATAATTGCGGCGGTAGGAGCGATGGTGGGGACGGTGGCAGCGATCATGGGCTTCTCTGCTGAGAGGAAGCGCGTCTCTGTAAGATCATATCAATCATGTTGTTGTCACCGATCTTGAAGTAAAACAAGAAAGAACTTAAACCCACTGAAAGAAACATGCAAGGATTTCTGGAACACGCAAGCTCAATGATTTCCACACTAGAGCAACAGAACTGTGCAGATCGTGATGTGATGATTCTATGACGGTACTGGTCGATGCAGGCGGATCAGCTTGTATGGATTGACGATGAGAACAAGTGCAAAGTTCCCAACAATCCAGCCTTGTCCCTGTCTATCATGGCAGCCTTTCTTCTTCTTGCTGCTCAGATCTCTCTCACTGTTGCTGGAGGCTGCGTCTGTTGTAATCCTGGCATCAACAAGTACATCAGCCCTGCACCTCTCGCAATCAAAAGCCTCATCCTCTCCTGGTAAGTAAGCTCCCAGTCGCCTCCAAAGATTAGAGATCTATCTTCAGAGAGGGTCTCGGACAAGAGCTCTGTCTGACGCACTAGAACTGCAACAAAATTCTGACAAGTCTTACAGTACTCACCTTTGAACAGGAAACTATTGAGAGTTTTGTTGTGTGTGCAACGGAATGCATGAGTGCAGGGCAGCATGCGTGACTGCTGTCATGTTTTTCTTCTATGGAGCTGCGGTGAGCAGCAACCACCATGCAAAGCAAAATCCAAGGCCCATGCCTGTTGCAACATCCGTTTCTTGCGGTTACGCCGTGAACGCAGGCGTGTTTGCAGGCGGAGCGCTCATCACGCTCTTGGCCACTGCCTTCGCCGTCACTTACTATCTTGCTGTCTGCCGCATTTACACGAGCTTCAACCACCACTCCAAAGCGGCGGCGGCGGCTGCTCAGTCCAATATCGAGCTCGGACAACCTGCAGCAGGTGCAGGACTTGTGCACATCCCTATCTGATCAAGCCTCAGAGATTTCCGTTTCTAGCTTTCGATTCTTGCCGCATCTCCAGCTCACAGAGGCCATTGCTCTCGATTTTACGACTGAGATCAAGCGGAAGGACTCTACCTGAACTTTCAGACAAGCGCGAAACAAGAAGAATAGTTCGAGAGCGCACTACTCCCTTGCTTCGCAATTCTGGCATGAAAGATGATTTTGACATCAAGCTGCCACTATTGACACAAGTTTGATGACAGTTTAGTTCACCGCTCAGCGGCACAGATCCTCCTGCGCCAGAACATGATCAATTCGAACGACAAAACAGTTTCGGAATCTTTCCTGTTACAGAATTCCTCTTGAGTCGAGTCTCTTAGAAATATTTTGAAGAATCAAGAATGTAAGATCGGTACTTACGGAAAATGTGAAAACTCTCGCTTCTTGTCGATTGATATGCAGTACCAGAGAGAGAGAAAGAAAGAAAGAATTGTGAATATGTCGCAATTGTATTTGCCCATGCATGACACGAGATTTCTCAAGACCAACACTGCAGCAACCAACGTTTGTTGCTCTTCTTCTCCTTCTCCTTCCTCCCTCCGCGAAATGAGACAGGTTGCTCCTCGCATCAAGCATCCACTCCAATTTCTGCTGCACAATTTATCTCGAACAACACGGACTTGCAGATCAAGCACGAATTAGGGAGCGGCTTCACAAAAACACAGATCTAGATCTTGCAATGCATGTTTCTTCGTATACACAATATTGTTTCCGATTTTTCTGTGCAGCTCCCCTGGATTTACAGCTAAAAAACCCTCGCAAAATTTTTACGTGCCTGAGCCTTGTACACGACGATCTTCTTCTTCTTCTTCTTCTTCTTCTTCTGCACTAGAAGGACTAGATCATGAGATTTACAGAGCGTTCTTTACAAGATTTCTTCACAGCAGGCTAAGCAGTTCGTGATGACAATCTTCACTAATAGCAGAATGGAAAATCTGCGGGGATCTCCCTTTCATCAGGTTCCACAGGCAAAGGATCAAGCGCTCTGGTGAAATCGAGAAACAGCAGAGCATCGTACCTACGAGAGAGCGACGTCGGGACGTAGTTCCTCCACTTCTCATACGCGGGGTTGTACACAACGCCGATGGCTCTCTGGTCGCGCATCTACGCGAGAGGACCTCTCTTCTTCTTCTGCTCGAACACCAACGCTAGTTTATCGGTTTCGTTCTTGATCGCTGCGTCATGCATCTCCGCATCCCAGCTACCGACTCGAGCCGGAGGCACAACAAGCACCTCAGTAGAACCTCCCCAGGCATGAGAAGCGACCACAGTTCCTTCGTAAGTGCTAAATCATACCAAGCCGACATTCTCTTGTCCATACTGCTCTCTCGCCAAACCCCCGATGTTCACTTCTCCCCGGATCTTCATGCTGGTCGCTCTGTAGTCTCCGATGTTCGTGTTATGCGCCCACACGATCCCCTTCGACTCCGGTCCATAGTGCTCCAATAACAGATTCAAAGTATCCATCATGTGCTTGTCACGCACGTTCCAGGATTTGTCGTCAGCTTGAATCATGGCACGGTAGTAACTCTCGGCATTCTTCACGATGCGCGCATTCTGCACGGCGTCGAAGAAGGCGCCGTGTTTCCCTGGACGAATACTATCCAAGCGCTTCTGTAGAAGCTCCTGCAAGGTTTTGATCACGCCTTCTCTGCATCCTTCCGGATAGTAAAGAAGTGATCTCGCGTACTCCTGCTCATCGTCCATGTAGGGATCGAAACGCTGGTAGCGTAATCGCGCCTTCATTGCTAACTTGGGATCGATCTGCTCCAACTGCGTCAATGCCTCCTCGATTGATTCAAACAACTAGTAGACATCCAATCCGTAGAAGCCGACTTGCCTCTCCGCTTGACCTACTTTAGAATTTCAAGTGCGCACCCATTCTACCAACTGCTCCACCTCCAGATTCGCCCAAATCCATGTCGGCCATCTCTTGAAGGAACGCAGAATCTCGCACACTCGTCGTCGCAGCGCCGGACCTTTCAAGTTCACACCGCGACGATCACGATCTCATCAGATCTCGTCCTCCTCCAAGTTGATGAAGCGATTCACACGCTGCGATGACGGCGAATCTCCCTCCACACAGCGATGAAATTGAATCCGTGTTTTTCCACCAACTCCTGTGAGATGAAATGACGCCAACGGTAATACTCATGCGTGCCATGCATGCGACGCCTCCCCTAGCATCACTACCTTCGCGGGCTTCACCTTGTTCATCACGTCCGCCAAGTCCGCTATGGATTGAAAACTCTTGGCCGCTCCAGATATCTCCTTCACCAAACTCGTGGCCTCTCGACGCATCTTCACTCTCTTAGTAATATTATACGCTTCCGCGACCGATCCGTTCCACGGTCTGTCGATTCACACGAATTCCTCCAGCAGCAAACCAAACCAAAAAATTCAAAGCTACAATGCGACGACGAGCAGATTCCTCAAATTGCGGAAAAAATAAAAATGAAAATTGGGTGCACCACCTAATTAATACAACTAACAACAAATTAGCCCTAGTTTATAATGGGAGTATTAGTCTAGGTTGAAAATAGTGACAAACTATTTTTTAAATAGAAATTTCATGCAACCAATGAGAAGGCTCAAGGGGGGTTTAGTTTTTTTCTTTTGGGTTTAAGGGGGGGTTTAGGGGGGGCTTTTTTTGTTATTTAATGTTCCCAATGTGTTCCCTAAGACATTCCCTCTAGCACCTTGTTTTGTAATCCCGTATTGTTCGGCCCTTGTTCCACCTTCCATGTACACAAGTTGTAAAGGTGGCGGAAGCCAAAGGGATGTTTCTATGTTGGGGGAGTGCCATATGTTCCAAAAATATTGGTCAAGGGCCAATCAAATGGCTCCTTCCAGGGGAAAAAACTAAAAAAAAAACTAAAAAACTTTGGATGCACCCATTGCCAATAATTTTGCATAATTACTTGACAGACATTCGAATTGTTTGGTCCAAAAAGACGGATTGAAATTCATTTATAATGCAGGATGAAGGTAAATAGGATGAAATTCGTTTATCATATAAGGATGGAAGGAATTATCATGCAGGATGAGGAGAAAAGGATGAAACTCATTTTATCATGCAGGATGATGAGAAAAAAGAACCAAATTCGCTAATCAAATGAGGATGGAATTATCATGGAGGATGAGGAAAAAGGGATGAAATCCATTTATCTTACAAGGATGAATGGAAAAAAA
>Ga0116228_10004556_pt1 | contig 12287 bp, 9 predicted proteins | sample S1TSphfallax_2_FD_89694 | JGI IMG/M metagenome (GOLD analysis project Ga0116228, IMG submission 89694) | Host-associated microbial communities from peat moss isolated from Minnesota, USA - S1T2_Fc - Sphagnum fallax MG | ecosystem: Host-associated > Plants > Peat moss > Unclassified | place: USA...
ATAATAATAATAATAATAATAATCAAATTAATTAAAATTAGTTAATTAAAAATACCTTGACTTTTGCAACTAAAATGACAACTTTTAGTCTCACAACATGATGATGTGGCATTCCACGTGCAATTACAAAGCCAAAACATGTCTTTTATGACTTATTTTATTCAATTACAATGGGAAAAATGATTAGAAAATGGCATGTGATTTAAAAAATGACTAGAAAAATAATTATAATCTAGTAGGACTAGTTGCAAAAGACATGTTTTGGCATTTTATGTAATAAAATACTTGATTATTAGTCAACATGATGACTCATACACTATTATGGATCAAATGAGGCATTTATCGGTTGATAACTATGTTAGAGATGATGTCCAATCCCTCAATGTAGCTCTTTGCATCAAGATGTAAGTCCAAAACTTTACCTACATTACAACAAATCTTGTCCTTTGAATTGGACAAAAAAATGACTATTATTTTTTTCAATTACATTTATAATTATTTAGTCATAAAAATCATTGAATAATGGCAACAAACATCAACATGCCACATGGCATTATGGTTTGCAATTGTAATCAATATGACAACTTGTTGGTTTTTTTGGTAAATTATCATATTATTTTCAATTTTTGTTCATTAATTACTTAATTGCAAAAACCATCCACCTTTGTGATTAATAATGACTCAATTTTTCACAATGATGAGATGGCATGGTATATGCCAATAAAATGATGTGGTCCTATTTGTCAACATCCTGATTCATGTCATTGATTTGATGAATTAATTTCATTTGTTAGCTAATTGAAGATATTGTTGCTCTTTGCAATTAATAACAATTCGATCTTCCATGTGATGATGACATGCCATGCCATTTGGCAATAAGGTGTCACAATTTTTCATAGCGATCCATGATTTTTTATGAAACCATAAGTTTTTATGTGTCTTGAATTTATGGCACCAATATTTGTCATGGCATGCCATAATTGTTTGTGTGCCATGATGTTTTTGAAATCATGAATTCACATGCATGTGTATGTGTACTAAATAATCTATTGTTAACTTATAATTATGACTATAATATCAATAGTCATTTTCAAAAAGGTGACACATAACTCATTGACTTTTTAATTACTTAACACACTAGTTTAAGTTAACATACCTATTATATTAACTTATGTATGTAGGCTACTTAGTGAAAACCTACTTTGTAATGTAAGATATTTTATAAGTTCCTTAACTAAACATATGAAAGTTACTATATCTAGTATGTTTAAATATACCTAGGATAGACTACTGTAATAATAGATTAACCTAAGTAAGCTTGCCTAGGTTCCTTGCTTTAGGTTTTTTGACAAGTCAACCTAGGTAGCCTCATTACAAAATATTTTATCAAGTAACCACCTCAAATTTGTGCTACTAAATGCAACTCTGATGTGATTAAATGCAACATAATTATCTTAGGATAATTTAGTTTTTAGCCTAATAATGAATGGGTTAACCTAGGCTAAGTTAATAAGTAGTATAGGTTGACAAATTAGTTCATTTTAAATCAACCTACGAAGGTTTAGGTCTAGGCTAGGTTGGTAGGTAGTAGGTAGGTTGACTTTTGGGGTGCAAGCAAAGTAAAGTAGATGGTTCACTATTCCTTGTCAAAAAAATTACATGTAGCAATGAAGAAGTTTTAATGTATTGAAAGTAGACTTATTTTTTGTATAGTAATTAACATGATAATAATCTTTCATTTTATGTTTAAAATGTTGAAAACCCCCATCTTAAAAATATAGAATTTAAAAAATAATTTCTACTTGCACAAAATGTTTGATCTTACAAAATGGGCTACATGTAGATAAAATATTGATTTTTAAAAAATTCAACTTAGTGGAGCCTTAAAAAATATTTATGTATTATCAAATTATGAATGCTATAATCATAATATATCAAATTTTTAATATGAAGTAGGTTTGAACACCATTTTGACCCAGTTAATTTCAAACATACTTTCAACCTACTTTTATGATATCAAAGTTATTCAAATTTTGTATCCAACTTCCCATAAACTAAATGCAAGGCCCTATTGTTTTATATTTCTACTTTTTTGTGTCCATATAAAAATTTGTTCCATTTTTTTATTGGACTTTGGGTAGACTACTTTGTTTTGTCTACTTTACTTTGCCAACACCTATAACACTTAGTTTAATAAAATGATTAAGTTGAACTATATAAAAGGGTCCAAATTCTTTAAGGTGTACTAAAATCTTGTTATACGTCACCTTTTTTGGTCTTTTTTACCTAATCCTTTTTACCATCTAAAGACACATTTATGGATGATTATAATGGAATCTAAAATTGTAATGGTTTAGAATATAGTCCTTTTGAAAAAATTGACAACTTTTAATTCATTATTTTTTATGGGTATCAAAATATAGGGTAAAAAAGGAATGTAGTAAAGACTAGGCCCCTTTCATCCTATGTGGTACACCTTAAAGGATTTTCAAAGTAGTTTAAAAATAGTTTTGACACTAAAAACACAATTTTAAAATATTTTTTAATGACATATTTTGTGATATCTTTAAATATACACCTTAACATAATAGTATTAAAAAAATTAAATTTAAAATGTTTTTTTAAGACATTAAAAAGATTTAAAGAATATTTTAAAAATAAAGCAATGGTTTAAAGGGGCATTTGTGGCTCCTAATAGCATGGTTCGACCCTTATGAACTTCATTCCCTTGTGAATGCAAAGCATCACAACCCAAGGAAGTCTTGGTCATTCCCAATTGTTAGTAGATTAACCTTTAGCCCTTTGTCCTTTGCATTTTCCACATGCCTCCCCCAAGGTTCATTTTTCAAAACCACCTTCCAACTTGCTTCACAAGGGTTATAAAAAAAGAATACTCACTCCATGTGTGTAGGAAATAAATCCTCCAAAAATGTGAACAATTCAATGAAATTCACCAATGTGAATCTATATGCATTATTGTTCTTGCCACTTTGTAGTTGGCTTTGACCCAATTACAAAATGATACAATGACACAGGTTGTTCCATAATCCAATTCCAAGATCTTCAACTCAAATCCATCCAATGTATTCCAAGTTTGTTTTGATAATTAATCATTCTATGGTAAATTTGAAAATTTTCATACTTTGTGAAAAATTTAATTGTTTCATCCATTGTGTACCCTTCAACCATGCTACCTTTTGACCTTTCCATGTTGTAGGCATAAGTTTTGAATGACTTTATTTATTCTTTCCATGGAAATATATTATGGAAATTTCTTTTTTGAAAGACAAGGTATGATTATTGCTTCTTCCTTCAATTCATTCATTATTCTTAAATCAATGTTTTTACACAGACTCTTCAAGGCGCCTAAGTAATATAAATAATAGCATGAAGGCATGTACACAAAGCTTGGTAAAATTTGATGCATAAATACATGATAATCATGTGCTTTCAATCCTTTTAACTTGTTTGTGTCCACATGAATTGTTTTCTTAAAGGTACTTGAATATTCAATTGATGAACTTTGAGTCCTTCTATGATATGCATGATTTTTTTTTTTCTTCCAACTCCAAGACACAAGGTGTAGCTAGCACAATGATTTCCCTTTTTTCTTCTTTGCAATTGGCCATAATTCACTTCAAATATTCATGTCTTTTTGCATTGATATAATATCAGTTCTCCAAACATGATATTCATCACAAGTTTAATAAGATTCTTCTTGCAATGCATGGCATCTAATGTATGTCATATACTTTATTTGTACAATATATATAGTGTCATGGATGGCAATGCCATGGGGTTCATTCATTTTAATGTTCATCCATGACTTGTAGTGAATCTATATTTAACTCTTAGTTTAATGTCAATTCACTTTCAGTTAGCTTCAAGTTAAGTTGTAGTTCACTTTTGGTTCACTTCCAGTTGGGTAGATGCAAGCTATGGTGGCTCATTATCGGTAGAAATTACATTCCTTACAAGTCCATACAAGATTCTTTAAAATAATTCAAATGGACATGTTTATTACTTTAAAAAATATTATTATTTAATCTTTTAATAATACATGTTCAATCACCTACAAACTTTCCCAAATCTATGTGAAAACTTGTATCTACTATGGATGATATCATTTTTAAATTTGGAAGTCCTAAAAGGAAAACTCACAAAGTCAATAGGAATAATGCCCCATCTAAAAATTTCAAAAATAATGTTTTTAGAACAAAGAAATTAAAAAAGAAAAAAAAATTGCAACTCATATGGACTTACGAAAATATAGTCAAATTTTAACCATTCAAAAGTTCCTAACTATCAAATGGTTAAAGTTTTCAAAAGAAAGATTCCTCATATGAGTTTATCACTATTTTAAATAAATAAATATTAAATAATTAATTCACATATTTATTTATCATATAAACATTAGTATAAGTGTATAATTTACATAATGAAAAACAAACACAAAGCTTGTGGGAAAATCTTTTTATAATTGAAATTCAATTTGGAATTAAGGAACAACTAAAAAATTTACTTTACATGTTTTGTTTTTGAATCCTAAATTAACTATATAAAGAAGGCATGTTTTCTTATGTTCTCACATTTTGGGATGGATTCAAAAAAAACTTAACCCTAAAAATAAAACATAAAATAAAATAAAAATGTTTTCATGGCTATTTTTAGTTCATTTAGGCTTGCACTTTCCTACCAATTTACCTACTTAGGTAAATAAATAGGTAGGTATGTAGGTCCTAAAACCTACCAACTTATTTACCTATGGTTATGTTTGACCTACTTAATTACTATATATATATATAATTTATTTATTCCAAAATAAAATTAATATGCCATGTGGAATTTTTTTATTGTGCCACATGTTGTAATCTTAAACCATCATTAACAATCATAATGGACAATGGAAATCAATATTTTAAAAATAAAATAACTTTTATGTCAAAAAATTTGAAATCATAGTGCCATGTGTCAGATTTTAATGGATGTGTGACAATTAATGGCATCAACATTACATCATGGGTGCAATTATAATGGAGTTGCATAGTAGTTGAAAATGAATTGTTTTCGTAGAATTGTAATTGAGTTGCAATGGGTTACATTGTATGTATGATGAATTTTACAATTCATGCAATTTGTTCCTTAGCACTCATGACATATAAATATAGTGAGTATCAAATGTCTAGTGCAATTGAAAAATTGAGTTGCAAGGCCAGTTGTAAAGCCCTTTTTTTTTAATGGTGAAATAATCATAATTGTTTTAGAATATTTTTCTTAATGAATCCTTTACCAAATATAAGTAAGGTATAATCTACAAATAAGTTAAAGTAATAAAAATCAACATTATAACGAATCTTATCCATTCCAACCCATGTGTTTGCAACTTGTGTTCAAATCAACCACTTTTGCAACTTTATATATGACCATCTTTTGTGGCATTTGGTAAAAAGGATTGGTAGTCACATAAATGATTGTAAAGTGGTTTATAGTTGCATATGCAATTTATACTTGTGACTAATGTCAATTTGGATGAAAATGAAAATGAAAATTTTACTTATAACATTCATTTTTAATGGCATCCCAAAATAGATGAAAATGTAATTGTCTCTATGACTTCAATGGTGGTTCAAAGGCCATTGGACACCACATGGCATCTTTTCAACTTAATTTGCAACTATAAATCTTAGTTGCAAATGCACATGTAATTAAATGTGAAAAAAATGAGTTGGTGAATGGAATTGTTGGATTTAGTCGTCTAATTATTTTCTTTCAACTTTTTTCAATGAACTAACCATTAAATGTGTAATAAGGTCTGGTGGGTTTATGAAAATTTCAAAAGACCCATGGCAATTAATGGTAGAAATATGGCTAGGTTGTAGGTAATATGCATCTGGCTAAATAGTAGATATTTTATCATGTTGATATGTCATAATTTTTTTAATTAGTTAATTAATTAGGTAGGCTAGGTATTAGGTAGTATGTAAATAGTTTAATTAATAATGGGTACTTCATTATGTTGAATGAAATAACGTTATGCTTAATTAATTAATTAGGTAGGTTATGTAATTAATATACTAAATATGTTAGTAGGATAGGTAATAGGTAGTAAATAACAAGTAGGTCTTATGTATGTGGGTTAAATAATAAATATTTATCGTGTTGATATATGTGATATTTTTTGAATTAACTACTATATTAGGTAGGCAATGTAATTAATTTATTGAATAGGCTAGGTAGTAAGAGCAATTTATGACCCATTTAATATCATACATTTAAATTACATTTTTTGGGTAAAATTATGATCTATTATAAGAAAAATTATATAAGAAAAATTTAAAATTTAAATAGAGGTTTGAGATGTGAAAAAATGTAATTTATTTTTACATAATATTTTAATCATAATCTTAAGTAAAACTTAGGATATTATATCTATAAATGGAATAAAATTTATAGTTTCATCAAAATAAATTACTATATTGCAATTATTAATATTTAAAAATTAAAATTGATTATCTAAATTAATATTTTATATCAGAAATAATATAGTCAATAAAGGATCTTTTATTATATTTCTATTATAGTTTATTTATGAATAATTTGTAAATATTATATCTGAATAAATTATGTGTCACACATTTTAGTTAAATTTTATTGGTAAAATTATGATATACCAAAAAAAAAAAGGATAATATAATTTTTAGAATCAAATGAAGGTTTAAGATCTGAAATTTATTTATGTATATATTATATTATCCATTTATTAATCATGTGATTGAATTTATTTTTTCCAAAAAATGCTCATTGAAATTGTATTGAATTATGAAACTCAATTTTTTTTTTTTTCAAATCAATTTATATCTTTAAGAGGAAAAAATATGTTTATGTATATTATTGGAAAAAAGTTAAGTTTAAACTTTGATCTTGGCATTTGGACAAAATCGTTACAAGACATCAAACTTCAAAAATAATGTTTTATGTAATGTTTTGAATGAAGTAGGTTAAATATAATGCACATTATTTTTTTGCCATAACAAGTGGGGTGGCTTGGTGGTAATGGAGTTCGTATCCATCCTTGGGATTCAAGGACAATGCCCACAAATGACACGGGTTGTGGTTAACGTTAAAATGTTTATCAAATATTCCCTACCCATTTAGCCAACATAGTCTATGTGTTTACTAGGTGAGCTTTTTAAGTAGGCACAATCAGGTGGCCTACCTAACAATTTAAATTTGTTTTTTAAGCCTAGACTATGTAATGGCACATGTCAACATGGTATAGGTTGAACCTAATGAAATTAACAATAATATTTTAATATCTAAATAATAAATATTTAAATACATATAAATAATGTGACTACATTGTTGAATCATAAAATCAATTGCAAAATGATGATGCCATGTAAGCTAGTTTGGATGGATGAAAAGTTCATGTAAGTCACATTTTTATGTGATTGCCATTGCAACTTGGTGCCATGTATTGTCTCTTGCGACTAAAACTTTATGTAACTTGTTCAAAACAACTAGGCACTATAGCAAGTCAAATGTGATAATTATAACTAGAAATGAGGCATTAATTTAATTATTTATTTGCAAATGCCTTGTAGTGCAACATTTTCTTGAGTTGATGAAAGAATCTAATATTCATTCGATTATTTTCAAACTTTATTAAATGTTAATTTAATATATTAAGAAAGGCATTGTACAACACACATTTTCAACATTAGTCGATGAGACTTGTAAACATTTATAAAAGGATTAGTTACACTTGAATTGGCTCATACTAGCATGATCACACCCTACTTGATTTATTAAGAAAAGTTGTAGTTTATAATATGAAAACTAAAAAGTGTAAAAAGTGAATTCTTTCTTATGATATGTGATTGTGATCATTTTTCAAGATGAAACACTAAATTTGCAAGGAATGTACACACCTTTTAAAATTCATATTTATTCAATAGTGATTAACAGAACTTTTGTGATGGAACAATATAATCATTTTTATACCAAGTTGTAAAAGATTTCATTCAAAATTTTATTCATATGAAAAAGTTATTTTGGGACAAAAGGACATGTAGTCCTTGTTTAAAATAATGCCATTGGGTCATTATATCTTGTTTGGACCCATATGTAACCTTATATCATTCAAAGACTATTGCAAGTTTTTTGCCAAATTAAAAACCATTAAAATTGGTGCATTTTTTCAATAATTTAGAATCAATGTGATAATTTTGCATTATGGAATGGTTTTTGAACATGAGTAATAGACAATTTGGGTCAAAATTGCAATCTATTTTTGAGTAAGAATTATGCCCATCTCCTATATGTTATTTAATATCTTTATTGTTCAACTAATTCTAGCACCTCTTATTCCTCCCACTATTCAACATACAACATGAAAATAATTCAATGACAATTTTAGCCTTGACAAAACAAAAATGTTGGATTGGTAGCATTTCCTAAAAATGTATGCTATGTTAGGCCTTGTACAACTTTGAAGACCTCCCACTAACACCATGGATCTTTGCAATACACTATTACCCTTAATATGCAATATGCATTCACATTGGATTGCTCTAGCTCCCAATGATCCAAACATTTTTGTTGAAAATTAGCTTATTTATATGAATGTACACATCCTTAGACCTAAATAGAACCACCATCAATTTTCATTACTAAAAAAGTGGGGTTTAATCTTTCCACCCAATTCATTGTGGGGCCTTCAAAGGTGAACTAGGTCTCCATACCCTTGCATCATTTCACCTTGGGTGAAACTTGAATCATTATGTCCATTTTTAGTACAAGCAATTAATTATTGTGATTCACTTAGATCATTTTTTTTAATTATTCAAAATTTACCATTTTAATTTGAAATAAAAGCTTATAATTTGTGATTACTTTATATATTTAATTAAAATTATGTATAAAATTATTAAATCTAAGTGTGTTAAACATAATGAAATTAAATAAAAAAATTAACTTGTAATAACCAAAATATTACAATATATTATAGCTGTAATATAATATAATATTCCTTGTGGACATACTATTTATTTTATAATGTGATATGGAATATTACTACCAATTTTTATTATTAATAAACATAAATGATTTTAAAATTTATTTTTTCCATTAAAATTTTTGAATAAAAAATGTTGGAACTTGCATATTTTCTCATGAATATTTTGTGAATTGTTATGAAACAATGAAATTCAAAAGTGTCTTCCTTTAATTGGTTTGGAATTTTATATGTTTATTTATTATATTTGTGTAGACCTTTGAAAAAAGTTCAAGAATGGAATTTCATTTGTTTCATTTGAATAAGATACAAGAAAGAATATATATGCTAAAATTTGATTTGTAGAGCAATCTTGTGATATATCCAAAATTTTACACCTTTTATCACAAAGTAAAATGGTAGTTGGATGGCAAAACCAAGGTTTGAACCTTGCTACCAACAACCATATATGTATCATACATATGTTAATCATATTTAAAATGTTGACATAGACCATATTCTGACAAAATTATTAACAATATATAATATTAATTCAAAACATTGTAAAATATGGTGAATTCACTATGTTTGTAACAATTGGTCTTCAATCAAAAGGGGACATAGTGAATTCATTCAAATTATTGTGTAATGAAATTGGGACATTTTCATTGAAAACCTAATGAAATTTCTATTAAACATGGCCACACCTTGATCTACTAGTATTTGCTTTTCATCATATACCTTAATGATGTTAACACCATAAGATTATTGTTAATCAATGTCATATCTTCAATCAAGAAATCATCGAAGGATGCCCCTTTTCCATTGAACTTCATTCACAGATAAAAAGGTTAAATCTTGAACCTCATGTAGGGATGTCAAAATTTAACTATGCAAAAATATGTTATGTTTCTATTTTTAATCCTAGGATACCAAAACATTTGGTATGCAACAAATGCCACATTTGGAAATTGGGCTTCATGAGCCTTCCACCATGTCAAAAGCAATTTGCACTCTTTTAGATGCACAGGCAAGTGACAAAACAAATAGAGGTTAATTTTCACCAACCCCTACAAATGTTGACATTTGAAATCATTTGTGCAAAAATAGGATCCTCCATCACAAACTTAACATCTCATGACTTAGTAATGGAAATCATGCCAAATTTGTTCATTCATAATTCTTATGTTTCACGCATTAATATCGTGCATTGAAAACACATTTGACACATAGTTTTATAAGAAAATGAAAAATTTGTGTGACATTTGTTCATTCATAGGTTTGTACTTCATGGACATCAACATATTTATTCATGTGTCAAATGTGTTTTCAATGCATGATATTTGTGTGTAAAATGTATGAACCTATGAATGAACAAACTTGGCATGATTTTCATTATTAATTCATCGCATTCTAAATTTGTGATGTTATGGTCAAATGATGAAGGTTCAACACCAACAAAAGGAGTAGGTCTAGGATTCAAAAAAAGAAAGGCAACAAGAAAGTCTTGTTGTCATGGTCATACACTATAGTTGTAAACTTTGATTTTTCCTACCAAGACCTTTTGCCCTCTTACGACTTTTAAAATGTGGGTTTAAATGAGTGCAAGAATATCATGTTATGAGCCTTCAGCACATTGTATATAGATGCAAAAGATAGAAAAGGAACAAGGATATCCACCACTTCCTTCATTATGTGCATGTGCAAAAACAACTCAAACTCAAAATCCCTTTGTATCAAAACAAAGGACCTTGCCTCAAAATGTTGGATACAATGTTGCATGTTAATAAAATGGAAAATGTGGCATTGAGTGCATTAGAAATCAATTATAATTTTCAAGTTTAATTGATGATATATTGCTTCACAATAGGAAACATAATTTTAGTGAGGTGAAAACACAATGAAAGGAGCCACATGAGCGGGTGGACTTCACTTTTTAAAAGTTTTTTTTTTTTTTTGAAAACCACATGGAAGCACAATAGTTTTGATTATCAATATATTTTTTGGATTTAACAAAAGGAATTGAAATTGCTAAAGTAATTTTTTACAACACATTTGAGTGCATTTGGTTCAAATGTGCTTTTGGCCTTGAAAATTATGAATTAAAAAAATGTAGCTTTAACAAAAAAATTCATTTTATGTAATAAAGGGCATGAATGTATATAGGATCAAGATGTAATAAAAAATAATAATATGTAACATGCAATGGTAAACTATTTGAAAAAGACAAAGTTTAAGATTATAAACCAATATAGGAATGCCACATGTCACATGCAATCCTTGAAAATTGACTTTTACTTTGGTGCCTTTAACTCCTATGACTATGTTTGCACCCAAGTATGTGCATTTGGTACATGGGTAAAAACATAGTCAAAGGAGCCACCCAAGTGAATGGACATTCCTTAAATGCTTTTGGAATATTTTTCATTAATTGCAAAGTTTATATGCTTAAAGCTTGAAACAAATCAATTTTTTTTTTTGCATGTCCAAAACACTCAGACCTCGAGAGTGGATAGTCCTTGTTTTTTCAAACATCCTTTTTTTTTACCAAATGTGCACCATTCCTTTTGAAAATTGGAAAGGATTTTAACATTGCTGATCAGAAAAACAAAAGGAGTTCAATTGATGATTTGTTTTTATAACCCATTTGAACACATTTGGTTCAAAAGTGCTTTTGACCTTGAAAATTATGGATTTTGAAAATGTTCTTCTAACAAAAGTTATTCATATTTATGTGATAGAAAACACAAATGCATAATATACACAATATAAAAATAATTTCTAGTGAAAATGTATTTACATCTAAAATACAATGTTAAATGGGGTACTTAAAATAAAAAAATTTTAATTATAAAACAACACAAAAATGACACATGCCATGTGTAATCCTTGAATTACTTTAACATCCTTAGTTCCTTTGACCATGTTTTCATCCACATGACATTGCAATTTGAGCGATTTTTGTTGTCCATAACACAAATTAATCACATTTCAATAGTTTAAAGTTTTATGAAAAAATATGATTTTGTTGGAAAATTACTGAGGTGCCCCCAAGTCCCTGGTTAGACTCAAAATAATCCAACTATGTCAAAAAGCGGAAGTAGATGGGATTTGGTGCCACTCCCAGCTTCCAGCATTAAAGGGGGTGAGAGGGGCGTGCTGAAAGTTTCAGGATTAGACTAGGAAGAGGGACAAGCTACTTAGTTATTCGGTCCTGCATCCAAAACCAACCAACAAGTTGGTTAGAACTCATTCTGCACCCTTTTGGTGTTGGGACAAGCCACGGGCGACC
>Ga0116228_10004558_pt1 | contig 12282 bp, 3 predicted proteins | sample S1TSphfallax_2_FD_89694 | JGI IMG/M metagenome (GOLD analysis project Ga0116228, IMG submission 89694) | Host-associated microbial communities from peat moss isolated from Minnesota, USA - S1T2_Fc - Sphagnum fallax MG | ecosystem: Host-associated > Plants > Peat moss > Unclassified | place: USA...
AAGGGGTAAAAAAATTTCATGATTCAAAATTTAAAAAGAAAATGATTTCAAAAATTCAATAGTCGAATTTGAACCACAAACCTTCAAATACTAAAACTTAACATTGAGAAAGTTTGGACACACTAAACTATTCCACAACCTTGAAGAAAGGTTATTTATTATTTATTGTTATTTTTTCAATGAAGGAAAGAGGCATAATGATCTATTTATGTATATATGGATAGATAATATATAGAGATAGTTCAATCTATTTGATAAGTAGTAATAAGATTTGACTAACTTTTTTTATTTAGAAAGTAAGGATATATGTAACCATTACCTACCAAAAATTTCAGAATTAGAAAAGTTAAGATTTAAAATTTAATGAATTATTTGGCTATTTGTTGCTGAAATCATTTTACTATGGTATTTGGAAATGGCATGGATTACACATAATTTTTGTTTTAAAACTCAAACAGTACATCCAAGCTTCTTATTAAGCTTCTTAGTTTATTTATGACTTGCATTGAACTTTTATTACATTTGCATGAAAAGGTATGATTTAATTTTTCCCTACCACTATGAATGTAAAATTCCCACCACTTTGTAAACAATTATAAAGGTGTGGTGCAAGTCTAATTAATTGTGGATATGTGCAATGTTATTGATTTTTTTGAGTGCTCAATGCATTGGATGACAACACATCACCCTTGTGGTTTATGTATATATAAAAAGGATATTGATCATTAAAAATTATACATCACATGAGTCACCTAAGCAAAATAATCCATCTTATTGTTGGTGTTCATTAATGAACAACATTTGTTCATAATTTGTTTATTCAATTGTCGTTGTTGTGTTGGTTTTGTAGGCATTCAATATTGACAAAGGAATCAAAAGCACAATAAACTTTTATGAGCAGGGTATGAACTTTGCATCACGTGTCACAAATTTGCCACTTGAAGTTCAACATGAACACATTGGTTATTGACATTATGGTTGTCAATGCCCTTAAAATACAATGAAGACAAATGGTGTGTGAGACCCAACATGTTGCAACATTACACAATTTGTGTCTTCATTCATTTTGTATTTCGTTAGGTTTTTAATGAACTTGGACAAATTTACCATACCAAAAGTGATCAATGAATGCAACCCCCTAATGAACAAAAACCAAATTGTTATGGATGAGTAAATTCACTAATGGTTAATTGAATTTATTAATAATTAATTCATAAATAGTTAGTCAAATTTAGTGATAATTAATTTATTATATTGATTTCCTAGTTCATAGTTAGGTTAGGCTATGAATCTAAGGTAAGCACCCAAACACCGAAGCTAAGAAGTTACGAACTTAAATTAAACATTCAAGAACCTAACTTAAGCTAAACACCTAAGAATCCAAACCAATTAGCCTACCAACTTAGGGTGCAAGTGTTAAGGTTTGAATGCCCCACCTCCATGTTTAAGAAAATAGTCTCTAACCATTGGATCTTTATTTAAATAAGCGAAATGCTTTGTCAACCCACATTATTATGCACATTATTTTTTGAACCTATATGTACATTCCTATGTTAGTTTTAAATTATTCTTAAATTAATGTAAGTTATTCTATGTTATTTTAAAATTAATGTAGGATACCCTAGGCTACCATATGTTATGACTTAAGGTTAGTCCTAAGTTATTATAAGCTAATGTACCTTAAGATATTATTTGTTAATTTGAACCATCCACTTTAATTTATTTAAAATGATTTTTGGATATTTTAAGTATTCAATCTTAGGCTATTATAAGCTATCCTTCTTTAAGCCATTATTGGGTATTTTAATTGATTTAAAATTATTTTAGGTTATTCCACCTTAGCCTAAGCCAAGTTTCTTGTTTTTAATTCCAAATTATTCCACCCTAGGTTCTGGTTTGGTTATTCTAAATTATCCCACCCTATGTTATCTTAGGTTATTTCAAACAATTTGAAATTATTTTATGTAAATTATTTTAAATTATGTAACTTCATATTGGTATAGGATATAAAAGCACGTGGTATAGCCTAATGTACAATAACTTAAAATAAAAATGGCTTAGGATTTAAACTATAATAACCTAAAATAAAAAAGTTAACGATAATTTAAAGTAAAGTAACCTAAAATATCCTAAGTTGAAATAGTTTAAAAAAAAAAAAAAAAACTTAGAATAACCAAAGGGGTCCATTCATGGTTGGGGTACCCAAAAAACAAAAAAAGGATTTAAGGACTTTTTAAAACTACATTTTATAAATAACATTTACATGAAACAAATTTAAGTGAATTTTTTTGAATAATCCAAAATAATTTAACTCATGTGTTAATGGTGATTTTTCGCATTCGTACATAATTGTGTGTACGAATATTTTGGTTTCATGCCAGAAACACATCAAATCTTATAAAATCCCAAAATGAGTTTCAATCAACAACCATACATATTTTTTGGCATGTTTATTTCCTACAAATGTGACGGCCTACATTTAAAGTTAGACATTTTGAACCCATTAAACATAAGTTTTTAATCAAATGGTTTGATAAATGAGTTTTTTGCCTTGCAACCCTTTCCTTTCAAATTTCAAGATTTTGAAAAAAAACAAATTATTTGGTTTTTCATCAAGTTCATCCAATGAACATGTACTTTCATAAAAGGAGGCATGTTTTTATTTAACACAAAGTTTGAAATCAATTGTATGTCTTTATGCATGCATTTTGATTCCCTTTAAAAAAAAAACTTTAAACACTTGATTATTTTAGTTTATAGGACCCAAAATGACACTTACATAATATCCAAATTATTTTGATTAATTTAAGAAGATGTCATTTTATTATCTATTGGCATACAACAATCCATTAGTAAAAATACAAAGATGTCCTTTGTAGTCCTTTTTCAATTAGACATTCCTTTTTGGTATCCCAATCGTGAATGGACCCAATGATGGAATAATTTAAAATAATTGAAAATAACCTTTAATTAATTAATTTTAAACATTGTAAAGTGGAATAACTTAGAATCATCAAGAGTAATTTAGGGTAAAGCAATAAAAAAATCATAAGGTGAAGTAACCTATAATTTATGTGAAAATAAGTTTAAATAAAATAATTTACAATAGCCTAAGGCAAAATAACATAAAACATTGATTTTTTTTTATGGTATAATGATTTTAAATATTTAAGGTATAATAACCTAAAATAGCTTAGGGTATAATAGCCCGAGGAATTTAATGAAACAACATTATAACATGATTATTAGAATGAATTACTTCAATTAATAATGAATTATGTCTAGTACCAATGAAACCTAATAACTACATGGTGACTTTATAATGACATAATTTTAAGTAAGGTGAAATGATTATAATGAGGTGAACTTATTTCACTTTGAAGGTCCCATAATGATTTAGGTTAATGAATTGCACTCAATTTTTGGGCTAATGCAACAAGGGCCAAATATATAATTCACAAGATATGTACTTGTTATAAATTGAATATGTGACTTTATAAAACCTTTCCATGCTCAGTGGGACCCAAGAAATCATTTCTAATGGTGGGGTAAACCCCCCAGGTTATTATGGAAGTAAGTAGATGATATATTAATTAACATGTAATCTATTGCACAATACATTTGTGAACATTGCTTTGACATAATCATGTTTAACACCACGGGTGACCAATTGTTTACTTTATTCGGTCGAAGTTATTTTGATGACTCTTATATTAACATTCATTCAAATATTCAATCATACCAATAATTAATTATCCATATAATCACATTGTGCTTGATGAAATGGAGTTTGGCAACATTACATAATAATAGTATAAAATATTAAATAATAGATCAATTTTAAAACATCTTCACAAATAGGTTTGTATTAGTTAACATGGTCATTTACAAGTGAAGATGACAACCCCAACAATGTCATGCTTATCACAATAAGTCTTGTTAATCACATCAAAGTGATTAAGTGACTTTTGTGTCAATGTCGTCACATGTGTGTAGTTGCAAGGGGCCATGGTCAACATCAAGTTTAAGTCATCACAACAATATGCAAGTGGAAAATGACACCCATGTATTAGTGAAAATATCAACAAGTTTGAAGTTATTTTAACCACACATCAAAACATAGTGTAACAGTTTTGGTCATTCCAATGGACATTATGGTCAAACTAATAACCATGGTGAAGGGATGATGACAATGCTTATGTGCATGTTTCTGACGCAATTTGGCAAACTACTTTTAAGTTAGGGGGTGACTTATAAATGGATTATGGCATTACACAAATAACCAACACTACATGTATATTCCAAAGTCACAATGCTAACTTGTTAGTGTAAGGTGATGTGATCAAAACCACCATAAGTTGAATGTAATATAATGAAAAGAATAATTATAATGAAATTAACATGATCCGTGCTTGTCATGCATTGCACACAAACTAGATTAATTCAAACATCCAATATTTAACTTGTAAGTTAACTTGTTCACATAGTTTGATATCATTTAATTAATTGGAGACTATTAAGGTAATGGATCAGATGACTTCAAAATATGAAAGAAAATAAATATATAAATAGTTTGAATGGAAATTTGCATTAATATTTTGATTCAAATTATTTTAATGATTATTTTATGGGGACTTCAAATTCTCCATGTTAGTAATAAAAATTGGAAAACTAATTTATGAAACTTGTGATTATTTAAAACTATTTGGTTTCATAATAAGAAAATTATGCAAGGCCTTTGATTTAATTCCCAAGTCCTCTTACCATTGTTGGACATGAAGCTTGAATATGTTTTAACTACATCCTTTCTAGTTGAGTTTTTGTTTGGATTGATTTGTTTATAATGTAATTTATGGAGTCTTGCACATGTTTGTTCAAATTGTAACCATTATAAAACATGAAATAAATTTTTAAAAAATTAGATGAACTATCATTCAAATGTGAATCTTGAATATTGACCAAGGATTTTGCATCAACATACCACAAGGCAAACATAATCAATGTGATGCCTTGAAATAAAAAACCAAAATTGTGATGCTTCCATCCTTTCCTCAAATGATTTAACACATTTGATTGGTTTCACCATAAATTCAAACATGAATTTGCCATCTACATCATAACAAATATGAACTTTTGACTAAATGATTATAAACATATAGGGGGAAACTCATAAGAAATGATCATGCACAAAAACCTTCCATACTATTATATTCTTCTGAATCAATCACATTGCATAATTCATTAGGTACCATAATGACCAAAATAACATTTTAGAATTTAATTAGGCATTCAATATTTTTATTAGAAGCAAGTAGTAATTCAATAGGTTTGGGTAGGCAGTTAGAAGTAGTCTTTGACCCACACATGCACACTTCACTAAATTTTCAAAAGAATTAATAATGACACCTACACCAAGTTAAACTTAATTTCATGTTGCCCTTCAACTTATTTTCAAACTTTATTTTCTTTAGACCATTGGTAGAAATAAAGAAGGTTGTGCATCACCTATTACAATCACTCAATAACGCATTATCACCAATGATCAATAAGATGGATTTTCACCAACATTATCCTCCTCAACAATGACATGAAAACTACCTTTATTTGAAGCTGCTTTCTGTTGTATTGTCATATTTGTATTGAAAATATAGTTTGTAGGTGCATTTGGCCCCCCCCACCCCCCCACAAAGTCCACCCAATTTTGTCATTTTTTCTTTATTCTTAACATCATTTTTTGTTCTTATTTGAAGCCACCATCATCTTATTCTCCTTTGTCACCCATCACCTCCACCTTATTTGTCAACATTCACCTCCATAGAGACCCTTATGCAATCTTGTAGTTACCACCCCACCCACCTCGCCCTTGCCTTTTTATGCACCACCCTACCATTGCCAAACACCTACCATCACCTAATAAGCTTATTGTGGCTTAAATGAAGATACTATTAACCTTTTTGATTAATGATGTTTTTTGAACGTTACTCAACATCATGACTAGGTATTCATATTGCTTCCAAATATGCACTAAAAACTTAAGAAACACATTTTGATCAATGGCTTGTCAAGACTTGTGGTTAGTCATGTTATAGCAAATCTTATGACATAAATTTAGATGTTTGACACTAACCACCACCCATTGTTAAAAGCTCATGAAATTAATAAACTCTTACAATAGGTGATCAAGAAAATACAAGTTATTCTTAAAATCCTTAAACATGTGTATGACAATTGCTATCATTCAAATGCTAATAATTATTGTATTCTTCCTATGGCTTTTCTTAAATGTTTGTTTGTGCGATAACAAATTAAAATGTAACAAAATTTAACCTTAAACATTTGTTGCGGCTTCCATGGGGATCCTATTGACTTATTTTTGTTTAACTATTTCTTAAGAGTTAAGCCAATGTCTAAGCCTTCCCATTGCTTCTAAATTTGATAGAAACTTAGCACAAATATATATATTTTAAAAATGGTTTGCTCTTGCCCTAAGTTTTTAACATGCTTGTCTATACCCATTGTCAATAATTGACTAAGTCAACAAAGGATTAATGGCAATTAGTCACTAGCATTTATGAAGAAGGTCATGGGCTTATACACACATTCACAAGGTTATCACTTCACTTATGCTTGGGTTTGGAAAGGAAAAAGGGGTTGTAAGGAGTTTCATCTCACCAATGAAGTAAAAAATGGGCAAAGGGATTGCTACATTAGTGGGTGTTGGGTCACATTGATTAGTGCATTGTATGCAACTAAAAAAATGTTTTAATACAACTTAATGAAAACGTTTCATGGGAGAAGGAGATTATCAATATGTTGCCCAATGAAAAAACTTTTCTTATTAAAGGGAGATTAATTATACCTTGCCCTAAAAAAAATGTAGGGCAAATCCCTAGGGTGGGAACATTCCAAAAATAAAAGGTCAAGGACAAGGTGACAATTGAGTCTGACCTTATGTTTGATTATAATGTAATCCACCCATGGCCCCTACCCATCATTGAAGCACATAAGGGTTTTATCATAAGCCTAAACATACATAGATCATTTGGTGGTAGGAATAAAATGAATTCTAAGTCTACTACTATAGTGGTTTTTTGAGGTTTGGCAATAATTAAATGATTTTTGAAAATGTTGAACTTTTAAAAAGTTACTTGTTGGACATTTTGAAATAAAAAAATACAAAGGAAGAAAAATGTTATAAATAATTTCATTATGTGAATGGTTTAGATTTTAGAAAAATTATATAAAAAAATGCTTTTATTTAGTGTTAAAGTTCCATATATTATTTTTGAAAGCCCAAAATGGATTTAAAAAATAAAATAATTATTCAACACTTGAATGCAGAATCCATTTGAAAAGGTATTTTGGCAAGGTGATTGAACATTTAAGTGTTCAAGACAGGTTGGATCCAAGGGGAGGGCTCCCTTGTTTCTGGTGTCCAAACAAAATGTGAACCCCTCCTCTTGGCACATTTGACACATTAACAATTATCAAAACAAATTACAAATGAGAAAATTACAACCCCCAAATTAAAGGGGGTCAAGAACTCAAAAAAAAAACACCATTGAACATTACAAAGGCCAATTCCCAAACACCCAAAAACTTCCTTGTATGTTGCTACGTCGATATTAAAATTCAAAGATGATTTATAGAACTTCAAGTGGTGTTCCTACAACATTTTGAATTGCTTAAAATTAATAAAAAACAAGGAAGTTATGAGGTTTGAAAATAGGAGGGGTCCAAAGAGAAGAAGAAAAAAAAAAACTCATTTTGTAAGCTGGAAAACTTATTTTTTTTCTTGTTATTATTTCATTACTCCTTTTCTTTTGCACTTCAAAAATGATTTCTAGACCTGGAGGCAACATTCCTATAACATTTCAAATAACTCAAAATGAAACACATATGATGAAGATATAAATAAGTGTTTGATCATATACAAACAATCAGTAATAGGTTGATCTACCAAGGTAGGGACAATGAGAATTGTGATTTAAAAAAATTGTATTTTAAGGATGATTTTAGAGTGAGATTTGGCAGATGGTCTTCTACTTCATTGGAGATCCTACACCTTTTTTATTTTTTAAAATCATGAAAACTGAAAATCATGGAAGGGTCTAAGAATAAACCTTTCTCATGTACAGAAGGATATTACAACTAAGTAGCCATAAGATCACTCATGCTCCTAAAATAGGATGTTATGTAAAATCCCTAATATTTATTGGCAGTAGCATTTTTATTGTGGCTAATTTTTGCCACTTGGCAACAAAATCGCGGGGGGAAATGGTGGAGGATCTTTTTGGAGATTTACATGAAAGGTTTTAGCACATTGCAAAAATATAGTGGGGTTCCAAAAGCTTTCAACTTTGCTCTCTGACAGGTAGCTGGATGTGGCTAAGTCTCCTCTTGTGGATGATTGCCTACTCATGGACATAAGCTGTCCTTCAAATGCAATGGGGAAATTTCCAGTGTTTTGTGGGTATATAATTTTTTGATTTTTCCTACAGCCACGGTATATTAGGACTCAATGTTTCCTATCAGGTTACGTTCCAGGTTTCAAGCATTGTAATTTTTGGTAAATGGGTAGGATGCGGGTAACCCCTATCATATAGCCAAGCTGTTGGGGGTAAGAAACTGCGTACATACTTAAAAAAAAATGTTCACACTTCGAAATTATTAGGACAATTTTCAAATGCAATGGAATTTATTCTTTATTTTTTTGACCCCAATTTTATGGGTATAGCTCACATATACCCAATGGCATCAAAAGGATATATTCCTCCAGGTATGCGTTTTGTTAGGGTACATGCATTTAAAAAATAATAATTAGGGCATGAGATATATCATACCCGTATCCGCCAGGGATATGTGGGTAAAAGATGTACCCACATTACAGTGGAAATTTCTGAGAAAGCTTTTGCGTGTACTTTTCCGTTGAATGTAATTACTCTACTACCATGTTTTCCCGTTGAACATAAATACTCTACTACCATTTTTCCCTTGAAAGTAACTAGTAACTAAGACCTGCTCTACTATTTTTCCTTCCAAAATGAGTTAAGATCACTAGTACTATTTGTACGCATCTTTTAAGGGGTCTGATTTGTGGTCGGTGACCGGAACTTGCACAGGATGAAATCAGGGTTTCAGTCAGCTGCATCGGTTCCCCTCAGGTTCCACATTAGAAAACCCTTGGTAATATATATATATACACACACGGAACAAATAAGATGATCTTGTTGCAAAGCAAAAAACACAAACAACCGCCGGGTAAGAACCAAGGGACGTCCCCCAAGGAGCCCAAGGAATAAAAGTCACTTACCAAAAATCACATATTTTTGCTCCCTGTAACAAGTGCGTGCATTAGCAAACATATGTTTTTTTGGGCATATGTGTGACATAGCGTTTTTAAAAATTTGGACATATGTGTGTTTGGTATGTCCAAATTAAAAAAAAACCAGCAGCTGCATCGCTCCCCTCACGTTCTCAAGGAGAAAGCACCCTCAGTAGCATGGACAAGTTTTTGCTCTCAATGGCATGCAAGCTTTCACAGGGTCGTCATACAACATATAGAGGTTATATACGATCCCCAGATGTATAGAACGTATTTGCTCCCAGAAAAATACAGCATCTGCATCGTTCCCCTCATATTCCATAGGAGAAAAACCCTTGGTAAATAAAATGACACATTTCCACTTCCCATGACAAGCGAGTTCTCCCACCAATGACGACAGACACCAGACATAGAGAACATATATATTATTCCTAGAAATAGTAGAGCCCTGTGGCCGACATAAAAACTCTAGAGTAATGCAAAGTTGTCAAAATGTTCTTACATTGTGTTGCAAAATTGAACAATAACTTTTTAGGTTTTCGGTGTTTTAGTATATCTACGTGTTACTAATGAAGAGTTTGAAAGATAAATTTCATTTGTATTTCAATTTAGTCCCAATGATATGTGGATATTTATTTTGATATCATGCTAGAAGACTTGTGTGAACAATTAAATTCGTATATATATGATAATTTGCAATGTATTTCAATATATATCTTCTTGATAATGATTAATATGTATTTTTATCATCACTTTTGTTTCTTCACTTCATTTTCATTTTCATTTAATGTTTATTTTTTAAAGATTCTTTTCAAATGTCTTAGCAAAATGTCTTGTTTCATTTTTATCTTCAAATAATGAAAGCCTTGTGTGAACAATTAAATCCATACATCTTATATATTTCAATACTAATATAAGACAAAGGAATGCTTGTATGCATTTTTCAAGTTGCATTTTTAATACTACAAGTGATTGATTTTACTCTTCAAACTTTATTTACAATGAGATATTAAATTATTGTTGGACTGCCCAAAGCTTTGATAATTAAAATTATCACAACAATTACATATTACTTAATGAAACAAAAATTGAATTTGTTTAAATGTTTTTACATTATATTTCAATTTTGAATAAAAACATTATAAGCATTGGGGTGCCTTTTAAAAAAAAACTATTCCATTCTTTTTCCCTTTAACATTTACATAGGACATGAAAAAGCATGTGTTATTGTGCCTTTTCATGTTATTTTTTGAAAAAATATTGGAAAATAAATAAATTTGAATAATATTTCTGAGAAACCATAGACTCCGGTCAAATCTAGACAACAATATCTAAATTGCTCCTGCCATGTTCCTATCCAGAAAACCCTTCATAATAAAATGACACATTTTTGGTTCCCATGACAAGGGGGCTTTCCTAGGAACGACGACGATAGAGGGAACGTCCAAAACCCTAGACGCAAAAGAACGCACATATATATATATATATATATTCCCAGAAATAGAACATATGCAAGGTTCCACGGACGTTCTCAGGAGAGAAAACCCTTGGTAATAAATGACACATTTTCGCTCCCCATGACATGACAGGGGAGAACATTCGCACCAATGACGGCTGAGTGGGAGCGTATGTACATATGTTCAACTCACACAAATGAAAGGGACATACATACGGCAAGGGTGAACCAGCTCAAGCCAGGGCGAACCGCTCCAGCCAGGGCGAACCAGCTCCAGCCAGGGCATCATGAAGGATGGATGATAAGTGATCAGGAAACGATTTTCCATTGGGTTGCACACCCCTACCACCCCTACCTCAGTTGCTTTTCTGCACTGCCTACCAACTAGATAGGTAGGGAGTAGAAGCAACCACTAACTATTTATAAACCTATCTATCTACTTACCTAGTAGTTATTGCCTATTTTCCTACCTATCTACCTATATATTAGGACCTACTTCTTACTCAGAGAATGGGTTACCATGGTGAAACCAGAGATAGTTGGTAGGTAGTACAAAGAGCCCTTATGTAAGCTATCTATATACTTACCTATAGTCACCTAATTTTCTACCAATCTATCTCTATATATAGACTTCTTCTTACTCATGGAATGGGTTACCATGGTGAAACCAGATGTTATTAATTCAGAGTTGAGGTTCTTCATCCACCACAACTGAGTCATAACGGCCATCCATCCATCCATCCATCCAGTGGATGGTGCGGCCCTGGTTGGTGGGTGCGTGCTGCAACTTCACTCTGGCAATACGTATGTATGTATTTATGTATGTATACACCAAGTAAAAATACATACAGTAGCTGCCGCCTGCAGAGCAGCTGCTAGTGTGAAAAGGAGACTGCACGGGAGCCAGTGCCCAGAAACGAAATCCCTTGTGCGCGCCCATCGTCTCTCCTCTCGCCTTCACTCTCTCTCTCTCTCTCTCTCTCTCTTCTCTCTGATGTGTTGTTCGTCGTCGTCGTCGTCGTCGTTGTCGTCGCTGCTGTTGGCCTGAGATCATCACATCGCATCGCCTTCTGCCTTTCCTTTTTCTCTGCTTACAGTTGCAATTAGCGGCCGCCCCTTTGTCCGGGCTGCTTCGGAGCTTCTTCTTTTTCTTCCACAACCAACGAACCGTGGGATCGAGCTCCTCCCTCCTCCTCCTCAAAACCCGAATCGCGAACCCCTACCAACAGACCGAGACAGAGAAAAAGTGCAGGAGAGAGATGCTTCGTTGCTGCTGTGCTGTGTGATTTTCTCGCTTCTTCTTAGATCCAATCATGAAGGCGAAAAAGAAGAGGGGTGTAGAGGCGGTAAGTTATGCTTTCGGCTTTTCTTTTGTGTCTGTGACTTCTGCCGCCATAACATCATCATCAACATCATAACAACCGATGTTTTTTGTTTCAAGTGTAGCGGGTTTTGGTTTCATAGTTTAGATGTTGTAGCTGTGTTGTTGTTGTTGTTCTCC
>Ga0116228_10004561_pt1 | contig 12280 bp, 8 predicted proteins | sample S1TSphfallax_2_FD_89694 | JGI IMG/M metagenome (GOLD analysis project Ga0116228, IMG submission 89694) | Host-associated microbial communities from peat moss isolated from Minnesota, USA - S1T2_Fc - Sphagnum fallax MG | ecosystem: Host-associated > Plants > Peat moss > Unclassified | place: USA...
AAAATTAACAACAATTGCCTTAAATTGTATAAAATGTGGCTACATCAACTTCATCCCATCTTGTCAAGATTGTACTTATGGTAATTGTAATGATGACCAAAAGGTATTAACCAATAAAACTTGATGTAATTTCTAAATATAATGATCATAGTTATAAGCCAAAGTTGCAAGCAAGTGATTCATTATAGAATGTTAAATCCTTTGCCTAATTATCAAAGATCTTCAAGTTTTTTGAAGGGTTGTTTTTAATTAACACGTTGTTAGAACTACCCTTGGTGTGCCAAACTGTATAACTTCATTAAGGTGGGGATCTTTGATGGAAGTAACACAAACAAACATAGATCATTCACTATAATGGTTTTCATATATATATATTTCCTTCTTTTCATAAAATTTCATTATTCAAAAAGGGGAAAACATTGTTTATTTCTTTATTTAATATTTTTGTTTTATTGGGCTTATTAAGCTCCTAAATTCATTTGTTATCAATTTGATACCTATATAATGAATGTTTTCAAAAATAATGACGTTTAAAATTCATAACTCAGTTTGTTGGCCCAAGTTTATGTTGATTTAATGCACAACATGAATTGAGAGTTTGTAATATATATGGTGAATTGCATTATTATGATCAAATTTTTTGAGTGCAAATTGAGGTGTTCAAAATTGTGGCAACTATGTAACATGCTTGGCCTCAAGGTTCTATGTGACCATGGAATGAGATATCTATAAACATGAGGTGATGGATGATCAATTGTGATAACTATTGATGAAAGGAATAATGCATAACATACACATGTTTTAGCTATCAAAGAAGGTGTTGTTAATGATGGGGTGAATGTTGCATGTAACAATATAGTTGATCATGTTGCCAACAAAAGGGTTGGTGTTGTTAATGAAAAGGTTTGATGTTATTATCAAATGGGCTAGTGTTACTAATAAAGGATATATTTATTTGTTGATTTTGTCCCACATGAATTACAATTGCAGTTTGTAAATATAAATTCACAACTATCATAAATTAAGATTAGGCGATAATAATAACAATTTGACATGATTTTTTTTCAAAAACAAGGATACCAAAATTATTAGTCTTAAAGTTTTCAAAATATGTAATGGATTGGGCTAGTAATATAGGATATCCATAAGAGGAGCATGATCCTCTACCTTTTGGCACCTCAACCTCATCATGTTTGATTTTTTCTTCCCAATGATCAATACGTTCATGGATTTTAAAGACTCATTATTAAGAATCACATTTCATGCTCATTGTTATTCATATCCATATTAGGTTCTTGATGCATAGTTAGATGCCAAATCATTGAATCAATCTAAACTTAATTGTTGAACACTTGAAAAAGATACACAATAATATTGATAGCCATGTTGTTCATAATCAAGAATGCTGAATTATTAATTTATGTAAGAACATTTTACAATAGTACATACGATTGCCAACAACAATTCAACAAAATGGAAAGAGTAAACAAACAATCGACAACTTATAACTATTGAGATGTGCTTGATTTTCATAAACATGTAACCATTGATTTGTGCACACATATGTCACAACACATAAATTTAGTAATGTAGCAATAATAAAATTGAAAGACCATGCAAAAAATCAAACACTTATAATTATTGATAACATATGACCATAATACATATAGTTAACAACAACAAAATCATTGAAACAATAGATAAATAATTAAAATATATATAACCACTAAGTTGTTATTTGGGTACATTCACAAATTAATGAGCCATAGGTGCACCTTGAGAGTCCTGATTAATGTTGGGTAGTTCCTAGGTTCAAGGAAGAACCTTTAGTTTTAGGTCCTAAATTTTTCAAAGGATTAATTCCTATTTTTTGTTTATACCAAAATGGGATTTGGTTCTAAATTTTCGTTTTAAAAATTAGGGATAGTTTCAATTTTGGTTCCAATATGAAAAACATCAAAATTTTCATTGTGAATTTTATATAAAAAAATTCCAAGAAAAAAGATTATTACAAAGTTCTAAAATGTAAAACTGATACAGACTAATTGATTTATACTTTTTTGAACTACACTAGATGTTCTAGGATCCAAAACATTAAAAAAAAAAATGTGAAACGCAAACATTTATATTTGGAAACAACTTGAAATTTTCTTTATTATCCTTTTTGGCAAGTAGCCAAATTTGGCTACGTCCTCTTTTGGATGATTGCTAGACCACCAACCTTACAAAAATGAGGAAAAACTTTGCTCTAGAAATTAAAAATAAAATCAGCCATAATTTAAGACAAAAAAAAAACATGTACACTTTTATTTCAACCACTATGACAATTTAATGATTAAGTGTTTTCACGTCTTTAATTTATGTGTTGGGTTTAATTAAATTTTATTGAGCCCCTACCTACTTAGGAACTAGATTTCTTTTTTTCAAAATTCCAATCTAGTTCCAATTTTCAAACTAGCTTGGAAATCGACCTTGAGTTTAGTTGCCCACCCAATACTAGTCTTAACATAGAGTCTTGAGTTTGTATTGACAAGTTGATGTGCCAACATAGGATTGGCCAAATATTTTTTTAATAGTTTTATTTATTTATTTTGGTAACTTATTTATGGTTTGATTCCCCATTTTTATTCAATTTGACTAAACTTGTAAGTGTAGAAAAGTTTTCAATACTTTATGAACATATGCATTGGTTCCCAATGAAATCTACATATTAGTGCATGTTATGAGGTTGACAACAAATAAATTTGCAATTGTGAGAGTTTTGATTCTTGCAAGGAATGGCTTAACATATTTCAAAACAATAACATTTCATCACATGCCTACAATAATCCATTATTTGATAAATGTCCAATTTTAGGTAGTTTTGTCTATAGACTACAATAGCACATTCTTTGGCTAATCAAATGTTTAATTTTAAGTTGCTTCGAACACAACTAGGGGTCTAGTGCAAGAGCATGCATTGTCAAAATTGATATAAGTTCATGAGAGTTTTCATAACATATAATGAAGATGGTTGTGATGATATTTTCTTTTCCTATTAAAAGCTTTGCAATGCTAATCATGTTCACCATTCTATGCAAATATGGTAGATGTTAGGTCAAGGAATAAATAGTTGCTTCTACATTCAAAATAAATAAAAATAATTAAATTTGAAAAATGGAGAAGGCTTAGGGCCTCTTTACACAAGAATTGAGGCCCTAACTAAGATACTTTCAAATCCCTTGAAATTAATCCAAAAGCCATACCATAAAATGCATGCTTAGAGTTTGAAATATAGTGTAACTTGGAAATGGACTTAATTGAGGGCGCTTAAAATGTAAAATCATGGTTAGGTCACTCATTTTTGATAATTTGAAGTTCTACATTTTACACTAGCTAAAACTTTTACATTATAGTAGTGATCAAACTATAAATATCTAATTATCCCTTATTATTTTGATCAAAAGTATTGATACACACCCTCTAAATATCATTGGAAATGTGATTGGTCCAAAAGGTATGTGAAAGTTTGAATATTTCAATGTGAAATGGACTATAAATTCGATAAAAATGATGAACATCATGCCATTAAAAAATTAAAAATATAATTCTTGTACTTGGAAAATTTCAATGCGTCTTATTTTTAAATTCTTCATTTGATGATAATTTATTTTTCAATTTTTATTTTGACATTACTATGATATACTTTTGGAGTGCACATCTTTCATTTTAGTTTTGTCATGACAAACCTAGTGTTACCATTTCAAAACTCCATAATGAGTTCATTTTTTTCTTAAAATTCATTCATTCAAAAATATATGAAACCCATTAAAGCTTATTAGAACACGAATAATTTAAAATTTGATAATGTTGATGTTGAATATGATTTTACACTTAAAACTCATTTACAATTTATACGAATTGCAATTGTGATATTCTAAATATTGTTTTACCTGAACAATTTCAGCAACAAATTGCCCTATAATTAATTAAATTTAAAATCTTAACTTCAACGCTTGGTTTTTTAATTCTGAAAATTTGGGTAGGTAATGGGTATATAAAAATAAACAGTTTCTTTTCAAGGTTGTGGAATAGTCTAGTGTGTCAACACTATCTTGGACTCAATACTTGAAGGTTTGCATACTAAAATAATTTTTCAAAAATTCGGCAAAAGGAAAAATAATTTAATTTTATGCCAAATCTGTTCATGTACAACATTCACATTTTAAACTATGTTTTCACCCCATATTTTAGTGCTAGCGACAAAAGGTAGTCTCTTATTCCCAAAAAATTCAAATCATCCAAGTTCATAAGGAATTCAAATCCCTCGTCCAAACTTTGTGCACTATAGGGTAAGAGCTTAGGTTGGGGAATAGAACAAGACAATTAAATATCTTCTATTTTTTAAGAAGATCTATTCATGTGTATAAAATGCCTTAGGAAAATATTTTAAAATAAAAATTTCCAAGTGCATAATAAATAATGCATTTGAATAGTAGATAGTGAGACAATATATTTGAATGTAATATTTAAAAAAATTTCTATTTAAAAACATCAAAATAATTTATGGGACTCAAGTTGTGACCACACGTGTTAATTATAATGTTTTGTTAGAGTTAAAAATGTTAATATTGAACACCAGTTCACACCTAAAATGTTAATTAACATTAAATGATAAATGATGTGTCATTAATTTAAAAATGGTGTTAACATCTATTGCTAACTAACATTAAATCTTTGAAAAATGTAATTGAGAACCAAACATTGGTGTTAATTAAAGTATCAAAAATTGATAAATTAACTCAATGTTCGCATCGTCCTTGTCTACCCTCTTTCTCCATCTCTTTGGGCCCCCCCCCTCTTTGTCTTCATCTATTTACATTGGAACTTGAAAGAAAAGACAAACAAAACATTAATCAACACAAAAAGAAGAAGAAAGAAATACACAAAGAAAAAAGGTTAGATGACAAAAAAACAACATAAAATGACAAAGAGAAGAAGAGGAATCTCAAAAAAAAAAGAAAAGAAAGTGAACACAAAAAAAACAAGAGAAGAAGAAAACAATAAAAAAGAAAAAGAAGAGAAATAAAACAACTAAGTATGGAAACCCACAAGACAACATAAAACAAATTTTTCATGGAGTTAAAATACAAGAACAAGACAAACAAAACCTAGGCAACACAATGAGAAAGAAGAAGACAAGCAAAAGAAAAGAAAGAAAAAGAACTATGAGACCAAAAAAAAAACACAAAAAAAAAGAAAAAGAAAACTTGGAAGAAAAGAAAAAGAGAAGAGAACCTTTGGAGATGCAAACTAGATTGCAAACACAAGGATGATAACTCAATGTTATTTACCTTTGACAAACTTGAAATAATGTTAATGAAGTTGTGGATAACTCATCTTGTTATTATGCTCACTTAATTCTTAGCAATTGGTTGGTGTTAATGCAAATGCTAGTTGCAAGTCTTAATCACCAAGTGCGGCCACACCTTATAATACTTATTCATTTCTTTGTGATTTCATAGCCGAATTGATTTTGCTTCAGACCTTGAGACAAAGTCCTTTGACCCAAAAGACCCAAAAAAATTAAATTAAAAAAATATTAAAAACCCCTTCTTGAAGTGTTATTGAATAAGCTAGGCTAGTTGCATTTTATTTTTGTTGAGAGGAGAAAGAAGCTAGTCTAAATAAGGACTTTTCACACTGCAATTGTGGCAACGAGAAATAAAGCCTAAAACGAGGGTGAGTTGGAAAATAAGGAGTACGGTTAATAATACACTTTCTCCACATGGCAGATTGTGTTTGGTTTGTGAGCGGATTAGATGAGATTCCCCTTTCCCTTTTAGGCCATATTTCTCGTTGCCACAATTGCAGTGTGAAACCAAATGCTGCCTCCTCCTCCTCCTCCTCCTCCTGCTGCTGCTGCTGCTGCACCTCAGTCTGCAGTCGTTGCCCTCCGCGCGCATGCCATACCCAATCCTCTCTGCTGCCAGTGAGCTAGCGAGTGAGTCGCGAGGGAGGGACGGAGGAGCGAGCAGTCGGTGGCGACGGTTGTAGCAAAGATTGAGCAGTTTTTGGCCTCCGGAGAGAACTAAATGGCGGCGAGTATGAGGACCTCAGTGTGTTGTAGTACTAGTGGCTGTGGATTTGGAGCAATGGCATCTGTTGCCACCGATCTGATGACTTCCCGTCAATCCTCTCTCTGGTTACACCGGAACAATCTTGGTGCGTCAGGCGTAGCAGCTTGGAAGCAGTCGCATTATCTCATTTGCAAGGTATGTATGAGGCAGGCTGTTTTTTCGCCATTAGAAGAGGTAGTGGTTGTTTGGGTGGCGGGCGGGTGCGTTATCTTTCAGTCAGCAGCTGATTTTCCCTCATTTTTCTTCTTCTTCTTCTTCTTTTTGGTTCCGAGAAATTTGAGAGATGGAGAACAAATGGGTACTCAATTGGCCTTCGAAATTCTGGTGCGAAGAATTGCAGCAGTATCACCCTCGTGAAGTAAGCTACAGTGTTGATGCAAGTAGCTGTCAAGGTGAGGGTTGCATTGTAATATTAGGTTTCTGGCAATGGATCAGGAAGCTGCAGCGTGCATACACGAGCACCATATGGAATTCTCTGGGTTTTTTCTTTTTAAATTAAAAAAAAAAAGAATTTCCTGTTTTGATTTTTTCTGGAGATAGGTTCAAATGTTTGAAATGTGTGACAATTCTGAGTACTTTAGAGTTGTTTTTCAGTGCCAAAGTCCCAATTAAATGCAAAGATGAAATGTGACAGGGTGTAGGAGGAGGGAAGAAGCATCATCTCAAAGGAGCAACTGAGTTTAGGACTTCTTTAAGACCAGGCCTGAAAGTGGCAGCAAAAGTGTCAGATGTGGACCTGGTGACAACAGCACCCTTAGAAACACCAGAGGAGGAATTAGCACAAATGTCAGATGTGGTGGACCTGGCGACAACATCATCTCTGGAGCTTGTTGATATGTCAGTGACACCAACACCCTTAGAAACACCTGAGGAATTAAGCCAAGCAACTTTGATTTGGAGAGCTGTTAAGCTCCCCATCTATAGTGTTGCCCTGGTTCCCCTCACAGTGAGTGAATCCACAATGTTTTCTTTTTGGGTTTTTGAAGGAATGGTTTTTTCTTTGAATTCCTTCCCATTTCATTTGGCCAAATGCTGCACCACAAGTATTTAGGTTTGCACCCTGTTATTGAATTTATAAGACAGGCTAATTTTTTTCTGGATCTGTGTTGAGAGATCAATGCCCCTGATGTTGTTGTTGTGTTGGGCGTTGGATAAAATTTGAAGGTGGGAGGAGCAGTGGCAAGTCTCCAATCAGGAAATTTCCATTGGGGTCGTTACTGGCTTCTTCTTGGGTCTTCTGTACTTGTGGTTGCTTGGCTTAATCTTAGGTCAGTTGGATCTTTTGATAAAAACTTTGACTAATTTTTCTCTTCTCTTCAGTGCATGTCAGGAGCTATCTACTGTGACCCATAGATATACTGTGTGGGTGGCAAACAAAGTTCTACTATGGGGCACCAACATCATTTACTCCTGTTTGAGATGTCTTTTTTTCTCTCCTACTGAAAAACAGTTTTGTGTTGTGCAGTAATGATGTTTATGACGCAGGGATGGGAGTTGACAAAGACAAAAGGGAATCAGTTGTGAATATGACAGGAAGGTACAGATGAGTTTTGGAATCTGGATCAGATCCAAGTCAATGTAGTCACTACATTGTTGGGTTCTATCAGTAATGATGTTGATTCTCTTAGCTCTATGGTTAACTCTATGATATTATAAGCTTCTAAGATTTTCCATTCAATCAAGGACTCACCACGTGTTTGGTTGCATTATCTATATCCTAATTCCTAAGTTTCAAACCTGTGTTTGGAATTTTGTCATCACATGCAGTCGAGAGGGTGTATTGCAAGTTGCCTATTTGTTTCTTCTTGCTGGCTTCTGTGGGCTTGTGCGGGTGGCTCTAGAAGTTGGAGATATTCGTGTTACTGCCCTTCTAACTGCTGCCATTGCGTGTGGCTATGTCTATCAGGTGGGGACATGATCTGATGGGCTGCTGGCTCTCTCTCTCTCTCTCAACTTATGTTTTAGTCCAAAGTTACAATCTTTAGTTCTGGGGGAAGCTGAAAACCTGTTGATCTTTCAAGAACATTTTTGTGGCCCAGTTCACCTTTTCTAATACTGGCTAATTGGAAAACAACTTGTGGTCAAACAAACGGTTTTAGGTCAATATTTGCTTAACTTAAGCTTTTTAATCAAAGTCAATCTACTCTACCCATGCTCCTTCTCCAAAACTTTCTATTAAGGATGCAGAATGAGTCACGAGGCATTTTTGTAGCATTTTGATATTGGCACTGTGAATGCTCCCTCACTAGGATGGTTGATTTATGCGTGTGGTGGCAGTGTCCTCCTTTCCGTCTCAGTTACAAAGGTCTAGGAGAGCCACTTTGTTTTGTTGCTTTTGGACCTTTGGCCACAACAGCCTTCTACCTTGCTCAAGCCAGGTAGATATATCTTTACATACAATCTCTTTGTTTTTTGTTGCATGAATTCACAGGGACATTGCCATATAACAGCTTCATTGTAGTTTGATTTTCATCAGTAAAAAATATTCCAGGAGTTTTGTCATAGAAGGATAGAATGGTGTAAGACACCTTAGTTTGAAATGGCCTAATTCCTGGGTTGATTGAATGTGGAGCAGTAAATTAGGGGCATTGCCAGTGACACAGACAATAATAGGAGCCAGTATTATTGTGGGCATCACAACGTCCCTCATTCTCTTCTGCAGCCACTTCCATCAGGTTAAAAACTCTTGTTGTAATCCTAGAGGAGCTATGGAGTCTTGAAATTTGGGTTCTGCCCTCTTTTCCTTTTAGTGATGTTGTATGGTCCTTACAGGATGCACTTTAGCCTCTGTGGAACATTCTAAGAGTCTTTGTATCCTAGTTTCCATAGTCAGGTTTAGGGTTTACAGTTCCATTTGGATTCTATAGGTTTTGTCTATCCTTCTCTGGAAATTTCTGTGACTTAATGAAGAATTGTTAATCTTGTTTTGCCTTTTCATGATGGTGAAAATGGAGATTTCTTATGAGAGATATTCCATTTGGATTCTCTACATAGCTAGTTTGATTTGTTATCAGGTAGTATTGCGCACTCTCATGCTGGATAAGTGCAAGTTCGTGTCTGAAGCTAATTTTGTTAGTCATGGCAACTGAACAGATTGAGAGTGACCTTGCAGTCGGTAAAATGTCACCTCTGGTAATTTACTCTCCCTTTGTCAGGACTCCAAAATGTTTCATGTCAAGGAGCTCTTTCAGCTGAAAGCCTGATTTTGCAGTACTTGAAGAAGCTGGATTGATTCAATCATGGCACTTGTAAAGCCATCTATATTATTGGTGAACTGTTTTTAAGTATTATCTTGCTGTGGTTGAAACAGCCTTGAGGAAGGACCCATAGTGCAATACTGAATAAGACTGCCTTGAACTTAGGAAGAGAAATTGGAATACCCTGTTGAGGAGCTCAGGTAAGTAATGCTTCAATGTTGCATTGGGTGCTGCAGGTGAGACTGGGAACAGAGAAAGGGGCGAAGGTTGTACAGGCAGCAGTGGTCACGCTGTATTCCTTAATCGTTGGCCTCAGTCTTTGCAAAGTTTTGCCCCTCTCTTGCACAGTATGTTTTTTTCCTTCCATTTTCTACACTTTTGGCAGTTTTAGAAAACTGGCATTCCTTTTCAGCTGTCTTACACTGGGATTGAAGTATGTTTTTCCTCCAAAACTTGCTCAAAATTCAAGCTAAGTGATATATCTGGTATTTTTACATTAGCTAACTCTATGGCCCCCCCATATGTTAAAATCTTTATTTCCTGCTCATCTAGCTATGTCTTGGCTTTTGGACACATACAATTGGCAGTAAAGCTCTGTTTGTTTCTGATTTGTAATGCAGCTCTTTTCTGTATTGACACTGCCAATTGGGATACTTGTCATGAGATTCATCAGTGAAAATCACAAGGTTCAATTTTGCTCCCTCCTGACAGGAGGATGTTTTTTCCTCATCATTTGTTGATTCTGTAGCCTAGGTGGTTGCAGCAATTGCCGCCTTTAGTTCTCTTGTTCTGTGAAGTTCTTATTTCGTTTGAAAATGTCTGTTAGATGGTTCCTCGTTGTTTGCTAGATTGAGAAACACTGGTGCCAGCCAGAATCAACAAGAGTATGGTAATGATTCCGGAGAGTGGTTAAATGCTACATACTGATAGTCTGCATACAAATTGTGGGATTGTGTGGTTATCATATTTGGTTGCTGTAGAATATATTCAGTGTTGCTTGCCACTAATATATACATCACTCAAAAACTGAAAGGTAGGTATGAAGAAAGGAAGGCTAATTGTTGTTTGTTTACTTTTGAGCAGAACAAGAGCCTGATATTTATGGCCAAGTATTATTGTGTGCGACTTCATGTAGCAATCTGTGCTGCTCTTGTTTTTGGTCTCTTAACTGGTCGTTCTCTACCTGCACCCAATTTCTGGTGAGATATATCTCCTGCTCTTACTCTGTTGTCTGTCTTCACTATTCATTGACAAATTGATCTACTGAATTTGGGTTCTATCTCTGTTGCTTAGTTATTCTCATAATGAACATGTCAAGCTGTTGAATTGTCACTATTTTCAGATCCCCTCCATTCTTTTTAGTTTAGCTTCATCGCTGGATCAGTATAAGACCAATGTTATTTCTGTTTTTGTTTGCTCTTCAATTTCTGGTACATAATAAAATGCATGGATCTTGATTTGGTCTTGTACAGGTGATAATAGAGGTTCTACAATCAAAATATTTTTTCTTCCCAATGAATTGGATGAGAAGCATGTGAAGCGACTGCTCTTCAACATGCTAGTCAGCTCAGCATACCAAGTGACTGCTCTTCAACACTGTAGTGAGCTTGGCATGTGATCAAGCAAATGCTCTTCAACACACAATGTCAGCTCAGTTCAATTTAAACATTTAATGTAACTGGATGTTGCTGGAGGAAAATTAATCTGTAATTTTACACATTATTTCCAAGAGGGAAAGTACCAACATGATCTATACAAGGAAAATTGATATTGAAAAACCCACACGGGTCTTGACTTGAGCATATATGTACTGTACTTCAAAAGGCATGTTGATTCACAGATGGAGCTGTTTTATTTGGGTTTTACTCGTAGCATGTATGATCTATATTGTCGAGGTGTAATATTAAGCCTTTCTCTTTGTTCTTTGTCATTTTTGTTATCACTGGATCCAATCATATGTATATATTAAGATTTGCACACTTCATGAAATTCACCATATTTTTTAATGGATATATTGTAAACATCTTTCTGAAATATATTGAATTGGGGGTTTTTTACTTGTGAACAAGCTTATTAATGGCTTAGGTAGATAAGAATACAAAATTTGGTGGAACACACATTGAAAATAGAATTTTATCTATACCCATCGATTCTCTCTTCACACCAAAGCAATAAGTGACATCAATTACAACAAATTCTCATATGTTCAAGCTTGTGTCATCCGTGATGTTCATGATTTATGTTCATCTTGATAGTTGAAGCTTGACCCACGAATTCATGGTTCTTCAAATTGATACATCGTTGCAATGTCACAAACTGGTTTCGTCAAACATGTGCATGTGCTGTTACATTTCCAACATGTATCCTGATTTGTTCTTCATTCAATTCATTTTCTATGCACAAAATTATTGCATTTCCTAACATGTTTAGTGGTTTGTTTTGTATGGTATGATATTTCACACAACACATTGCATTTTATGCCATTATTCTCAAGCTTAGATAAGCTTGTTTGGATTCAATGTGTGACTTGCTTAATGTAACTTGTTGACTATAGTGTTGTTCATGTCAACATGATTGTTGTCTTCAACAAAGGTATTTGATTAAGGCATGTTAGAAAAGTAGTCGTTAATAATGCAAAAAATGAAATGCATGAAAATGAAGCTAGAAAGTATGTGAAATGTTTTGACATTGAGTTTTTAAACCATATGAATAAATTTGACATGGACATGCTTTTACAAGCTTGACATGTTGTATCAACATTATTTTCAATTTATTTTGCAAAAATTGCATACTTGTTCACATTGTTGAAATGTAAATTTTACATTAATAAATTATAATTAAAATTTCAATGCATATGGTGCACTTGGAAATAGTTAGGGGTCTCAAATCAAAAACATGAATTGCATTTTGCATGCATTAGAAAAATATGATTTTGTAAATGCAAACAAGTATGGAATCTACTTT
>Ga0116228_10004562_pt1 | contig 12280 bp, 12 predicted proteins | sample S1TSphfallax_2_FD_89694 | JGI IMG/M metagenome (GOLD analysis project Ga0116228, IMG submission 89694) | Host-associated microbial communities from peat moss isolated from Minnesota, USA - S1T2_Fc - Sphagnum fallax MG | ecosystem: Host-associated > Plants > Peat moss > Unclassified | place...
TTCGCTAGAGTCAGTTCGAGTCAAGTTGAGCTAATGAAATTGACTATAACTAAACTTGTACAGCAGTTAAATTATCCAGCTATTAAAATTATTTTAGCTGTTCTATTAACTTTTTTAGGGATACGCCTATTACCTGATCTCGCCCCCATTCACCCTCATGATATTACCCAAAAACAACTTTCAATCCAATTTGTAGACCGGAATGGTTTAGCCTTGGGTACATTGCTAACTCATGATCAACAGCATACTTCTATTATCCCATTAAACAAAGTTTCCCCCCAATTTATCCATGCTATTCTAGCCGCAGAAGATAATAGTTTTTATCAACATGGCGCATTAGACCTCAAATCCATTTTGCGGGCTACACAAGCAGCTATACAAAACCATAAAATTGTCTCTGGCGCTTCCACAATCACAATGCAGCTTGCACGGATGTTAGCCCCTTCTTCTCGGACTATATCCGGTAAATTAGATGAAATTTGGCTTTCTTGGCGATTAGCTGCGGGGATGAATAAAGATGATATTCTTTCTGCTTATATTAATCGTCTACCTATGGGAGGAAATATTTATGGTGTGGAAGCAGCAGCGCGAATTTATTTTTTAACACCTGCGAGTGATTTGAATTTAGCTCAAGCTACTCTTTTAGCAGCAATTCCCAATAATCCCACTTATTTCAATCCCTACGAACATTGGAGCAGGTTGAAGCAAAGACAGAAATACGTTCTCCATCGGATGGTACAAGCTGGTTATATCTCACCATCTACAGCAGAGCGGATATATACAGAAGATGTGGTATTTGCATCTCGTCCCCAGGGAATTATCGCTGCTCCTCATTTCCTGTTTTGGTTAGCGAGCCAAATCTCTCTAGAGCAATCTGCTCCAATCCATACAAGTATAGACCTTCCTTTACAAAAATTTGTCCAATCACAAGTACAGCAAATAATTTCTACTCTAGCGCCGAATAATGTACATGATGGAGCAGCTTTGGTAATTAATAATCATACTGGAGAAGTTTTAGCTTATGTTGGCGCGCCTGATTATTTCAACCAGGTTAACTTAGGAGAAAATGATGGGGTACAAGCCTTACGTCAACCAGGTTCTACCCTCAAGCCTTTTGTGTATGAACTGGCTTTGGAGAAGGGAATAATTCGTCCAAATACTATTTTGGCGGATGTCCCAGTTAGATACGCAATTCCAGGAGCAAAACTTTATAGTCCTACAGATTATACGAGAAACTTTCTCGGTCCAGTCCGAGTCAGAATCGCTTTAGCCAATTCTTTGAATGTTCCAGCAGTCAGAGTATTAGAAAAAGTTGGAGTACAAGCTTTTTTAAATCGTTTACATGGGTTAGGATTTACCCATTTACATCAAAGTGCAGAATATTATGGTTTAGGATTGACTTTGGGTAGTGGGGAAGTCAGTTTATGGGAACTTGCTCAAGCTTATGTAACTATGGCGCGGAGAGGACAAAGTATTTCCTTACTAACTTCTCCCTGGGAACTTCGACAACCACTCAGTTCTACTCCCTCTTCTACTCCCCAGATAATATGGCAATTAATTACTGATATTTTGAGCGATCGCCATGCGCGAGCAGCAGCTTTTGGTGTCAACTCAGTACTCAACTTACCTTTTCCCTCTGCTGTGAAAACTGGGACATCATCCAATTTCCGCGATACTTGGACAGTTGGCTTTACTACAGATTATACAGTTGCTACCTGGGTGGGTAATTTCAACGGTGAACCAATGCGACATGTTTCTGGAGTAACAGGAGCAGCCCCTTTGTGGAGTCGAATTATGTTACACCTACACGAGAACTCTCTTCCAGAAAATTTTCCACCACTAAGCGGATTAGAGCAACTCCCTATCTGTGCTACTACCGGATTAAAACCAACTTCTAGTTGTACATCAGTAGTTGAAGAATATTTATTTCCCCAAGATAAAGCTGTTTATGCAAATCCAGATAATTTCCATTTACCCTCAGAATATGATGAGTGGTTATCAAGACAGCAGAATGTGAATTTTCCCAATGCTCAGATCAGAATAATATCACCTCATCATGGAGATTTATTTTTGTTCTATCCGCAATCAACAGCACAACAACAATTAGAATTTAAAGTTTCCGGGAGATTTGATCAACCTTTAGATTGGAGGTTAAATGGTGAGAAGCTAACCACACAATCCCCAAATAATAGCTTATTTTGGCATTTAAAACCTGGTAATTGGCATCTATCAGTCAGTAGTTCAGGTATTATGAAAGACCAAATTAACTTTCATGTGGATGTAGCTGATCTTAGGTCGAAATACCGAGGATTTTCCTCAAAGGAATAAAATGATTTTTTAAGTCAAAAAACACAAATCTATGTCTTAGGGATGATGAAAACTCTATTTTCCAGATATATTCTAGATAATAGAAGTGCGACTATTCATAATTATTTTTGGTCGCACTCCCATTATTAACAATATCATAACCAAGTTCAACAGTCATTTGCTATATACCTAAAGAATGATTTTTTGGATTAAGAATGTGTAACTAAAGATGGAAATTCATCTATTAAAAAATTCATATATTGCTATACAAATAATCAAGGATGCTGATAAAACTCCCGCAGTTCTACCTGATAATTTTGCCGTAAACTTTTTGCCTAAAAAATATCCACAGATAAGTGCTAACATACTAAATGCAAAAGTCAAAAAAGTTGTTAGGGGGACATTTAGACCAGAAATACCAGCTCCTACACCACCTACTAAGTTATCAATGGTGACAGCAAAAGCTATAGTTAGGGATTCTCTAATATCAATAAATTTAGAATTATCTAAATCTGCTTTTTCTGGATTTTCTATTAATGTAGAATAAGAAATTTTATTCTCAAACTGAGCTTCTGTCTTTCTTTTTTCCTGTTGCTCTGCGGTTAAAGTCTGCCATAAACTCCAAATTCCTATACCTAGTAAAACCCCCGAACCTAACAAATTAGCTATACTAGCAGATAGGAATTTACTAATCATCTTTCCTACTGTCATCGATGAAAAAGTACCTAAAGTAGTAACCCCGGCAATAGCTAAGTTACTATATATACCAATTTTAATCTTCTTGACACCATAAGCAAGAGAAATAGCAAAACAATCTAGATTAACAGATATGGAAATAAGTACAGTTGAGAGTAGATGCCCCATAAAGAGAAAATAAATGTATACTAGCGCCTAAGATTATACAACAGTGAAAGCTAGAGATGAAGTCTCGCTACAACTGGATTACTCTCTAATTCTTTAACCAACCATTCATCACAGCAATGATTAAAAAGACACCCATAGCGAAGCGATAGAAGACAAAAATCCAGGTACTACGACTCTCTAGATAACGCAACAAGCCCCAAATTGCGACGAAAGCGGAAATACTTGCAGAAGTTAAGCCAATCAACAAGGTTACCCAACCATCGGTACTTAATCCTGCCTTAAAAAGAGTGTGAAATTCTACGGCTCCTGCTAAAATCACGGCTGGTAGACCTAATAGAAAAGAGAATCGAGCTGATGTCTCACGTTCCATCCCCAAAAATAATCCAGCTGTCAAAGTAGAACCAGAACGAGAAACGCCAGGAATGAGCGCAAATGCTTGAGCAACTCCAACTAGAATACCATCCCAAAGCGTAATTTGCTCAAAATTGCGCTCTCTTTTCCCCAATTTTTCGGCGATCGCTAGTAATCCAGACATTATAATCGAAGCGCCACCAATCACTACTAGTCCTCGCAATGGCGAGCCGCAGCTGTTGAGTAGAGGCTTAAGTAATAAACCAGCAACAACTATAGGCAAAGTTCCTAACACCAAACCTAAAGTTGTACGTAGAGAGCTAGACTGATAATCCTGTCCAATTACAGCCCTGAAAGTTTCCCCAGTTAATTTCTTAATATCATGCCAAAAATAAATCAGTACGGCTGCCAAACTGGCTAATTGCATTGCAGCGGAGAAAGCAGAACCTGGGTCTTCTAATCCTAATAAACTGGGTACTACCCGTAAATGAGCCGTACTGCTGATCGGGAGAAGCTCTGTAATTCCTTGCACAATACCCAGAAGAATCACGTTAATCCAGCTTAAGTGGACAAAATCCAGATTGACTTCACCGACATTCCCACAACTTACACTCGCGATCACAAAATGCAGCATAATCTATAAAACCTATGAAAACCTATGGGACTGGAAAATTCACTGCCAATAAAGTACCGATAAACTCAATTGTTTGGTGTGAAGTTATTATGGCTTAGATATAGTATTTCTATGACTTAATCATGAAATCAGCTTTTTGCCAAGTTTTTTAGCGAAATTCATTTTGTTTCCCTCAGTTGATGGGGTTGTGAGTTTTACATCGAAAGCAGTAAGAAGAAAATGTTAACAGCTAAATAAAAGACTTTTGATAGTTAGCTGTTTGTATCAATTTGGGAGTTAATTATCCTTTTAGGGCAAAGTAATGAAACAGAAAAATCCTGCTGGTAAATCTCAGTCTTTGCGTAAACTATCTTTTGGGGGATCTTTTTGGGGCATGGTCGGGCTATTATGCTTTTCCTCAGGGATATTATTGGCTGGATTAATGAGTCTTTCGCCTCTGCGTAATCAAGCAACTTCTTCCCGTTTACCCCATAGTCCTAATAATGTCGCGGGGATTATTCCCGCTACTTTAGATAGACCGGTCAATATCCTAGTTCTGGGGATTGATAATTCAGGACATCCACATCAAGGAAAATTCACTCCAGTGGAAGCGCTTTCAGGAAATAGTGACACAATGCTGCTAGTACGCTTGGTTCCTAGTACCCATGAAATTAATGTCCTCTCAATTCCCCGCGATACGTTAGTCCATTCCTTGGGAGTAGAAGCTGATAAGGTTAACGATGCTAATGTTCGTGGTGGTGCTAAATTAGCTGCTACCACTGTCAGTCAGTTATTGGAAAATATTCCGATTGATCGCTACTTAAGAGTTGACACTGAAGGATTTATCAATTTAGTGGATGCGTTGGGAGGATTAGAAATTAATATTCCCAAGTCCATGAATTATACAGATAAGACTCAGCATTTGAGTATTCAGTTTTCTCCAGGAAGACAACTGCTGAATGGAAAACATTTACAAGAATATGTCCGCTTCCGTCATGACGCTTTGGGTGATATCGGTCGCGTACAACGACAACAATTAGTCCTGAAGGAAATTTTACATAAACTGCTTACCCCCGGTACGATTACCAAATTACCTCAAGTTATCCAGGTGGTTAAAGACAATGTAGATACTGATTTGTCTGTTGGTGAAATCTTGGCTGTAGGTCAGACTCTCGCCAATAGCGATCGCCAAAAATTGCATTTAGTCATGCTTCCAGGACGCTTTAGTCGGAAGGAGGAATATCGTCTCAGTTATTGGATTTATGATCCCCAATCCACAGGAAGAATTCTCAACCATTATTTTAGAACCTCCCCAGTCGCAGAAAATCCCAATTCCGCGCAGAACCCACCAGCCATAAAAATTTCTTTAGTAAACGCGACCAAAGATGAGCAGGTGACAGCTAATATTATTTCCTTACTACAGAAACGGGGTTTTAAAAACTTGACAGCGATCAATTCCCCTATTGGTGTAGCGACAGTATCTCCTGAAAACACTCCTGAAAAAACCCAAATAATTGCTCAACATGGCAATCCAGAAGCAGCTAACGCAGTTAGTAGTGCTTTAGGTACAGGTGAGATCCAAGTAGCTTCGGTTGGTGATATCTCTTCCGATGTGACTGTGGTGATCGGTAAGGACTTAGTTTCCAAGTTACCATAAAAGAATCATGGGAACTTTGTCGCAAACTACAACAGCCCGATGGATAAATAGGTGATTTATGTGCTGATGACATAGTAAAATGTAGAATATAGAAGTTTTTCTAACTATATACAGGGAAGCAAGCATGACTCTCCGTCTTGGTGATACAGTACCCAACTTTACTCAATCCTCTACACACGGCGATATAAATTTTTATGAATGGGCGGGAGACAGCTGGGTAGTGCTGTTTTCTCACCCAGCTGACTTTACACCAGTTTGCACTACTGAATTAGGTGTAGTTGCTCAACTTAAGCCAGAATTTGATAAGCGCCATGTTAAGGCGATCGCCTTAAGCGTTGATAGCGTAGAATCTCATCAAGGATGGGTGGGAGATATCGAAGAAACCCAAAACACCACTTTGAATTACCCCATTTTGGCAGACGCAGACCGGAAAGTTTCCGACCTTTACGATATGGTCCACCCCAATGCTAATGCTACTTTGACGGTGCGATCCGTTTTTGTAATTGACCCCCATAAAAAACTCCGTCTCACATTCACCTACCCTCCTAGTACGGGAAGGAATTTTGATGAACTTTTGCGCGTAATAGATTCTTTACAATTAACAGATAATTACAGCGTAGCTACACCGGTCAATTGGAAAGATGGTGAAGATTGTGTTATCGTTCCCTCCTTAAAAGACCCCGCAGTTTTAAAAGAGAAATTTCCTAAAGGATATAAGGAAGTTAAACCCTACCTGCGCTTAACTCCTCAACCTAATAAATAGACCCAATAAATTAGGTTGTTGAATAGCTTGTGATTAACAACAAGACTCACCTACTCTTTTTAGTTGGAGGTGAGTTTGTCTTTATGGGCGTTTTTTTGTATTTGCGTCAAAATAAAGTTAGTTGGATAAGTTAATTGGATAGATAAATTCAAAAAAAACTCATCATGCTTTCCACACCTTTAGTTTTGCAAATTCCCTCGTCAGTACACATGACAGATGACCAGTTTTTTGAGTTCTGTCAAATGAATCGTGATTGGCTCATTGAACGAAATGGATTAGGGGAGATTTCTATTATGTCACCCACTGGTTGTGAAACAGGTAATCGGAATTTCAATCTAGCAGGACAACTATATATATGGTCTGAAGGTAATAGTACAGGAATTTGTTTTGACTCCAGTACTGGATTCAAATTGTCAACAGGTGCAGAACGCTCTCCAAATGCAGCTTGGATGAGATTAGACAGATGGAATGGTCTTACACTAGCACAACAACAAAAGTTTGCTCCCATTTGTCCAGATTTTATTATTGAGCTAAAATCATCTAGTGACAGCCTTTCAGCTTTGCAAAAAAAAATGGCCGAATATATGCAAGAGCCAGGATTTCAGTTAGGTTGGCTGATTGTCCGAGAACAGCGCCAAGTTTATATTTACCGTCCAGAACAATCAGAAGTATGTTTGGATAATCCTGCTATTGTCAATGGCGAGCCAATATTGTCTGGATTTAAATTAAATATGGCTAAAATTTGGTAAATACTGGCAAAAACACCTTGAATAGCCTCAGTAAGGAGTTTTTCCTTCTGGTAAGATCAGCATAGCATCACCAAAAGAATAAAAACGATACTGGGAGGCGATCGCTTCTTGGTAAATATTCAATAACCTTTGTCTACCAATAAACACACTCACCAGCATCAAGAGACTAGAACGTGGTAAGTGAAAATTAGTAATTAGACCATCCACCACTTGTATTTGATAACCAGGATAAATAAACAGGTCTGTTTTGCCTACAAATGGTTGTAAAGAACCCGATTTCCCCGCAGTTTCTAGGGCGCGAACTACTGTTGTTCCGACCGCAATAATCCGACCTCCATTGGTTTGAGTCCGATGAATTAGGTCAACTGTTTCACTATTGACTTCAATCCATTCCCCATGCATTTTATGGGTAGTAATATCAGCTACTTCCACTGGACGAAAAGTTCCCACACCCACATGTAATGTAATCAAAGCTTGTTGAATTTGGCGATCGCGCAATTTCTGCAAGAGTTCATCTGTAAAATGTAATCCTGCTGTGGGAGCGGCGATCGCTCCATGGGTGTGAGCATAGACAGTTTGATACTGTTCCATCGCTGCTGTTGATTCCAGGATATAAGGTGGTAGAGGGATTTCTCCAAATTTCTCTATCACTTGTACTAAAGAAATTCCTGAGGGTAAATTAAACTTTAACAACCGCCCACCAGTTTCAGCATCAGAGCCTACGACTGTAGCAGTCAAATAATTCAAGTCTCCATTCAAACCTCGATCATTGGTATTTACTAGAGACTCTTGCGGTTGAAAAACAATCTCAGTTCCCAACCGGAAGCGTTTTCCCGGTTTAACCAAGCTTAACCAACAGTTATCTTCTCGTTCCTCCAAAAGCAACACTTCTACTTGAGCACCTGTGGATTTACGTCCATACAACCGGGCTGGAATAACTTTCGTATTATTCATGACCAATAAATCCCCAGGTTGGAGTAATTCTGTCAAATCACGAAATACTTTGTGTAGAGGTGGAATTGTATTTCCCGTGTCAGGAGAATTCACCACTAGTAAGCGAGAACTATCGCGAGGAACTACTGGATTTTGAGCAATGAATTGGCTGGGAAGGTCGTAGTCATAGCTAGCTAAGGAATAGTCTAACTGGGATGTTTCTATTTCTGGGCTACAAGAGGTAGATGAATTAGCTGGGGTTGTGTTTGGCTCCATTTATTAAATATTGCTGAATAACTAGTAAATATTGCTAGAGTTGACGAACTTTAAGATATTACTACTCAATCTGACTTTCCAATTTCAGAATTGATACTATAAGAAAATACAAAAATTCCCCCAAATTAATTGGGAAAACCTCCCCATATAATAAGGAGTACTCTTACCCTAGCGGGAACTCTGCTCAATTCAGGATGATAGAGAAGTAGGATTGGCTTTGATCTCCAAATACCATCATGGAATACTTGTACTATCTGGCAAACGCCAGCCTAACTCTCAGAGTTATTCAACATTTACACAGTTTAAGCCAAACTCCAGTTTCATTCGTCACTGTCATTCATCAGATTGATGGCTGGATCGTCAGGATTAAACTGTTAGGTTCAGTTTCTACTCAAGCAGACGGGGATTTTCGGGCTTTCCTGAATGAATTGGGAATTAGCTACGAACCACCAATGAGAATCCAAATGGCTCTTTGGAGTTTAGAAGCAGGACAGAGTCCTGTAGATGTCATGCGTCGTTATCAAGTAGCGATCGTCTCTCATGGTAGCCCAGAAAGAGAAGAAATAGAGGCATTTCGGCAACAGTTTGTCCGAGGTTTAGGCTACTGTCCAGAAACCTTAGCATGAACAGATTTTCCTGTTTATCGATCAAAGGCTGCGGGAATATATTCTTGCAGCTTCAATTCATACTTTAATCCTGATATTTGTTGATAAAAAATAATAGCAACATCAAAACGACATACGTAATCAGCTTTTTCAGGATACCTAGCTAGAAAAATTTCTGCTGTTTGCCAGAGCTTGGCTTGCTTTTTTCGAGTGATAGCTTTTCTCCCTCCATCATCCCAATTACCTACACTACGAGTTTTTACTTCCACAAAAGCTAAAATAGGCGACTTCTGCAAATCCTGTTCCTGGGTAGCAATAATATCAATTTCTCCCCAGGGACAAGCAAAACGACGGTGTAAAATCTCCCAGCCATGAGATTGTAGCCATTTAACCGCTAGTTCTTCACCCAAGTCGCCAATTTTTGGATAATTAGAGTCAGGAGAGTTGAGCATGGAGGAAAAAACCATGAATTATATGAATAATAGTTTAAACAAACGGATTTGGGTAAGTTTATTCAGCCTTTTGCTAGGGATAATTGTTTCTACTACAGCATTAATCGGCTGGACATCAACATGTATAGCACTGGAATACAACAAAGAAATCCTCATTGGAGCAGATTTTTCTGGTCGGGATTTAACAGATTCCAGTTTTACTAAGGCGAATCTCCGCCAAAGTAATTTCAGTCATGCTAATTTGCGCGGTGTCAGTTTCTTTGCTGCGAATCTAGAATCAGCCAACTTAGAGAGTGCTGATCTGACCAATGCTACTTTAGATTCAGCCCGTTTAATTAAAGCTAATTTAACCAATGCAATTTTAGCAGGTGCTTTTGCTGCTAATTCTAAATTTGACGGTGCTATAGTTGATGGTGCGGATTTTACTGATGTGTTGCTGCGACGGGATGAGCAAAATAAGCTATGCAAATTGGCTATAGGGACTAATCCTGTAACCCGCAGAGATACAAGAGATACTTTATTGTGTCCATAAAAACAACACAAACCTACGCAATAATTATGTATAGCTTAGTTTGAATAATCTTATACTTTTATTAAGTAGTATAAGATTACTTTGTAATTATGACTTATATTAAGATTTATATAGTATCAAAAATTAACACTAAAAATCAATCAAAACCTCAAGGGAAAAGAAAAAGTAATTTAACCCAACAGTAACCTAGATCAGAATTTTAGTAGGGATAATATGAGCATGACAACTTCTTCATATTCAGTTTTGAAGCCTTATCTTGCTGAAGATTTGGATGGAGATTTGGATGGAGATTTGGACGAGAAAAGTATTCTTACTATGCCGATACCCAGTATTACCCCAGCTATAGAGGCTAATAGTTATTACTTTGGACATCCTGAATGGGGAATAAAATACTTTGAAGCTTGCCATCGGGACCAATTCTTTAAGTCTCGATGGTGGGCTGCGATCGGTAATTGGGATGATAAAATTGTCGTAGACATCGGTTGTGGACCAGGGAATTTGTACGCTTCGCTTGGCGGATCGCCGAAGTTACTCATTGGGGTAGATGTTAGTCCTGGAGCCTTGAGTATAGCTACATCTCTTGGTTATATACCTATTTTGGCAGATGCTCACAATCTAAACTTTACTGACAGTTTTGCAGATTTTGTAGTAATTAATGCAACTTTACATCACTGTGAAAATATGGAAGTAGTTTTGGCAAGGGCAGCTAGCTTAGTTAAGCCAGGAGGGAAGCTGATTACAGACCATGATCCTCAGCTTAGTGCTTGGAACTACAAGGGATTGGCTATGTTTTTATGGAATATGCGTTTACCTTTCTACAGGTTGATCAAACGTGGAGGTCATGCTTCACTTGCAGAGCAAAATTGGGGATTAGCAACTGAAGTTCATCACAAGCCAGGAGATGGAGTAACGCCAGAACTTTTCTACAAAACTCTCGAACCGCTTGGCTTTACAGTCAAACTCTATCCTCATAATCATACTGTTGGTCGGGAATGTTTGCAGGGTGATTATGGTATGGCTGATGAAAAATACCGCTTTGCTCAATTATTATCTGGGATCGACCCCAATTCACCCCAAAGCGCTCTATCGTTAATGTGCATAGCTACGCGCAATATTTAATTACTTAATTCAATGACCATAGAAGCTGCTCTGGTAGAAGAAGTCAAGGTATCTCTAACAGAGATAAACAACCAAAAGCCTCGGCGTTTAGGATTCTTTCATGTCTTTTTTTTCTTGCGCTTACCCTGTGTTATCTATGCTTCTTTTTCTAAAATTTTCACTTTCTTTTTAGTCCAAATGGTTTCCCGCCATAGCCGCACGGCTACAACGAGAAACCATTTCCATCCTGGTAAGTTCTCTCCTCTGAAGCAAGTTGACGAGAGTAGCTCTACCTGAATTTCCCTTAATAGTAAATACAGTAATCGCATCGCTCCTCTATCTTTGGGTTGAGATTAGTAAAACTTCCTTAAGAAACTATTTTAGGATCAGCGACTGAATTTTCAAAGTAAATCCGACGGTAAATTTCAGTCATGGGAATTTCTACGTTTAAACTGTGGAAAACAATTGAGCGATCAATGCGATCGCTCACTGTCCATTCCCAGCGATCGCCGCCATTACGATCTAGCTTGTAATACTGTTCGACATAGGGTTCCCTTTGGCTGATGAGCAGATATTCACAAAAACTAGTCAGAGAGCGGTATTTGCGGAATTTTTCACCTCTGTCATAAACTTCTGTAGAAGGCGATAGCACTTCTACAATGAGTAGTGGATTGAGGATTTCATCTGTACGAGTACCATTAAATTCTGGTTGGTTCTCAATTACCAACAAGTCAGCATAGGTTCCACAATTGTATTGGGGAATCCAAATTCGCAAATCGCTGTTGTACAAGCTAAAGTTAGTGTCTCTGAGGAGAAAACCGAGATAAATTAACAGATTACTGGCGATCTTACTATGAACTTCAGTACCACCAGACATAGAAATTACTTCTCCATCCCGATATTCGTAACGTTCTGTGGAAGTTGATTCAATTGCTCGATATTCGTCTGGAGTGAAGTGAATTATTGTTCCATTTGGGTCAAAAGTTGATAGATCAGTTCGAGCAATAACCACAATCGCGCCTCCTGAATAATGAAACCTAATTCGGTTATAATATAGTTGGGGTTCAAAAAATTAAACAA
>Ga0116228_10004565_pt1 | contig 12275 bp, 11 predicted proteins | sample S1TSphfallax_2_FD_89694 | JGI IMG/M metagenome (GOLD analysis project Ga0116228, IMG submission 89694) | Host-associated microbial communities from peat moss isolated from Minnesota, USA - S1T2_Fc - Sphagnum fallax MG | ecosystem: Host-associated > Plants > Peat moss > Unclassified | place...
CCTCATTCTTTTTCAAGTAGGGTTTTTTTTCAATATTTATAAGTTTTATTTTTTCTTATTTTTTACTCTTTATTTGGTTTCTTCATTTTTGGAAATTTTTTTTAAAAAAAATTATTTTACTGTATTTCCCTTTCCTTGTTTCATTTGTTTCCATTCCTTTTTTATAGTTTTTGCATTTTTACTTTTTATTTGGTTTATGTTTGTTTCATGTTTTTATTTTTTCTATTCTTATTTTGTCTATCTTCATTTTTTTCTATTTTATGTATTTATTTATTTATTTATTTATTTTCTTTTTCAAAAAGATTCTAGTTTTTAAAATATGTTCTATAATGAAAATAAATTTTTTAAAAAAATGTATTTTTGTTTGATTAGATGCAGGTCCCCCGGTTTTCCCCAAAGATTTCTTTAATAGAAATGGCACCTCGCCCGGCCCCCCGCAGCGGCTGCCCTAGCCGCCCTGCCCTGCCCTGTTTGTCACCATAGACAGACACTGCCCTGTTTGTCACCACAGACAGACATACAGACACCACAGGGAACGGGCAGTGATTGGAAGAATCTTCCAAGCACTACCCACACAGACAGACACTATTGCTTTAATATATAGGATTTAAGACTAAGATACATATAAATTTTATGGCCATAATTTGGTAAGAGGTTTCATTGTGGGTCTAGTTGTGACTTATAACTCAATCGCCATTTATCAAGACTCTTCTAAAAATTTCTCAGCAACAACCATTTGGTAATATGTGTATAGGACATACAATTCTCCAATACTGAGAAGGATTGATTGAACCTACCAAGGAATCATAAACTGAATGTATCCAACCAGAATGAACTCATGCTTTAATTGTGCAAACCTTTCACAATAGTGGTGCATGTAAAAGAGGGCTTCAGAAATCCTCAATTGGTATTTGAATTGAATTTCAATTTTAGTTCTACATTTCCTTCTAGATCATCATCATTGAGTCTACCCAACTAATTAAACAAGTAGTTCATGCAATACAATATCCACCATTGCATGTCATCGACATATGCAATTACATTAATACACACTTACATGAAGGCGTTCTTCGGTCCTCTTTTGAATTGTCTTGGAGTGATGGCAAACCACATAACTCATTTAAAGTTGCACGGAAAACATCCCAATCTTTGGGATCTTTACCCTCACTCCTTAAATTTTGGGCAATGTTGCGCCATTTTTGCCCCACATTTGGCTCAAGGTAAGTAATAGCAAGATTCTTGTTTGGAGGTTGGTTTCCAACATCAAAGTAATCTTCCATAGAATTTAACCATGTTTGAATGGATATGTTTCCACCCTCCTTAAACTTTTCAGGTATTGCTGGCTGGCATAACGCTAGAGGAGAAGAGATGGATTTTCTTGGTGAAGTTGTCATTTCCATGTCTACTGTAGAACTTGTTGTCATCTCCGATTCTTTTCCAATCTCTCCTTGACCAACACTATCCAGTGTGCTTGAAACCTATTAAGAAGAAACAATTTGGATTATGTGATGTGACAATTTCCAAATTTCATCTCAATTGTACTGAAATCCCCATTTTACAATATGACATTTTGATGGTACCATTCTCCTGATTATGCAATTGGATTAGATCTACCCAGTAATAATCATGTCATATGATGCTCCTATTAGTTATATCACCAATGATGTCTTGACCCTTAATTTCTTAACATGTATTGTGAAAACTTTAGTTGATTAAACTACAAACACTTTTTTGTTAAATGTTTCTAAGCATGTATATAGCTCATTCATAAGCTACTCCTTTTAGTTAGCAATGATAGAAATGAAAAGGAAATGATGTTCAACACCTTTTGGGCACACTACATGAGTTGATCCAAATGTTGGTCGTCAAACTTTCAAGATTACAACCATCATCAGATCTACAAACCAACATGTCAAGTTGATGTTTTGAAGGATGATTACACAAAATGATGAACTACATTTCCAAAGGAGAAGAGAAAACACACCTCCAAACCACTTGCAGAAGCAGAAGAAAGTTCCAATGGTTGAGTAATTAGTTCACCACCTGCCCAGACACAATTCATGTAATGATTGTGAGAAATTTTTAGCCCACAATATTGATGGGAGACATAAAAAGGATCTACCCACACACAATTGAAAATGAATAATTAAATGTTTTTGTCACATAAAAACCTCTTAGAAATTTTCGTAGTGCAGGTCTGAAGGTCAGTGGACATGAGCTCCATCAAGAATCCATGGGGTTCGACAGAGTGAAGTATTTGCACAATGCTGGGATGTGAGAGCTTTTGCAAGATTTCCACTTCTTTCTCATAACTTTTTGTTTCACTTGCTGCAAATATCTTCATTGCATAACTTTTGCCCAGCCACCTTGTCTCAAAAACAGTCCCATAAGTACCCTGGCCAAGGGGTCTGATAATATCAAGCTCTCCTGGGCTTAAAGAAGTCAATTTATGATTACTTCTGTTTTCATCAAGAGCACTAGGCTTCAACTTCAATAGATCCACTGTAGCAATGTCTCCCTGCTGTTCATCCACACCTCCTATGGTATTCCACAGCACTGGCAAATTTCCTCCCAAGCTGCAACTATCCTGCAGAGCAAACTCCTCATGAACACTGAAAACTGATCCACCTAAGCAGCACATGTTTCATACAGAGCTTCTATAGAGAAGGGATTTTTCACTAAGAGTTTGCAAAACAAAACTATACATTCAACTCCTACCAAACTTCCATCTCCAGTCAGGGGTATATGGCCTTTCATGTTGGTCCAAAGCTGCAACTACCATGTAATTGACAGGAGAAACTCAGTTCATAGCCAACAGTCATAAGATCAGCACACTTGAGAGGATAGTCTACATGAACACAAAGACTACAATTTTCCACCTACAGTGCTTAATTTAAGAGTTCAAAATGGGATCCAGAACATTATCCACCTTATCTAGGTAGCATCCTCAAGGATTACATGTACCAAACATTAGTAAGGTTGGCAATTCATAAAGGGGAATAGTGGTGTCCAAAAGCCCAATTTGACAATTCTTATGACTCTTGAAATAGGCATGTTTGCAGTTTTGGCGGTGCTACCAAAGTCCTATGTGTATTCAAAGATTTTTGCATGAGTGGTTGCAGACTGTAGATGGACTGCCAACAACCACCTACCTCTAATGTCTAATTTACAAGTAGGTTAAAAAGCACACCTCTGAGTAAGTTGGAGATTGCAATGCTTGAAGCAGCTCTTCACCACCTGCAAACTACAACATGTCAATTCTCTTGTTTGTGCTCCTAAGACCCCACCACCCCAATCCCTCTACATAGAAACAAAAAATTCACCAGAAAGTACTTTGCAACCCCATCTTGAACACTGATGACTAGCTAGAAGTTTGATAAGTCCAAATGACTGAGGCTCTGAAGGTGCAATAGGCTATGGCTCAAGCTCAGAACTTGTTGGCAGGAACAATTGTATGCATGGGGATAAGGTAACTCTCCTCCCCTTATAAAGAGGCAGGGCTGGAATGCTGAAAATATGACCTGCATTTGAAGGTCCCTTGACACTTGCAAAGGCTGATAAGTCTTGGTGAGGAAGGGTGTACCTCTCATCAGAACAGCTTTGAGATGCCTCAGATCAGTGCAAATGTGTGAGAAAGTTGGCCTTTTTCTGGCATCACTATTCCAGGACCTCTTTATTAAGGTCACCAAGTATGGAGGCAGGGAATCAGGCAAATGGGGCCTCAGATTCTTGAACTTTATCTGGAATTTTAGCTCACAAGGATCCAACTTTGCTTTGTATGGGAGTTTTCCAGTTAGTATCTCATAGCATGTTATAGCATAGCTATACACATCTGCAGCATACAGATCTAAGTTCCTCACTGGGGTGGTCTTATCATCACGGTCTAGGCGCTCCTCAGCGGCATTTGCATTGTGCAGCCTAATCAGTTCAGGTGCCATCCATTGAGTTGATCCCACATTGTAAATCTCCTCTGAAGTCACATTCTTGGGTTTGGCATTTGCCAGACCAAAGTCTGCCACCTTGGCTTGCAGGTATCCTGCCTTGGCCATCTGCTGGTCTTGCTCAGAATTCACCAGGATGTTTTCAGACTTGAGGTCCATGTGTACTCTCTGACGTTTGTGCAAGTACTCCATGCCTTCTGCAATTTGCAGCGAGATGTCAAGTGCAACAGCTAGCCCAAATGGCACCTGTTTACTGAATTTCATCCTTGCCTCCATGTAGGCACGAAGATCTGCATCCATGAGCTCCATAACAATTGAGTTTCCTTGATTGTTGGAAGACACACCGAATACTTTAACGATGTTGGGGTGAGAGAGGCCTACCAAGCTTGCAAGTTCTCGCTGAAAAATGATTTTCATTTTTCCTGGAATGAATTTTCTTGCAAACCGTTGACCCAGCCACCTGACCTCGAAAACCTCACCAGCCGTCCCCTTGCCGATGGACTTGATATTCACGAGCTCTTGGGGATCTATAGTATGCCAAAACTTGGTAGACTTCTTGTTGCCAACATTAGGGATTAACTTCAACAGGTTCTCTACTATTTGTCCCTCTAGTTCACCCATACAGATTCCTGATCCCGCATGTCGTTTAACCGTTCTCTCAACCGCTCGAAGTCCCTCAGAGCAGCCTCGCTCAGCTCATCGTGGATCATCGCTCCAATATGACGTTTGGGCTGGTCGGTAGCTGTAAACCCTAATTCGATGCTATCTGAAACATGGCATCTGTCTGACAGTTAATGATCCCGAAGGATTATGCGAATCACGTCTGTCATCCAATCGAGGTCGAAAGTAGCCTTGGCAAAAGCTCTAGTGTCGGTTGCTAACTTGACTCCTGCCTTGAGCCAGTCCTGGAAGGAGCAAGCGCGTATGATTTCTGCTGCGTTGATGACTATGCGGTAAAGCTCCAGGAGGGCTGCTTCGCAGGGGTGCTTGTAGACACCAGCTTGGTCCCCAGCAGGAGCTAGAGAACCGAGATTTACTTGTACACTGCTCACGGTCTCTACAAGCTTTTCTAGTAAGTGTTGACATTGAATCTCGTTCAGTTGCACCGGCCGATCATTCTGCGCTCGAACCAGTGCTTGCACCACTTCCAACGAGAGCTGAAAGTAGTCGTCAGTCATGATCACGTGTGCGGCAGTCAAAAAGAGCTAGATCAAACCCCAATTCTCGACTTCTTCAGGAACTTTGCACGGACTGTTTTCTCTCTTCTCTCACTTCTGGCCATGGATTCAAATTGATGTACGTTTTTTACTACCTCAAAATGCCTGGCCATGGGTTCAAATTAATGGACGTTTTTGCCTATCTCTAAATGTCTTCACGGGAGAACTGCTGACAAACCCTCTGAAAACCTCATTTATTCCCCTCTTGCTTCCAGTTTACTTTCCTTTGCACCTGCTCCGGGGTTACCCTTCGTCTTCGTGAGTCGCGATCAGCAAAAAGAGGGAACAAGAAAACCCAGTCTATTTGCACCGAGAAGACAATCTGTAACATAGCAACTAAAATAGAATACGTAGTTGAAGACTTGTCTCTCAAAGTCCGCACATGAACTCGAGAATCGAACTCGACTCAGCGTTATTATTATTATTGTGATAATTGCTGTGCGACTCATACAAAGGTTGGGGTGGGTGGTGGGGTAGGAGAGGGGTGAGAGTTTTCCTGGAAATGAACCCCCCATACTTCGAGGAAAAAATTGTCTGAATTCGCCATTTTTAGAGAGTAATCTTTAAAAAATTTCTACTACCCTCTCTAACAGGTATCCAAATTTGGCGGTGTCTTCTTGTGTATGACCGCTACAACAACTACCTCACAAAACGGGGAGGGGTGGGGAGGAACAAGAAGATTAGGCCATAAAACATGTGTCTTCTGTATTCTGCAATTGACTTCGGTGAATAGTTTGGGAAGCAAGTAATCTGAAGTAATCCCCTTTCATACGGTCGAAAACGCACTCAGAATGTACTGCCCCAGTTCCCCGTGCCTGAAATCAAAGGAATGCCTCCTAGCCTCCTAGCCCTTCTTCCTCTATACATAAATAATCTGGGCTCTTGAACGCCTTTTCCTGAACACAGGATTTTGCCCCAGTTCCCTGTGCCTGAAAACAAAGGAATGCCAGGTTCCTAACTTCTGTTTAGACATTTTCAAGCTGCTGATTGGCCCTCCCCTTGTCTCTCACTATGCAGAACTTCTCCCTCTGTTTTTTCATCCATTTACAAGAAGGCTATGAAACTTTTCGTCCATCTACAAGAAGGCTATGAAATTTTTCATCCATTTATAAGAAGATTATGAAACTCTTCCTCTAAGCACATGAAAGTTATGAGCTGCACTAGATAGCATTCATTTATGGAAATGGGGGCTACCAATTGAATTGTTGTTTATGGATAAATTATCATTTGCTCACATGTCAAAATCTGATTTTGAAGCTTCTCTATATGGAATACATATTTTTCCACTATAATGTTTCTACTGTGGTTTTGATGTATTCATCATGGTTTAGTTGGAGATAAGGAGACTAACCTGTTGTGTCATGGGCATGAAAATACACAAACTAAATTACAAAAAAACTAAGCAAAAAGATGAATAATGACATGACATGATTAAAAATTAAAACAAACTTCACCCGAGGTTAGGGCAAGGATGGGACAAGATCTGATGAAACATAATCACAGAAATGTACCATGAAGTTATTGCATGATAATAAACCAAAAAACAAAGGAAATGCTAAGTCATAGTTTGCTTAGTTGATGTTGCTTTGATTAACAGTAATGAATTGTAATAACGTGTATTTGCCCTATGGGGGAGTAAGGATTACAACAGCTGAACTATTTTCAGCTACATGTGGCTGGTGTTGAAAAGTAGTCTGCAACTAAAATAGGAGGTTCAGGTATATCTTACCTGAAGATTTGATTAGCATGAAATCTTCAATGATCACTCAAATAGAACAAGTTACTTTCACTCAAAATTCACACACTATCAGCTTCTTGTTGATTCTTTTACCACAGACACAACAACACAAAGAACACAAATAATGTTTCAATATTCCTTTGCCAATCCCCACTGAAAACAACAGTACATTGCAGCTCTCATATTTACACTCCTCCACTTAGGTGGTGGAAACCCTTCTCTCTAATATAACTACTTTTTGAACCAGCAACAATATGATCCTTCTCAATACACTCTCTCTTCCTCTCTCTCACCACCATTCTTTTCAGCACCGTGTGCCTTCATTCCTCCATGCAGCATCACCATCTCAAACTGCATGCCGTCCATGAATTCCTTTGCCAATTTGCAACACCAACATCAACACAAAAAGACGACAGATTAACCTTGAAAACCACACACCACCTCACTCACAAAAAGGAATTTGGAAAGGCACTGCACAATGATTGTTAAATACATAGCTGTGAGCTGTCTCAGCCACAAAATTAATGTGGCTTTTAAAGTTAACAAAGATTAAACCCGCATTCTACACAAAAAAATGTGTCATGAGCCAGCAAGCAAGCTCATAATCAGTGTTTTCTTTCAGGATTCTTGCAAGTAGCCATAGTACTATGTGTCAAGCTGCCGGTCTCACCTATATAAATAGCAGGTCACTGCATCAGGACTCCCTGAACATCATAGTTCCCTCTGACAGCCGACTTGACCTGGAGAATCACCCTGTAGGACAGCTGAATCAGGCCTCACGACTATTTCCATAGTGGTCTTTGGTCAGACCAGGCTTGCAGTAACCCACCACTCAGCTAGATCCTCCCAATGGCCATTACCTAATGCATGTCTCAACTGTCAGTTACGTACCATTCATCTTCCATGCTCCTGTAAGACAAGCAGTGCCACATCTTTCAAACACACCAACCAAGCTATTGCAATTGCCTTAACAGTTCAGCCCAACATGACTGAATCCATAACAGTTCATTTGTGATTTGCTTCAGCTCTCTATACAGATTGTCATACATTCACAATGTTCACATCTCCAACATGTAACACACCACAACACAGAGCTCAAGACTACATCACAAATCCAATGACCATAAGGTTACCATGAGCTTTATGTTCTAGCATGCTATGTCAGCATGAGCACTCAAATGGCACGTAAGACTATCATACAACCACAAGTTCCTCTAACTTGACAAATGAAGGTCCAAACAGTAACTGAAATTCCTTTAAATCAATGTTTTGCAGCCAAGATCAATTTCTGAAGAAACAAAATACTAGTCACCATAGTTTCTCAGCATCAATAGTGTGCTATTTTGAATTCCCTTTTGACCCTGGATAGCAGCTATCGAGGTTCATGTTGCTCTCTTCCTGTGCATACAAGGGGTCAAGGAAAGCAAGTAGGTGGATTGACACTATGATCAGCAATGTGGAATGTATGGGGCAAAATCATGCAGATGGTAACAAATGCAGCTGGACTGAAATGAGACACTAAGTTTAGAAATGGAGAGCACAAAGGGGCAGGATATTTGGAACAGAACAGATTGGATCTCCCTCCTAGCTAAGTGGTGTGTGGGAGTGATCATTGACAAGTATATGTTGCTATTTCATTAAACAGGTGATCAAGTTGTCAACACAGGAAGTCAAAGTCTGAAGAGATTGGAAAATTGTGGAGATCCTCACTGCATGATTACAGGGCATGAAATGGAAAGGTGCGAAAGCTGACATCTTGTTAAGTTAGAAGAACACACTTAACTATTTTCAGCAATGTATGATGCGTGGAGCTATAGTTGCATCAGTGTTAACAAAATGCAAGTAAGGGCCACATTTGTTCAAGTATACAGAACAATTTCAGGAGTCCGCCCCGATCAAGTCTCTTGAACAGTGCAATTGAGTTCTAATTGTCAAACACTCATTTCAACAAGATTGAAGAGACAGAAATGCAACCAAATGGAAATACTGACACTAAATTGTAGCTTTTCACCCTATCATCTGTTGCAGTCACAAACCTCACCATGAAAATGTAATTTTTCAAAGCCCAGGTGACAAGGGTAATAGGCCCAAAGCAGGATTGTTTGGGAAATATTGCAAGTTTAATGAATTGGAAGAAATCTACACCACAAAATTTCAGACTCCCATTCATGGGTCAGCTCAATTCCATGCATACCCTTGGACTCTCATCTTCAGTACAAGTCCTGCACTAATTCATAGCAGGTTCTTGTACATATTCAAATTGAACTCCATTCAGATGCATCTTTTTTCCACATACCTAATGAATAGCCATCAGGAGCATAACTGACCCAGCAGATCTTTTTCCAATTCCGTTACTTCTTCAGGAGATGCCATGTTAAAAAGTACATCTCTAAAAAGGTTCCTACATCCTCAAATTTGACACTTTCCGATCTACAATGCCTCATAATTTCAGTGTATATACACCCCTCCAATCTCCTGTAATAAAAACTACAAAATGTCCAATTGATTCTCCAGCGAAAAATCCCCAAGTCAAACTCTCAATTTGCAACTTTGAGCTTCGTACAGTCCATAATATCTCAATTTGCAATGGTGAGATTCATACAGTTCATGATATCTCAATCTGCAACTGTGAGATCCATACCTGGTACATGATCTCTGCCCCAGGGTTAAACACATTGTGCACCAAACCCTAATTACATTTGAGGCTTTATCTGGTCACCGCTTTGCCTGGCTGGTGCTCTGCCAAAACCTTAACCCATCCACTGAATCTCATGCAGCACCCTGGAGTACCTTTGACATAGGTGTTGTATTTACAAAGCAGCCAAAAAAGAAAACTGGATCATGTTTTGAACAGCTGACCTACAACTTCATTGAACCATCACTGCAACTTCCAACCATCAATGAAGGCATGCTCCAAGTATTTCATTGCTTGCAATTGTGTAAAATATCTCCATGAGCTTGTGATCAAAAACCCGAAATGGATTTCTCGAAGCATGATAGTATACTGACTGACATGGTCAAGATTGTGTTCTTCAACTTGTCTTGTAGCAGCAACTGCTGCTGCTGTTGCTTCCCATATATTCTGCATTGGCCATGCTGCATTTGATGTGGAATCCCTTCCTAGGTAGCTGAAATGCAGATCAATCTCAGCCTGGTGGTTCACAGCAGCTGGAACTGGACAGCAACCATGTTCTGGTAAGCATTGTGAGAAGTTGCATGCATTGCTCACCATTTGTCCCCCTTTAGTCTCCACGATTTGTAGAACTTTGGGGCTTCCCTTCAGCATCACTGCCCAGCTTACTTTCAATTCTTTCACTTGCTGCTTCGTCCATGATCCATGAGTTCGAGGTACTGCGGTTATATTCCCTGCATCCCGCGCAGAAACCATGGCATTTTGCTCTGAACCCCGGTCCCCTGCATGAGCTGCCGAGTGGAATGAGTTCTGTCAGACATGACATTTGCGAACAAGAGAAGACGAGGACCCGTTGAAGAATGGAGTTAGGGTTTCCATACCTGCAGGAATTTTGTTGTGTTGCCGTTGTGGATTCATTTCCGGTGGGGGAATGTCGATCACAAAGCGGAACCTGTCGCCTGCGGGTGCAGCAGCCACGAGCTCCTCGCCGCCGCGGACGAACGAGAAGAGAGGCGCGCCGCTGTCGCCGTGGGCTATGTCTAGGAAGAAGAGCAGATCCTCCATGCGCAGATTGGTCTGTTCCGGCCGCGGTCTCGGCACCGACGAGTAGCGCTGTGCTTGACTCCGCAGCGAGTAGAATAGCCGATACGTTCCCACTGTACGTACGGCCCGAGCGCCGGCGTCGGTGCTAAGGGCGGATGGCCACCGTGCATCGCACAAGGGACGCCAGAAGTCGTCGTGACTGGCTATGTGCTGCCACTGCTTGGATACGCAGCAGGCCGTGGCCAAGCTCTTGCCATCCAACCATGCGAACACAAGCCACAATTGCTCCCACGGCTCAGACATCAGCCCCGCTTTCATACAGAAGTTGATCAGTTCATGTAGGTGGAGTCTCCATCTTCAGTGGGTCTGTGCCTATCCTTGTTCACGCAACCAATCCTTCGAAGGAGTTGTGAATTCTGATCTTAACTGCAACTAATCTATTGAGTTGTGGATATTTTTACGTCTGGAAGAGGTTGGCTACTCCGTTCTCAAAGTAAGGTCGATGCTCCAAAATCTCACTTGCAAACAGCGACTGTCGTGCCGGATTTCTGAACCGCAAGGACAGGCAGTGACTCCCCGCGCCGTGAGCAGGGGCAGTGGCCCTACGTACCAGGGAGCCGCAACTATACGCGAATGCGGCCAAACTAAACATGAGTGTTTTGAACCAAGTGACCGTCGTGATGAACTACATATATGCTGTTGAATCCACTCTCGGCCTCTACTCCCCCCAATCAATGCATGCAGCATACATATCTCGTCGGATTCTAGTGGTCTGTGATCTTCCCTCGAGCTGCTTTTTTTTTTGCAGAACGCTAAGAGGCCATTCCTAGTGTCCACGTCTTACCCGAGAGCTTCGTGGATCATCGAAAAGGTTGAAATGCTGCCAAGTGCATGCAGCATGAAAAGTTAGAATTCCTGAAATACTGCGACACTTTGCCACCTTGATCTAAACCACAACTAGAACAAACACCTATGAGCATAAGCTGCCCTTGGACACTTCATGAGAGCCGACTAGACTATCACAAGAGCTCGCACGGAGCACCACTTTTTCACAGAAGAAAATTCCTCTCAAATGTGATGCGCACACGGTTTAAACCGGAATTGATGATCATGATCATGCATTAGGTTGGCGCCAAGTTCCGGGGTCCGCGCCTAAATTCCAGCTGCTTCTTCCGGGTTCGTCATGCTTTGAAGCCCTGGCTGCAAACCACCCACACAGACTGCTTACCGAAAACGGACATGGAGGGATTGCATGGGAACAGCGGAGTGCTGGCTGCGTGAGCGCTCTGCCGTTTGGCGCTGTGCTGGCTTGCAAAGCACAGCAGCAGGTGGCGGCAACCCAATGCAAGCGCGTTGCAAGTGCACCTTGTTACTGCTGCTGATTCCATACAACGGTCCGTAACGCTCCCATAGTCTAGGGTTTCCGATAGTTTGCTGACATGGGACTCATTTATCAGCAGGTCGGGTATCAACTTATTTTGATACCCGTACTGGTACTAGTACTGGCATTTTTAAAAAATTTGATACCAGTCTGGTACTGGTATTGGATCAATACTGATTTTTCTATTTTTATTTTTATTTGACGAGTAAGTAGACCCATTTACACATGTAAATGAACGTGGGAGAGTGAGTGACTGTGAACTCACCTTCTCATTTGAGAGAGTGAGTGAGAAATCACCTCCTAATTTGAGTGCGTGAGTGAG
>Ga0116228_10004567_pt1 | contig 12272 bp, 6 predicted proteins | sample S1TSphfallax_2_FD_89694 | JGI IMG/M metagenome (GOLD analysis project Ga0116228, IMG submission 89694) | Host-associated microbial communities from peat moss isolated from Minnesota, USA - S1T2_Fc - Sphagnum fallax MG | ecosystem: Host-associated > Plants > Peat moss > Unclassified | place: USA...
CCAAGACACATCAAAAGGAAAGAAATTTAATGAGGTAGCTCTTTGTTGCCTCTTGAACAAAGTTTTGATTTCACATTCATTTTGCATGAAATAATTGATATTTCTTTTTCAAACTAAATCTTAATTTTTATTCAATTTCTTTAGCTAGATATTTTCAATTACTCATGCTATTAAAGCCCAAATTATGATGATGTAGATATCTTTGAATGTGAATGTTTATTATATGTGTGTTGATTTTTCTTTTACTTATCATAAACAAATAGGGGTAAATGAAATTTTACAATAATATGAAATTATTAAGATATTTTGTAAATCTTTATAGCCAATGTATTACCAAAATCTTAACATTGTATCTTCTATTTCAGATATTCCAGAATAAATTGAAAAAATAGACTTAAATCTACCAAAATTTACCCATATTATCACAATACTTAGTAACTTATGCACTAATTATCATTATTTTAATTGTCAACTTTTTTGACAAAGACAAAATTCTCATGTCTAAAATCAAGAAAGCGGCAATTGAAAATGTCAAACTTTGAACCATAATCTCTTACATTTTCAAAAGTTAAATAAGGACAAAACAAACTCCTTTTTAATCAACCCATTGGACTTTAGTTATGACTATCAAAAACTTGTGCATCATATGTATGAGGTTTTAACTTTTTTGTTATGTGACATGGACCATATGTTGCTAGGTGTTAACTTTGTGGTTGTGTTACATGTCATATGTTGTAGTTTCAATCCAACAATTATTAAAAAAATGATTTGTCTAGATAAAACATGTCTTCTTTTAATTGGCCATTGAATCTCACTTATGACTTTTATCATTGTTGCTTAAAAACATGAATTTTTGAGAAAGTAAAACCTTGAATTGCAAAATTTTATTATTTTTTGTTAAATTATTAACCACCTTGGTTTAGGACTATGCTTTGTACCAAAGTTTTTTGTATGGAAAATTTCATCAAAATGTGAAAAATGAAAATAAAAATGGAATGTTCCATTACAATATTTCCATTTGTTTTTTTAAATGTTGCCAAATTTCAAAGGAAAAAATTGTTGCATTTGGACTTTGAATTTAATTTGGTAGCATTTTGTAAAGATAAAAAAATATTTAAATATTTCTAAAAGCTTGCTACCATTTAATTGTAAATCCCTTTTGGGATGTTGGCCAATGATGCAACATCAAAAACTTGAAATATATATCACTACTAGGTATTATGGTATTTTTATCTTGATGTTTATGCCACTAGCTTCAATTTTATTATTACTTTCATCACCAATACAAGGTGTTATTTTAGGTATACATATGCATGTGTGTATATATATTTGGGCTCCACACTATTATGCATTATTAATGACAATCTATTTTTTTCTTTTGTTTTCATACAGTTTTCAACAATTCATCGTTATTTATTTCAATGTCAAATTTAATTTGAATTGATACAAATAACATTGACATGAAAAACCACATCTTAATTTGCCTTTTCATATATCAAAAAGTTCCAAAGCCATAAATTCTTATTGATTATCATGTGACTTTTGGATTTTCATGAGTTCATATGTCAATGTATTTATTTTGCACAATTATAACACACACAATTTATGTGTGGATTGCTCATTATTCACATTCAAATGCATGTAATCTTAATTCCATGCAAAGACCATACATTAAAATGCAATGCAAGTTTATCATGAATATGGATTACATGAATTGTGAAATCTTTGAATATCAAAACACACAATTTAAGTGTTATGATGAACATGTCATTGCGATAAACAGAGCTACAACATTGCTTACACAATGTTTTTGTTTCAATTAACACAACATGAAATCCATGTTGCACCTATAGATCTACATGTTTGTAATTTAAAAATAATATGACTTTGTATCAAATTCATAGCATTTGAATTTTTTCTCAAAAAATGTATTTTAATGTGCAACAAGCAACCCATCAATCCCAATAAAAGATGCTGAAGAAAAATTGGTAAAGAGGAAGATAATTCAGAAATTAACATTGAAACAATAAATGAAATTTATAATATTAAGACATTGAAATATATTATACATCAATTTTCCACTTGAATTATTCGAAATAGAATACACAATTACCTTTCTATTTACTGTGCAATCAACTAAAACTTTAAGAAATTTAAACAATAACCCTCTAAGTTGAAAAATATTGGGACAAGATATGATAAATCCATGTCTCATACATGCTTCTTTGCACCAACTTTGCCCTTGTTGTGATCTATTGTTTACTCATTGTGTTGTACTCTAAAATTAATTTTCATGAGAGGGCATTCATTCACTAAAATTGATGAGAGGCAACGATAGTTTCCAACAACATTTTGGAAGTGCCTTTTGCACGCCCATTTCAAAAAGAAGGCAATAAGTGCATAATTTGTTACAAATGTTGCATGTAAATAGACTAGTTAGTTTATGCTAAAAACCACATCCATGAAATGCCTTTTTCAATATTTTGTGACATTCTTTGGTGTTCACTATGGTTGAACAAATGGCAACACACTATTGGATTGAATGTTGTTGATTGAAAAGTTTTAAATTAAATTTTGAATTACAAACCTTTTAATAATATTATTAAATTAGGTTCGAACCACTCTATGTCACAAACACCATTTTCACATGACAAATGGAGTTCATTCATATGGATTTTCATCCATGATTCATAATTAACTTTTAATTCAATCCTAGTTAATTCCCATTTCATTCCTAATTAACTCCCAGTTCACCTTTAATTAACTTCAAGTTCATTTAGTTAACTCATAGTTTAATTTTAGTTAATTCATAGTTTACTTTAAGTTCATTTAATTATTTCTTAGTCAATTCATAGTTATTTTATACTTCATTTAAATTTAATTATTAGTTCACTTTTAGTTAAGTCATGGTTAATTCATAGTTCATTTATAATTAACTTTCAATTCACTCTTAATTAATTTCGAATTAATTTTTAATTAATTCAAAATTTATTTCTAATTAATTCATAGTTTCATTCTAATTCATTTTCAGTTAACTTTTAGTCAATTCAATTTTTTTTAATTCACTTATAGTTAGTTTTTAGTTCATTCTTAATTCAATCATAATTAACTCGAAATTCACTTGTAGCTAGGAGGCCTCTTAAAAAAATTCTTCATTAGAACAAAAGGTGTCCTTGTACGTCAAGTGATTACACTAAATTTTGAATGAATTCACTAGTTTTTATAAATAAGGATTAATTGGAAAGTAGTGAATTCACTAGTCTAGTGAATGAGGACTAGTGAATTACACCCACATTTTGTAGTAGTGTTTGATCAATGGGCACATGAAAACTTCTATGCATTATGGAAAAATATAAAGTTCTACAATTAGGCTTGCAAATGGGTTTTCTAGTTACAACAGACATTTGCAACTCATGGTATTTATACAACCTTGAATGCTATTGGACAAATTGTAACAGTTGAAATAAACACCCTATGTCATATACAATATCGTATATACGATGCAACTCACATGTAACTATATGTGACTTCTTTACAACTAATCTCCACGTTAGATTCCCACACACATTCCAACATGGTGAACAAAATGTCAATGTGGCATTTCATCCATTTGTCAACGAATGATGTATGATAATACCTTTTGTAACTTATTTACAATTGTTTTACAACTAGTTTGACGAATATAATCTTTAATTATTGCATTCATCCATTTGATGAATTAATTTTATTTATATATTTTATAACTTATCTACAACTATTTTACAATTAATTCAACAAATATATATTTCATTATTTCATTCATCCATTTGATGATTGAATTTTATTTTTATATTTTATAACTTATCTGCAATTATTTTACAACTAATTCAACAAATATATTTTTTCATTATTTCATTCATTCATCCATTTGATGTGAATGGATTCTATTTCAATCCTATGCAACTCATTTACAACTATTTTACAATTATTTTACAACTAGTTCAACGAAAATATTCTTTTATTATTTCAATCATCCATTTGACAAATGGATTCTAAATATTCTTATCTTTTGCAATTTATTTACAACTATTTTACAACTAGTTCAACAAAAATATTCCTTTATTATTTCAATCATCCGTTTGACAAATGGACTCTAAATATTCTTATATTTTGCAACTTATTTACAACTATTTTATAACTAGTCTAATGAATATTTTTTTAATTATTCCATTCATCCATTTTGAGCAATGAATTTTGTTCTCATCCTTTTTAACTAATTTGCGACTAAAGATGAAATGAAAATTAAAGATTTAATAATTTGCAACTAGGTGTTTAAATTTGGGTTTCAAAGTAATTGTATGGTAGTTGATTTTAGTAATACTAAACAATTAAATTACAACTTACAATACAATTATCCACACTTCATGCAACCATTATCATGTTGTTATAATTATAATAGGTAATGTTGAGTTGCATTGGACATCATTATTTATAAACATGAAATGGATTTGAAACTTTAAATACATTGACATTCCATCTTGATGAATACATTACAAAAAAATTAGAAAATGTTTCTATGAAAAAATAATTTAATTATGAATCTAAATATAATGCCCAAGTTATATATAATAAACATTTTTCTATGTTTAGACCATAAAAATGATGACCCACAACAATCAAATATTTAAAACATTATGTTTCATAAATGAATGTTTTTATTTTTATTTTTGTTGAAATGGAACTTAAGTCATGTAATGTCTTCAATGCACCTTATTTACTTAAAATTTGCCATGTTATGATATTTAGTTCCACATGTGAAATAAAATCAATAACATATCATAACATTATATTGTTAAAAATATATAAATAATCCCTTCAACTTGAGTAAAATTAGTTTACAACTATACCACCACAAACATGCAACTTATTTGTCACTAAAATGCAACGTGTAGAATATTGATACAAATTAAACTATAAGTTTTACACTTGTAAATAAAATCAAATATTGTGCTTATAATCAAGTAAATTGAATTACAATTTTAGGTATTTAAAAAAAAATCTTTCCTTGTATATGTAATTTTGATGTTGATGGATTAAAACATATTGAAAGTTTAGCCCTATAACATAAAAACAACAAAAGTAAAAACCTTCAATATCCAAGAATAAGAACAAAAACTTTTAACATTTAAAACCAAAAGTAAGAACTTTGAACATCCAATAATAAAAGCAATAACCTTTAACATCAAAAAGTAAAAGTAAAAACCTTCAACATCCAAAAGTATGAACAATAACTTTCAACATTCAAAATAAATAACAAAAACCTTCAACATTCAAAAGCAATAATAAAAACCTTCAACTTCTCTAGAAACAAAGGCAATAACCTTCAACCTCCAGAATATAATAAAAAACCTTCAATCTTCAAGTTATTTAAATAAATAATATAATATATATAAATCTTTTAGTTTTACTTCTAAACTAAACAAACAAAAATAATCTTAATTATAGCATATGATATCAAAATTGCATCACCAAAAGACTAGGAAATACACAAAATGTTTGAATAGAATTTTATTAAAAAAAATCATCTTGAATTTATTGACAATAAGCATAAGCGCATGAAGGTTGCTATGCATTGGGGCAAATCTGTTGATATACTACCATGTGTCATTTGCTTAAAGGTTTCCTGCCCAAATTTCAAAATTTTAAATTGAAATATAGTTGCATATTAAATGCAAACAAGTTGAAATGTCATATATATTGGGCGCTGGAAATGAATACATGTGGCATGATTATATGTGTTACTCAAGGTTGTACATTTGTTGCAAAATAATTGTTGATTAGTAAATAAATTTATCCTAGTTGTGATATAGTTGTTACATGTGATTAAAGTGCAATTTGTCAACAAAGTCAAACATGGTTGACTATAATCGTATATACAATGCATATTGTATTATATAAATATACATCTTGCAACTAATTTACAACTATAATACAAATCCCTGTTTTTCTAATGTGGCATTTTATTTATTAATTTGTTGAATTTTTAGGGGATAATTGCAATGTAGTTGTATATTAGTTGTTTTGGAGCTCTAGTCGTAGGGTAGTCTAGTTGTTGCGAACACAATTTCTCATAGTGATGGAAGTTTTTTTGAGGTAGGTCCCCAAAGGATATAAATAGAAGTAGGATTCCCTGATTACCTTTAGTATGTTCAACACTAATCTAAAATACAATATTATTTTATAGTCTTGTTATGTTATTTTTGTGTTTATGTTTGTTTACTTCATTGCAATAAAAAACTATTTGTATTTTTAATTTTACACGTTTTGTGTTCTTATTTTGGTCCTTTTGTTTTGTGTTTTGAATTTGAACTTAAACTTATATTTAAGTCATCTATTTTAGTAATTTTCATGCCCATGACACTTTAATAGGAACCACACCTACCCCCTTAAACATATGTTTTTTCACTTTTTTTTCATAAATTTTATTGATTTTTAATATCATTTTTAAAATTCTAAATATATTATTTTCTTTTAATACTATTAAATTAAGGTTTATATTTTTTTAATCCAAAACTCCATCATTTAAAAAAAAATCAAATCGTGTTTTAAGTGCTTTGACTATTTAATTACTTTTTAAAAACCTTGGTTACATATCATTAAAAATGTTTATTTTCTATTTTTTATTCATTAGATTGATTTTTTAAATTGGTATTTATATCAATATATTGAAACTAACATTGTATAAAAACAAGTGCATTTGCATTTTTAATTTTTTATACAATTTGAAATACACAAAATTAAATAGTGGTTATGAATACTAATGGTACATGTTACTGTGATTACACCCATTGACACTATCATCATAAATGTATCCTCTAATGTATAATGAAAACATTAATATGTCCATAAAAAAACCATAAGTTCAAAATGTTTTGAACAAAAGAACTTAAGTTAACCAAATATTGAATTGAAGTGCATTTGGATAATGGTGTGTTAAAGTCCTCCATTTTTGGTGAGAATTTGGTTGTCATGTTCCATAAGAATGAAACACCTTGATAAGTTTACCATATAAATTGATGATATTACTAAATCATGGACAAAATATTTTTAAATATTTGGAATGTTGCTTCAACCTTTTTGTAATATGAATATTAGTCCAATATTAATGTCGATGTTGATGCACATTCCTTGGGATGCACAAGGAGAAAATGTAATGATAATTTCTCCTTACTAATCATCCATGGTGTTAGCATTGTTCCATTCCATTAAACATATAAAAAGGAAAAAATGTAATTATCAAACCCTAATGAACAAAGGGTGATATAAATGGAATATGTATAAGACTATTGCCTACAAAGCATATGTTTTGAATCATCTCTATTGCTTCCTCCTCATGAAAACGATGACCAACCATGGCAAACACTAATCTAACAACTTGAATGGCACCAATTTTAACCTTTAGTAAAACATGGCATTTTGTTCCTTTTGTTTCAAATGTTTTCTTGATAGCTACAACCCCAAAGAAAGAGCACAACAATGAAACATTCATATAAACTACACAAATTTCAAAATTCATTCAAAAGTTGAACATAATAATGCACCAAACACTAGATTATGCAAGAACACAAATATTTTTAACCACACAAGTAAAGGTTTTATAATATTATAAATGAAATTAACGTTTGTTGCACATTAATCATGTGGTTTGATGGGAACAAATAAACCTAAAGGGGTTTTCAAGCCATTCAAATATCTGCACATTTCTCTTCCCACACACAATGTTATTCACCATGCATAATGCTTCCAAAAAAATAATATTAATTGTTCTTATACATGTTAAACCTTAATGTATTGTAAAAAGAAGTACGCATGGTATATTTGCATGATTTTCTTATGTAAACTACTAATAGCCTTCAATGACATGACATTACTAGTACAACCATGTACAACAATTATGAATTCCTAAATTTTGTGTTGGATCCATACCACATTATTAATGCCCATGCTAGTTAATGTTTCCATGTTGACTAATATCTCACCCTATCTAAGACCAATATAACACTAATGTATGCATTAAATTATACCCACCACCAAATGTGGAAAAACATTGATAAGCAAAATATTGACAAAAAAGGTTGTACTATGGAAATCCACACCTAAATCATTCTAAAACATTGATTTGATGATCTATTAAACCTCATGGGGAAAAATACCTAATTCAACAACACACAATGAATTTTACACTATAATTTAAGGAATAGTTGTTGACTTAACTTTAACAATGGTCACAAGCATGTCCACAATCACCTCCTTCAAGCAAAACTCACTTTGTGTTGTAAGGAGAGATAAGGATCATCACAATACTTGCAATTGAAAACATCACAAATAAAGACCACAAATGTTGAAACAACTAGCTCTAATGTCTCATAATCATGTATTCAATATTAGAATCTACACAACTTTAATTTGCAACAAGTTCATTTTGGCTCTAAAAACACATAATAAAAATAACAACACCCTAAGAAAATTCACCTTTTCACATAGAAAAATGAAAGTTACAAATGACACACCCATCACAAAATTAAAATTGGGACAAAAGTGAATTGCTATTATTTCTCCAACACCATATGGTGCTTGATGCACATGAGTAAGCTCTAATTTATGAACCAATACATTGATATCATAAAATAGATGGTCCAAGCAAAAAAAGAAATTGGGTTCTTGTAGGTTAAATTCAATTAAAGTTTATTAGTGCACCATTTTTTTATTATTTTTTGTAAGATTATGATCTACTTACATTATTAATTGAAAACTCTAACAATTTTATCCATGTTTACATCTTGGAATATAAAACATCATGCATGAGTCAAACTACATGAAAACAAATGGAAGGAATTGTAATATTTGCATTCCATTGAAAAAATAAATCCCAATATTACAGAGTAAATCACCCACACTCAAATGAACATATGGAAAGTCCATCAAGAACACGTAAAAATAACCAATTTTCAACTTTCCCAACTTCTCACAATTAGTCATGTTTTTTTATGTTAGCTTGAACAGTGGAATAAACAAGTCATACCTCCCATTAGCAAAATAAAGTTTTGTTATGAAGTGTTAAAATATCTATACCACAATAAAAAATAATTTCATTTGGGTGAAACATTTTCCATATAAAAAAAAGATGCAAGAAAATACCTCATAATAAAATATGACAAAGAAGTTGAAGTTTGAAATCTATCCACTTTTTAATTTTAGACAATTTGACTTGGGATGTTTATGGCAATTTAAATAAGCTAGAACCCTAACAACATGTGGATCTTTCATTATGAATTCAATTGCAAAATTGCATTTGATTTTGGAAATGAATAAGGAATGCATGTAAATTATTTCCCTGTAAGGTCCTAAAATGTTTATCGAGAGTTCATGGTCACTTTTGGTAATTTCATATTTAGGAAATAATAATATTTTTTTCAAACTTGCCCATAACTACTTTCTAGCAACAAAACTAGACATTCAACTCCAACCTTGTCTATTTTGACTACCTTGAGTAAAATTAATCAAACTTAATATACGATGACATAGTCATTGATTAACAAGAAAAACTAGACAATAAATGAAACCAACTTGGAGCTTTAGTTCTAATCTCATCTTTCTCAATTGCCTTGAATATAACAAATAAATCCAAAGAAACGTGGGATGTAAAAGAAAAGTTATTCACAAGCATTGAAATCAAACAAATTTTTTTTGGGTAAGATCTTAGAGATTAGATGCCATTGAAGTTTATAAACATGAAAATAATGTAGCAACAACACATACCAATTCCAACTTGTGTTGGCTTACCACTATGTTTTAACTTTGTGTTCTTTAAAAAACAATTGATGACTAAACAATGGTTTCTAACCAATGTTTCCATTATGCTTTCACTTGAAAGGCATAAACAATGTGACATTGTTTCCCACTACACCTTGTGCCAAATGCCAAACCAATTATTCAAAAGATCAAAATGTACACACTTGTAAACCCTTATCACATATTGGAGTTTGAAAAGAGGATGTACATAACTTAGTTTTGTGTAGTCAATGTCCTAAATAGTCAATAACAATTTACAATTGCACACACAAATAACAATATTTGGACATCTTTGGCAACCATTTTTTTCTCATGTTTCTTATAAGAAAAGGAACACAAAAAAACATGGACAAGTTTTATTATGCTTCCATCATCATCTAATACAAGAAAAACATGCGCTATGAGGGTTGTGAATTCTTTTAGTTCCTCCACAACATTGTTAAAGGTCGTCCCACTTGAATTGGTAACTCCTTAGAATATGATAAAATTTGAACAAATTTATGTAGCATAGTTTTAAGGGTAACAATAATGTAGGCATTCCTCATAAACAAACATAACAAAAAATTTACTATAAGAAATCTTGGAGGAAAGTAAAAACACCCCTTACTTGACAAGACGAACATCAAAGGACCTTTCATGTTGGCACTTTCCTTGTTGATGAATGTTGTTGCAATCACAACTACGTACTCCCCTTGTGGTTGACACAAGTTGAAGAGACATAATTATTATTGCAACATTATTATTGCCTTTGGAGCACCAAGTATGATGAGTATGAAAATGTGTGAACTTAGATGCAATGACAAAATTTATAATAGGCGATTGTTTCACAAGGGAAGGACTTTCATCTAAAAAGCAAAAATTGACAATTTGGATATGTGGATTGGAGTGTACAAACATAAGAGGTGTCACAAAGGGCTACACTATTTATAATGAATTCAAATTCATCACAACAACCAATAGCTAGGTGCACACAAAACAAAAGCTTCAATTCATGGCTGGATTTGCACTTCATTAATAATTTTTTTTAAAAAGACAACATTTAAAAAAAACTAATATGAAACCTTTGTCACGAATCAACAACTTTGTGGAAGTCGGGCCTTTATTGAAAAATACAAGTAATGTTGAAAAACAACAAGGAACTCTATTGGACATGAAAGTCATTAGCCCACCCACTTCACTGTCACTTTGTAACTTTTGGCTTGATACTTTCTATTGGATTGTAACGTGTAGAAAAAGAAATCACATATTGAACATGAGTTTAGTGTGCAATCCAAAGGAGCATAGAAGCACATTTGAGAGATAATCAATTAACATCTTATGTTTTTGAATTGATTTTGAGCACGAGATTTGTTACAATTTAGAGGACTATAAAAGCACATTTGAGACATAATGAAATAGCATTCTATGTCTTTGAATTGATTTTGGGCATGAAATTTGTTGAAATTCAAAGGAGCATAAAAGCACATTTGAGACATAAGATACATAGAAAGGAAAACTATATGAAATTGGCACAAAATAAATGGTAGTGAAAACAATGTAAAATTGGCATAAATGCAATGTAAAAACCAAATACCATTTAATGTCATACGGAATTGTTTATTTACTAATGGTGCATGACTTCTATGCAATGTTAACCTTTGATTACCATGGCACACAAATTGCAAATTTTTAATCATGCATAGAAATCGTGTGTTATATGTATTATCTTAGGAAACATCAATATTGTACATCATTAATATCGTCATGTTAAATGTAGTTATAATGTTGTACTAATATTTTCAATGTAATAGATGTGACATGTAAGCATTGCGAGGTGACAATCATGTGTCTTCTATTGCCAAATCGTGGCCTAGGAACTTTGTGACATATTCATATCGCTAAATAAGTAAAATGAGTGAAATAGTTATTTGGGAAAGGAATGAACTAGTTATAAGGATAGGAAGTAGCTATTATGAAAGGAATGAGATAGTTAAACTTGGAAATGAAGTAATTGTCTTCAAAATTATTGTTTTTTTGGATTTATGCAAGGATGATCTTATGAAAGATTATGCAAAATCAATCGTCTAGGGACAACCATATGATAGATTATGCAAAATTTCCCATACACCAATATCCTCAAAATTTCTTGTTGTGAGAATATACATTAGTAATGTTTTAGATTTGTAATATTTTCATATGTTCTTTAATCGTTTTAAGTAAAACTTTCAATAACCACCAACACTTCACTTTTTAAATTTCCAACGATAAGATAAAGGAGTTAGTATTGGTAAGGTGTTTTGTGTGGTCCTAGCTATTCAACAATTCCACATGGAATTGTCAAGACCACAACAACAAAAATCTATACATAGAGTCTATGCCTAACCTTGTTGTTGTAGGTTGTAAGAATATAAAGGTAGAGAGATCAAATGCAATGCAAAATACAAAGGATAGAGACCTTAATA
>Ga0116228_10004568_pt1 | contig 12271 bp, 9 predicted proteins | sample S1TSphfallax_2_FD_89694 | JGI IMG/M metagenome (GOLD analysis project Ga0116228, IMG submission 89694) | Host-associated microbial communities from peat moss isolated from Minnesota, USA - S1T2_Fc - Sphagnum fallax MG | ecosystem: Host-associated > Plants > Peat moss > Unclassified | place: USA...
AGGCAGGAGGACGAAGGCAGGAGGACGAAGGCAGGAGGACGAAGGCAGGAGGACGAAGGCAGGAGGACGAAGGCAGGAGGCAGGAGGTAAATCCAAGACTTTAACTCTTAAATCGGTAGAAAGACGCAAAAAAACTGAAGTATAAAGTAAAGTGAACTAAAAAGCTCTTACCTTCTGCCCTCTGCCTCCTGCCTCCTGCCTCCTGCCTTCAGCCTCCTGCCTATCTATAGCTTATCTTGATGCCAAATTCTTCCTCAAGACTCGCAACCCCATCATCAAAGGCACTCCTAAACCTACTATCTCTCCTGGGTTAAATGCCCAAGGCACTAACTGGAAGTTATAAGTATTTAGATCAAGGGACAGACCTAATCCCGTGTATGCAATACCTTTAGAGCTACTTATTCCGTTTAACGCAAGAAGAGGGAGAACGTTCTGATAATTTAAGTATATGTTATCCCCACTAGCATCACTAAAATCGACGTTTTGAACGTTGGTTATTACTCCATTAGAAACTGTGAACTGTCCGGGTGTGACTGCATTACTTAGTGTGATGGGACCAGAAGATGTAGTTTCCAGAACCGGGTCGCTTGTAATGATAATATCTGTGGCATTACTAGTCGCATTATTGTTTAATCCCTGGATTAATCCACTGATGTTCTGTGACGGAATCGATACTGAGATACTGCTACCAGTAGTTACCTCCAGATCTACCGGAAAAGAAAAACTAAAATCTAGAGCTCGTGCTGACATTGAATTTGCAGTAATACCTAAACCTGCAAGTCCTAATGCTAAACCAATATTACGCAGTTTCATCTTTTACCTTCCTAACTGGGTTATTTGGTGGCTAAATAATTTGCTTTCTATTTGCTTTCTATTTGATAGAAATAATCTCCACATTCCTGTGATGTGTTGAGGAATGTTCCTATACCTAAAGACTAGGGAACTAATACTTCATACACCGTATATGTTCCTCTGAATAGGTTGGAGAGTAAAAACTGAATTCCTACATTTCTCTTGAAGTTCCAAAGCGCAGCAGAGAAAATTAGGAATAGCTTAGAGATTAAAACCGAAATTCCTTCACCATGACTAGATAACAGTGTACTCGAAGATTAAGAAAATGTAAAGAATTTGAGTAAAAATTCTGTCCTATGAGTTAATATAAGCAGTAAATAATTCCTATAGCTTCTCATGGGACGATGATGTAAAACTAAGCTTAAATTGCAGGATTAGCGAGTTGGTAATATTTCTGGAGGGCTGCTGATCATGGTAGTAGGTGGAATTCTCACACCAGTAATGCGTCATGACTCTTTTTTAGAGCGTCTGGATACTATCTGTCTAATTTATCTGAAACTATTGGCGATCGCATAAGAGGGGGCGCTCCGCACCATCGCCTGATGGGGCTAAATTTAAATGATTTGGAATTCATCCAGAAATATTCTCGCTTCTACCCCCAGGCAGATTTATTTTCTGATAATGAAAAATATAGTTGAGGAAGGAACTGGAACAGTGGCACAAATTACAGGCTATCAGATTGGGGGTAAAACTGGAACAGCGCAGAAAGCTAGTCCTAATGGTGGTTATATCAAAGGCGCTAGAATTGCCAGTTTTGTAGCTATTTTACTAATGGAATCTCCCCAATATGTAGTTTTTGCCATAGCAAATGAGCCAAAAGGAGAAAATGCCTTCGGTGGAACTGTCGCTGCTCCCATCGTCAAATCTGTGATTGCAGCACACTCATTGGCTATTGACCAAATTCCACCGAATAAAGAGCAAGGGAAGCAGCGGGAACTAGAGAAAACAGGGGAGAATGAAGGATTGGGTGTTTATACACAATATAGGAGGCATAAACACAAAGATATATAAATAGGATCAAAACGCTACTTGTTTAGAATCTCATCAGATATAGGTTATCTTAATGCCAACTTCTTCTTCAATACTCCCAAACCCATCATCAAAGGTACTCCTAAACCTACCATCTCTCCTGGGTTAAATTCCCAAGGTATTTGCTGGAAGTTATAAGTAGAAAGAGGAAACTGAGTATTCTTTGTACCACCATTTACCAATGAACCTGCTGTTGATGAAAAATACTCAGTTCCGTTAGAGTCAGTTATGGTGTTATAATATCCCTTAGTACTGGTTCCACCAGGACTATTATAATCGAACTCTATCTCAGTATTCTCATTAGGATCACTACCATCGTTATCAGTACCCTCAAACGCAACGTTGCTATTAATGCTAGCTATTGAGCCATTGGTATTAAGGCTGAAAATTTGTTGTGTACTTGTTAGCTCCTCATTACTAGATATATTTAGACCTGGAGCGCTTGTAATGTAAACACCGTTTTTGGCAACACCAGTACTATCTACTCCAAGGATTACTCCACTTATAGTTTCCGTAGTAGTTCCGTTTGATACGTTAAAAGAAAAACTAAAATCTAAGGCTCGTGCTGACATGGAATTTGCAGCAATACCTAAACCTGCCAGTCCTAATGCTAGACCAATACTAGAAAGCTTCATCCTGTATCCTCCTACTTTAATTATTTATGAGAAATTGTGCATGATTAAGCTGCGATTCTATTGCTCAGTCTACACCAGTATCACAAATTCTTCGCCATTTGGCAAGTCTCATTTTGCAATCACTTTTCAGCAAGGGTGTCAAATAGTGGATTTTTAGGTGGCGAAAACTTTGTGACAATTATGATATAACACTAGATTGGAATTTCCGCAACTAGATCTCTTATAATAATAGCCGTGGTATCACCCGCCTCATTATCTTTTAAGAGGGTTGGGGGAACAGGAAATTAAGGAATAGTTAAGAGAAACTTGGTTGCGAATAAATTACCCTGGGTTTTTGAGGCGAAGTCGCCGCTCTACACGCAGGAAGATAAGATGACAAAATGCTGGTACACCATATGTTGAGGCTTTGTTTGCGGTCTAGGTACGTAGAAAAAAGCAGGAGGAGGAGCAATACGGTTCGGATAACCTAAAAAAAGCCAAATTCTCTCCCCCCAGACCCGCACGGGCCCAAAGGGAGAGAATATGCATCCTAACAATCAACCCTCTCAGTGATATCTCAATGTGAGGAGCAGATGTTTATGGAAGATGTCTCTAATAGTAATTTAGAGTCTTGATACTTTTCCTCCTTCTGGAGATAGAGATTATGGCGAGGGAATTTACTCAAAAGAATAGAAATAGAGGTTGGGTTACTCTCCCTTGAAGTCGCTTTGCGCCTTCGCTGTTGGTCAACCCAACCTACCACATAAGGAATTTTTAGCCTTAACCGAATAGTATTGATGGGAGCAGGGAAGATTCAGTGTTTATGCTTAATATAAGTATAAACACCAGGACAGATAAGTAGAATCAAAACGCTACTTGCTGAAAATTTGGTCAGTTATAGCTTATCTTAATACCAACTTCTTCCTCAAGACTCGTAACCCCATGATCAAAGGCACTCCTAAACCTACCATCTCTCCTGGGTTAAATTCCCAAGGTATTTGCTGGAAGCTAAAAGAAGATGACACAGTATTACCACTTGTTGTTATGAAAGATGCAGCTTGACTTGAATATGCAGTAGTCGTACCGTCAGTTATTTCGTTGTAATACGTAATAGGAGGAGGAGCAAGGACTTCCAGGTTTAATACTACCTCATCACTACCATTTTTAAAATCGGCATTGCTAACATCGGTTATTTCTCCATTGGTAACTGTTAGCGTTCCAGATTTGTAATACAGGGGAGTGCTACTAGATATGTTTAGACCCGGATCATTTGTAATGATAATATCTGTGGCACCACTAGTCGCATTATCTTGTACTCCCTCAATTATTCCGCTGATCGTTGAAGAAACGGATGTCGTGGTAGTGCTGCCATTAGGTGCCTCCAAACTTAGTGGAAAAGAGAAACTAAAATCTAGAGCTCGCGCTGACACGGAACTTGCAGTAATACTTAAAGCTGCGATTCCTAATGCTAAACCAATACTACGAAGGTTCATCTTTTATCCTCTGACTAGGTTATTTCGTGGGTAAATAATTTATTTTTTGATTGATATAGATGAACCCTACATTCCTGTGATGTGTTAAGGAATGGATCTATAACTTAAAGCTTAGGAAACTAATACTCGATGCACCATGCATGTTCCTAAGAATCGGTGGGAGATTGGCAACTGAATTCCTGCTTTTCTCTTGAAGTTTCAAAACGCACCAGAGAAAATTAGGCGTAGCAGAGAAAGTAGAAATTGGATTCTTTCACCTTGACTAGATAATACTGTACTCGAAGATTAAGAAAATGTAAAGAATTTAGGTTAAAATACTGGAGTTTAGGTTAGTTAAATTACCAAGCATTGTCTATGACTTTCATGGAAATAGATACTACGTCTCTATGAAGCATCCTGGCAAAATTACAGGAAGAAGCATCTTCCAATAGTAGGGTATCTTATAATTTTGTCCTGCACTAAAAGTGGTAAAAATTACTCCACAGGTAAATCAGGTATGCATTTAGTACTTCTTGAGACATCTGGTAATCAGAATTATATTTTTTCAACCAATAAACTGAAAGAAAATATTGGCGCATCGGAGTTAACCTATTTAGCAGGAACTAAATGGGTTTTAGATGCGATCGCCGCAGTCAACAATACTCCTCAATTATCTCTTTGGACTGAATCTAGTAGCCAAGAGCTGAGGAAAAAACTGCTCAATCCAGAATTGAACAAACCGATCATGGAATCAGAAAATACCAGTGCTGAAGTTATTATTGCTACGTCTGGTAAAGCGCTCGTACTAGTTAAGACCAAGAAAGAAGCTCAACAAATAATTCAACAAGTTACTTATAGAGCACTGAGTCTGGCTCCTGGGTTAGATATTTGTGGTGTGATTTCTAAAAAATTCAATTGGGACGAAAGGAGCCTAGGAGAAATTAATCGGGAAGTTCACGAGAAATTTACGCAAGTCCGTGCTGGAAGACCTGCTCCCGATTTACGCTTCTTACGATTACCGGTAGTTGATCAATGCTCTACTAGTGGTTTACCCGCATCTAAAATCGATGATGCTGAGGATGAGTCTGTAGCTAGCGCAGTTAGCTTGAGTAAGAGACATTATAGCGAAGAAGGTTTAACAAGAATTAGAAAACTTTTATCTGGTGTTAAACTCCCTCACAATACTAGACAATTAAATGAAGAATTAGAAAAGGAGGGAACATGGTTATCTGTAATTCATGCAGATGGTAATGGTTTGGGAGAAATTTTTCTCAATTTTGATCGTCATATTCAGAGTTCAGGACAATCTTGTGCTGAATTTAATAGAAATTATGTTGATAAACTAAGAAGGTTTTCTATTGCTTTAGATCAATGTACTGAAAAGGCATTTCAATCAGCAATTGAGATTTTTAAACCAAAAGATCAAGGATTTTTAGCTATAATACCTCTAGTATTAGGAGGAGACGATTTGACCGTATTATGCGATGGGAGAAATGCTCTAGAATTTACAGAATTATTCTTACAGAATTTTGAGCAAACAACGGCTGATAGATCGATTGAAGGAGGAATTATCCCGGAAGTCGCTAGCATAGCACTGCAAGTCGGAAGGCTTTCAGCTTGTGCTGGAGTGGCTATTATTAAACCAAAGTTTCCTTTTTCAGTCGCTTATGATTTATCTGAAAAGTTAATGCAATCTGCTAAACAAGTAAAGAAGAAAATAACTCATCTTAAGACAAATCAACCATATCCTTGTTCAGCTTTAGATTTCCACATACTCTATGATTCTAGCAACGTGGAGTTTGACAGTATTCGGAAAAAATTAGAATTACAAAGTGAGGTTGAGAAAATTCGACTCCATAATCGTCCCTATGTGACAACTTCTATAGATGAACTTAAGCAAACCAATAATCAAAATTGGGCTGAATTTCATCAATTGTCGAATTTAAAAGCAAAAATAGATATCTTGATTCAGAATGACAAGGGTGATGGTGTAACATCTACCTCTTTGGGTCATCGCAAATTACCGAATAGCCAAATGCACGATCTACGAGCTGGACTATTTCTGGGTAAAAGTGTAGCTGATGCTAGATATAAATTGATTCGCGATCGCTATCGTGATCAAGGAATTGTTAACCTGGCTGGATCGGAAGATTCCTTATTTCAACAGGAACCAAATTCAGAACTATATACAACTGGATTGTTAGATGCTTTAGATGCGGCTGAGTTTCTCCACAGAGGAAAACAGAGCGGAGATCAATACTGATTTACAAACATCTAAAGTTACAGATTCTTAAAAACCCCTTCAACTACAACCCTAAGTTCAATTATGACTATGGACAAAAGAACATTTACTGCTAAATTAACTATGTTAAGCGATTGGCACATTGGCAGTGGTGCTGGAATTACTGGAGATATTGATAGTTTAGTCCAGAAAGATAGAGATGGCTTACCCTATATTCCTGCGAAAACCCTCACAGGAATCTGGCGAGATGCTTGTGAATTAGTTGCTTTTGGTTTAGATAATAGCGATGAAAATGGCGTTTGGCATTATTGGGTAAATTACCTGTTTGGTGAACAACCTGCTATTGCTCAAACAGAAATCCAAACACCTCCTCGTCCAGCTGCTTTATCTATACGTCCTGCATATTTTTCTGAGCAGTTACGTCAAGCACTTAACCAAAAACCTGGATTAAAAAATGCTATAACTTTTGTCAAACCTGGAATTAGCTTAGACCCAGAAGCTGGTTTAGCCATGAAGAACTTTCTCAGATTTGAGGAAGTGGTCAGAAGTGGAGCTATACTAGAAGCAGAATGCGAACTTAATTTACTCAAAAATCAGGAACTAGATAAAACTGCTTATGCTCTATTGATTGCGGGAACGAAACTTGTGGAAAGATTGGGAGGTAAGCGTCGGCGTGGAGCAGGGAGGTGTCAGTTAGAAGTGGAAGATATTAAGCCATTGATTAAATGGATTGAGCAACATCCAACCATAAAGTCGCCTCCTGTTTTTGTAGAGCAAGAACCAGAAATTAATCAAAAATCTCCAGTTATCAATCAATCTAATGAATGGGTAGAAGTTAAACTGAGAATTACAACTAAGTCTCCTGTAATTATTGCAAAACGAACAATTGGCAATTTAACTGAGACGATTGATTATATTCCTGGAACTCATTTATTAAGGTTCATTTCCCGAAAATTGGGTCATTTTGGGCTAGATTTAAATCAGGCGATCGCTTCTGGTAGTATGGTTATGACTAATGCTACCCTAGAGATAAATGAACAAAAAAGCCGTCCTGTCCCGCTAGCCTTATTTTACGAAAAATTAAATGGAGGTTTAGATAAACAAGGTAATGTTCATAATCGCCTGGTTGAATTTAAACCGGCAGAACAATTAAAAGGTTATCGCACAGGATATGTGAGTTCAGTAGAGAGAAATTTTCTACCTGAATATCAGAAAATTACCACATTCCTGGGAACCCATAATACAATTAAAGATGAGCTTCAACGTCCTACCAGCGATTTAGGAGGGATTTATAGCTATGAAGCTATTAAATCAGAAACCAGATTAATAGCTGAGTTCAAATTGACTAGACCCCTAGAAAATTTATTAACCAGCAATAAAGCAGATTGGTATAAATCTTTAGAGGGTAAGTACCGAGTTGGTCAATCAAAAAAGGATGATTATGGTGAGATTTTTGTGGAATTTATCAGCAAAAATGCAGTAAACTCTGGAAATTCTCTAGTTGTTAATCCTGAATCACCTGAATTGACATTATGGCTACTTTCAGATGTACTCTTGAGAGACGAGCGATTACGACCAACAACTGATATTAGTTATCTAATTAAAGAACTAGAAACCCATTTGAACGTACAACTTAAAATCAAATCTAGTGAAGATGAAAAAATCTCATTCATAGCTAGAACCAATCGATTAGATTCTTGGCAAGTGCGGTGGGGATTACCCAGACCTTCCTTAGTTGGAATTGCTGCTGGAAGTTGTATAGTTTTACAAGTTACGGGGAAAATTGCTCAAGATAAATTAACTTGGTTGTCTTCAAGAGGTATTGGAGAACGGAGAGCAGAAGGATATGGTCAAATTTGCTTTAATGACATATTATTAGTCACAGAAACATCAAAACTACAGGTGAGCAATAGGAATAATTCCAGTCAAAACCCAAATTCAGCGCAACTCCTGGAATTGGGAAAAGATTCTTACGCACGTAGCATTGAAAAAGCTGCTTGGAGAGACATGATCCAAAAAGTATCTTTATCTTTAGCGTCAGAAAGGAATTTTCGGGCTGAATTGTTGGGAATAGTCATGGAAAATAACGAAAGTAAACCTCCCATAAGCCAACTAGGAAGTTTACGATCAGTATTAACACAACTCCAAAAACCGTCAGATAATTCTATATCTGGCTGGATTCAGATTTTACAGAATACTCCAAACCGCTTTGAAAAATGGCCAAATGGTAGTTTAGATAAACTGAGAGCGCTAACCACAATCCCTGATAGAATTTGGGAGATTTTAGCCATCAAACTAACAGAGCTAGGACACAAAAATGGTTTTTCTGAGTTTACATTAACTCAAACAGGTGAGAGAGAACTCCGGGAAGAATTATGGTCAGAAGCAGTGCGAATTACAATTGATGAATGTATCCGCGCCCACAAGCACGCTTTAGAAAAAGACCCAAGCATAACTCAAACACAAGGAGCAGAATCATATGGCGCGTAGAATAATCTCTAGGATTCAAGTTAAAGGTAATCTGGAAGCTCAAAGTCCGATTCATGTGGGTGGTATTGGCGGAAATCCTGAAGTAGATCTAGCTCTAGCTGTGAATGGTCAGGGACAATACTACATTCCTGGAACGAGTTTAGCAGGAGCTTTTCGTGGCTGGGTAGAAGCTACTAGTAAAGCCAGTTATGTTTGGGGTGATTCATCAGCGGAAGGTGGTCATGCTAGTTTTCTTTTAGTGGAAGATGCTCCCATTCAAGGAGTCAATGCTGAAATTCGAGATGGGGTGGGTATTGATCGAATTTGGGGTTCAGCAGCAAAGCAGGTTAAATATGAGCGTGCGATATTACCTAGAGGAACTAAAATTCCTTTGGTGATGATGTTAGAAGTACCTTTTTACGAAACAAATCAGGAAGAGACCATTTCAGAAAAGAAATATCTAGAGATCTTTGCTTTCTTAATCGCGTCCCTAAAAAAAGGACATATCCGTTTAGGTGCTGCTAAAACAAGAGGATTGGGTCGGGTAAAGTTAAATAACTTTAGCATTCGCAAGTCTCAACTTAGTCGTCGTGAAGATATGTTAGCTTTCCTGCTAGGTAAAGATGAGCTAATTTCATCAGATCAATTTCTACAAAATCATTTAACTACTATCCAAAACTCAACCTTGACTTTAACGATTAATTGGGAACCCCAGGAACCATTAATGGTAAAGGCTGAAGGTAGCGGTCTTGCTGTAGATATTCTTCCTCTAGTGAGTGCGGTGGAGAATAAACTGGCTTTTGTTTTACCGGGTAGTTCGATTAAAGGAGCTTTACGTTCTCATGCGGAGCGTATTGTGAGAACGGTACTTTCTCTAGAAATGGATAGTACAGCAAATTTCATGGAACAAGTTGACATACCTTTAGTGTCTCATTTATTTGGCGCAAGAGCTAAAAATGTCCAGCGGGCTGAAATTGGTATAGGCTCCTTGTTTGTTGACGATTGTTATGGAAGAAAACCTATTTCTCCAGAAGCTTGGAGAAATATACAAGTTGCTACGAACGCAGCAAATCTCAGAAATGCATTAGATATGGCTGGACTCGAAAATACTCAACAAGCCTATCATGTAGCAGTGGATAGATGGACTGGCGCTGCTGCTGATGGTATGTTATATAGCGCTTTGGAATTAATCAAAATTAGTTGGGAACCTATTCATCTTACTTTAAACCTTGATCGCCTCCATGAGCATAAATTAGCAGGAATTTCTCTGCTGTTATTGTGTTTACGGGATTTGGCTGATGGGCGCATTCCTTTGGGATATGGGACAAATCGTGGTATGGGTTCGATTAAAGTTAAAAGTGTTCATATCCAGAGCGATCGCCTAGACCCATCTTTAGCAGAAATGGTGGACGTATCACTGAATAATGGTAGTTTAACCGATTTAAGTTCCCCAACTTTAAATCAGTTAAATAGCGCTTGGAATAGTTGGATTATTGCAGAAACTTCCCATCAATTAGGAGCTAATTAAATGTCTACTTTGCGTGGTCGATGTACTAAGAAAAAAATTCCCCTCAATTTGGCTCTTAGTCAATGCGTTTCAGCGCTTTGTCATAAATCCCCAGGAGTAGCGCTGATTTATTCTCCTACTCGTTGTCAATTCGCCAAAATTAATCAAATTGATGGAAGCTTGACCGATTCTAATCATCAAACCATTAACCTTGAGAGTGTTTTTGAATTAAGAGCTTTTAATCAAGATTGTGAATTACGTTGGCTCAATGATTTTGATGGTTTTGGGAGAGCAGTTTTAATTTCAGGAGAAAATCTAGACATTTCCAGTTACTTGGATCAGGATGTTCCAGAAATCTCAGCCTTATATACAATTCCTCAAACTTATCTCTTGTGGGGTAAAGGAAGTGGAACTACTGCTAATTCAGGATGGGGAAAGTTATCTGCTGCTCGTATTGGTTTTATTGATGTTCCACTAGCAGGAATAACCAAAGACAAAAGGGTTTATCTGAAATCAATGGAATATTTATCCCAAGTTGATCAGCATGGAAATATTTCTGTAGTTGAAGAAAGATTATATAAATTGGAGGTGAAGTAATGCTGACAGGAAAGTTAAGTATTAATTCTAACGGAAGATTAGTTTTGAGTACTAGTAACTACGCATTCACAAAGTATAGTGTCCCAGATGCTGAATTATCGGCTGATTTGTTAGAGATCAAGAAGAATGCGATCGCTGATCTGAATGGGTTAGAAATTGAGGTAGAACAAGTTGGAAAACAACTCAAAAAAATCCGCAAAAAAGGTCAACCCTTTCAATCGGCTCAAGCTATAATTCCTACAACTCCACAAACAGCGCCAGCAAATCCAGTCCAAGCTTTTACAACTGGTCCAAGCTCCACTAATCAAAAGGGAGATTTCCATAATCCTTATAACTTTGTTCCCGCACCTCCGCGTTATTTGAGTGGTGAATTGGGCGATCGCACTCCCTGTGGACATGGTGCTTATCTGGGCGATCGCTGGAGTGGAAGAATTTCTGTCACCTTGACAACTATTACACCCTTACTGATTCCTGATGCGGCTAGAGCAGTAGGTAATGAACACAAAATTTATCCCACCCGATTAGGTGTAGATGGTAGACCTTATTTACCACCCACTTCCATCAAAGGAATGTTGCGATCGGCTTATGAAATAGTCACCAATTCCCGATTTTCGGTATTTATCAAACATGAAGACAGATTAGCGTACCGAATGCCCGCTAATATAGGATTACAAATGGTTCCAGCCCGGATTGAAAATGACAGAATCCATCTTTATCCTGGAAATTCTCAAATTGGTCGAGATGGTAAACCTAATGGCTCAATGTATGCAGCTTGGTTGCCTAGGTATAATCCCTATAATGCTAGTGTTTCCGGATCTGCCATTAAATACACTGGTGGAAATTTACCTCAGCATGGTGAAGAGGTTGAAGCATGGCTAGAAGAATATCAGAAAATAAGACCTAATGGGAATGCAGTATTTACATACTGGCGGGTACGTAAAATAGTTCCTAGTGGTCAAAGTCTGGGAAATGAGCCTAGTCCAGGAAGTGCTCAAGGAAATCATCAACCCACTGGTAAATCCATGATCAAAGTCAGAGGATATGTGTGTGTTACTCATAAAAATATTGACAAGAAGCACGATGAGCGCTTATTTTTTGATAACGCATCAAACCCTACTAGACTCGATCTCACCGATGAATTACAAAAAAAATGGCATGAATTAATTACAAACTACCAAGAAATACATCAAGACGAGATTGCTAAAGGACAGGAATCACCTCCTGCTCTAAGTAATTCGCGCTGGTCGCGTCATATAGTCAACGGGAATAGCGAGCGTAATCTTGCTGAAGGTACACTATGTTATGCTCATGTTAAAAAGAATGGCAGTAATTATGAAATAATCAATCTTTATCCTGTCATGATTACTAGAGGACTGTACAAAGTTAATCCAGACAGTCTTTTATCTATAAACCTCAAACCTGCGACAAAAAAAGCAGAACTCTCACCAGCAGACCGTGTTTTTGGCTGGGTCAATCAAGATGGAGAAGG
>Ga0116228_10004569_pt1 | contig 12270 bp, 8 predicted proteins | sample S1TSphfallax_2_FD_89694 | JGI IMG/M metagenome (GOLD analysis project Ga0116228, IMG submission 89694) | Host-associated microbial communities from peat moss isolated from Minnesota, USA - S1T2_Fc - Sphagnum fallax MG | ecosystem: Host-associated > Plants > Peat moss > Unclassified | place: USA...
AGATTGTGAGATAATTTGGTGCTGTAACTTGGGAGATAATTAAATTTGAGTCAACAAACCGAGATTTCAAGTATGAGTTTTTATACTTAAAGCAAACATTAGACATCCCCCGCCCCCTCAAAAAAATCTTCCCAAAAGTAGTAAAATCTATGACCAACCATGGGTTTTACTACTTATTATAAAACTCACTTCCTAGAATAAATACTAAGAATCCACATCATAGGGAGTTCACAAGCTTCCCAGGCTCCAGTCACACTAACTTTGGCTAATGTCAATGACTATTATAATCAGTGAAGGTTATCTTACCTTGTGGAATCTTTGTCCTGAGAGGGCATAAATGGGGGAGGAATGATAAAAGTGTGTCCTCCTTGGAAGTTATCCATTGAAGGCATCATTTCGCCTAATGGTGGCATTGGTGCTAATGTGCATTAAATGGTGGGAATGTGAGTGAAAGTTGGGAGATGGTTTTAATGTTATATTTGTGATCAATGCCCAAAAAGTTTCACACATGACATGCTTGAAAGTTGAATTGAACCATTGTTTTAGCATTTTTCTGGGGAAGTGAAATAGGATAATATAAATGCCTATGTTTGACGATATTGTAAGATATGCCAGCATTTCAAACAAACTATTAATGATGACTATACTTTTGCTAACAAAAGAAACAATTAAAGATGGGTTCTAAATTTCCAAGGTGAAGCTAATCATTTGTTCACTATGCTTACCAAAAAGAAGTGGAATTCAAGTGGTAACTAACATGCTTAGGGATTGAAATGGAATTGAAATTGATCAATTGCAGCTTCCCCATCACTTCACATTGACATTGCACATCATTTTCTGCAGAAAGGAAGAAATGTTCATTTCATTAAAGTGATGCTATTTTGTGGAAAGAAATTTCAGTTTTCATTGAAACTAATAGCACAATAAAGCAGCCATTTTTGACTGGGGTGTGTCTGGGGAGGACCTTGTGGTATACCAAAAAGATGCATATATATATATATATTGAGTTGGGTTGTATGCAAAATTTGTTTGTTGATTTCTAGTTGTGTGTAAGTTGAGACTGATAATTATGGACATAGACCTATTGGATAATTGGTATGTTCCTCTTAATGCTTTGTATGATTTGATTGTTTTGCATGTTTTGCAAGCACTATCAGATATTGCAAAAGGATGAAGAGTACAAACTTGGTTTCAGCACATGGCCACAGCATTATATCTCTTGCCATTAAATTATTTTCTGAGAGCAGGTGTGGGACATTGTTGGAAGCCCAAATAGCATCTTAGAAAAGGATACCTTGCTTTACATTGTTGGGATTGTTGTATTTTAACAATTTTCAAGTTATGCTGTAGCCTACATGGTATTTTAATATATATGTTGACTTAAAATGATGACTTTTGCAAGGCAAGTTGTGTGTTTATGACACTTGCACAGATATTGAGTGCAGAAATATTCATTGGAAAGATATTAAAGGTGATCAAATTTTTGGGTCTACTCACTATCTATCACCTAAATCCTCATCAATACTGTAGCCTAGGGTCAGTTTCCACATTGACAAAATGAATAATTTTTTTTTTTCAAAAAATGAATTTTTTTTCAAAATTTGAAATTATATGTTTTTCCATCATATTCTATAATATTTTGATATGAGTAGTGAAATTATTCAAAATGTAGCCTATGATAAAATTATGATGATTTTCAACATGTCAACTTCAAATTTTCACAAAATTTCATTTCACTATTTGAGGATTATTAATGATGAAACTGACCTTAGGGTAAGGTACTGAAAACAAAACTTTGTGCCTAATGTGTGCACAAGTTAAGCTTAAATATTTCTGTCTTTGGGCATCCAAGATCCACATGATATGCTCATCATGCATGTGTGACAATCAATCCCTTGAGTACTACGGTAACAAGTTACAACTAAAAAACTTATAGGCGAGCATGTTGTTTTTGGACAAGTCACATAACCAACTGGAATCATAATAATCACTACATTGGATTCTTTTCCTTAGTGAACTTGATCCTCAACTATGTGAAGTGCATTTATTGAATCCTGGCATCTCCCATCCCCCACCACCACCTCCAACAAAATGACTTACAGGATGGTTACTTTTACATGTTAAGATTCACAAAGAATTGTTTGCACGACAAAGGACCCGCACATTCATCTAAACACTGGAATCCAGTAGCCCATCCTAACTAAATTTTCCTGCCTGCTCCCTAGGAAAGCCCATCTTCAACACATTCTGAATAACTTAACACTTAAAAGAAAAAAAGAATTGCCAATGCATCCTCAATTTTCCATCGTGCTGAGTAAAGCCAATTTCCACACATTTGAGTTAACTTTTCAAGTGGAAAGAAACCTCAACTCATCCTAAATTTTTTCCTTTTCACACACTAGGAAAGCCAACATCAAAGAGATTTGAATGAACTTAACATTGGGAAAAAAGAAAAACCCCCAACAAAAACTACAACCCATTTATTTTTCCGTACTTTACTAGAGAAGATTCTTAAAGAACCCTCCCCAAAAACCTGACAAATTGAAAAAGAACCAATATTATGAATTCTTTATACTTTTGCTTGATAGAGCCAAACTATACCACAAATTATTTTCACAATGACCAAAAACCACCAAATAAAAAACGCGAATGAAATTGTTTGCATGACTTGGGTTATTTCTTTACCTTCTCTTCCCATGCAAAAAGTTTGGATCATAACTGGTTAATATGGGTGGTGTTGTTGTTGATGTTACTTCTCTCTCCACTCCTTTTCATTCTTGGTATTTGTGTGCTTGGTTTGGTGGTGGTTTGTTTTTGCAGCCGCTGCCTGTTGCAGCAGTTTCAAAGTTTATTGTAGCCCTAATTGGGAATAGAAAGAAAGGAAAAAATAAAATGACGGCGTCGAAGACTGCGAGGTGCTCGTTTTTTATTTTCTAAAATCTATTTTGGGGAGGAAGGCGGGGGGGAGGAGGGGGTGTGTCGCAGGGAAAGGGGGTTTAGCGTAATGTAGGCGAGAAGGCCCTGTTTGGCGGCCTTTAATGCAATAGTAAATGCAGCTGTACAGGAAATCCGCGCTCGCCAGGTTTCTCTGGACGAGCGCATTCATTGCATTAAATGCTCGAGTCTCGCGGCCTAGCCTCCTGCTACTGCTGCTGCTCCTCCCACTGCGTCGCAATAGTAGGGAGTCACACTCGCGAGGGAGGGAAGGAGGGAGAGTGGAGGAGGAGGAGGACGACGAGAACGACGACCCTCTCGTGTTAGAGCCTTACCCTATCTATCTATCCATGTCTAGTAAAATTATGAACAAAAGAAAGACTATCTACTTGGCTTTCCCTCTCCCACCCCCCTTCTTTATATGGTAGCTGGTTCTAGTGTTCTGCTGCAGCAGTAGCAGCAACTTGATGCTACTAAGTTGTTAGCTGGTCCACTGGCGAAAACCCTACGTCGAGTCTCGTCCCTGATCTTATCGGCTTCGCTTCTCGTTCAGCTGGGTTTTCTAGTAGTGGCCGTGGACTCGGGTGAAGTGGTTTTGGGGTTTTACAGAATCCAAGAAGTTGTTGTTGCTGCTGTCGTCGTCGTTGTCGTCGTCATCCTCGTTGTATTATCGCTCTGTATAATTTTGTATTTTTTTATATGTCTCCATGCATGCTTGCTTCGATGGGATGACAGTCGATCATTTTTGACGAGCAAGAAATGAACCACATTTGTGCCGCTTGTTGTTAGTCGAGTAAGGTTCTTATGCGTTTGGTTCTCGAGGTTTACAGCACTACTAGTCTTTGCTCGCTGAAGCTGCTGCATGCATGTTTGGGGTTTATTGTGTGTATGTCAGTTTGTAGCACTAGGCGCCTGCAGCTGGAGAAGATTATTGATGTGTCTTGATGCCTGCAGGGAACTTAGGGCTTTGAGCAAGAGGTAGAGGAAGGAAGGAAGGAAGGAAGGAGGGCAGGAAGGAAGCGGGTCTGGTGGAACAACTCGTAATTGCAGCAGCTGCTGATAGGTAGGGGTGGTGCGTGGAGGAGAGAGAGAGAGATATATTATACAAGAGATGGTGGTGGTGGTGGTGGGAGTGAGCTGAAGTTGAGTCGTGCGGGGGTTGGCGGGTGGAGGAGGTTTTTGAGAGAAGTGTGGGTGGGAGCTGAGCTTCAGACGGATGAGGCTGGGAGGTGTGACCGTCCAAGTAAACGGGAACGGCACTCTCGGGAGAGGGGGGTTCGCGGATCAACTAGGTGGCATGCACGCTGGTGTGATGGCCCCTCCTCGTCCAGTGCCGCCACTACTCACGTTGCCGCGGCCCGGCGCGAAGCAGATCTACAGCACTTCCCCGAGTTTGTCACTAGGACCTCCCTTGGGTCTGGAAGCTGCTGTGGGGCAGCGCGAGATCAGTCAGACGGCGGAGAGCGAGCAGCAGCAGCAGAAGAACAAAGAGGAAGAGTATGAAAGTCGGTCGGGAAGTGATAACATGGAGGGTGGTTCGGGTGACGACCAGGACCCGGACCACCCGCCGCGCAAGAAGAGATACCATCGGCACACCCCTCGGCAGATCCAAGAAATGGAAATGCTGTTCAAAGAATGTCCTCACCCTGACGACAAGCAGCGACAGCATCTGAGTAAAGAGTTGGGGTTGGAACCCCGTCAGGTGAAGTTCTGGTTTCAAAATCGTCGTACGCAGATGAAGGCGCAGACGGAACGAGCTGAGAACTCGTTGCTGCGTCAGGATAACGACAAGCTGCGTTCTGAGAACATTCTCATGCGCGAAGCGTTAAAGAACCCGACTTGTCAGCATTGTGGAGGTCCTGCTACTATCGAGATGTCGTTGGACGAGCAACAACTGCGCATCGAGAATTGTCGCTTGAAGGATGAGCTTGATCGTGTTTCCAGCTTGGCTGCCAAATACCTCGGTAGACCCATCCCCACACATGTGCCCTCGCTTACTACTACTCCTTTCGCTCCACTCCCGCTTCCCAGCTCGTCTCTCGACCTCCAAGTAGGTGGCAGCAGCTTTGGTCAGCTGCATCCGAGTCCTCCTCCCGGCTGCGCCATGGACATTGTGGCGCAAGGTCCCTCTGTAGTCGACGTTGCCACTCGTCCCGGTGGGCTTACTGAAGCCGAGAAGCCGTTGGTGGTGGAACTGGCCGTTACAGCCATGGAAGAGCTTCTGGGCATGGCACAAGCCAATGAGCCTTTGTGGTTGCCGGGTCCTGATCATGGTGGCAAGCTGGAGCAGCTGAACTACGACGAGTACATGCGCCAGTTCCCTCGAGGTATCGGCCTCCGACCTCACGGTCTGAAGACAGAAGCCACTCGAGAGACAGGCATGGTGATGAACGATGCGGTGAGCTTGGTCGAAACGCTCATGGACTCGTCTCAATGGATGGAGGTGTTTCCTTGCATGGTGTCCCGAGCTCTTACCGTTGACGTCCTCTCCACCGGCGTCAATGGCAACCGCAATGGCGCATTACAGTTGATGTACGCCGAGCTTCAAGTTCTTTCTCCTTTGGTACCCACGCGCGAAATCTACTTCCTTCGATACTGCAAGCAGCATGCAGAGGGTGTGTGGGCAGTGGTGGACGTTTCCGTGGATAGTCTACGTGACAACCCACCTCCGTCTCTGATGCGTTGTCGTCGTCGGCCTTCAGGAATGCTGATCCAAGACACCCCAAATGGCTACTCCAAGGTGACAGTAGTAGAGCACATGGAGTACGACGACCGAGCTGTGCACCGCATGTACAGAGATCTAGTGAACAGTGGGATGGCTTTCGGGGCGCAGAGATGGGTAGCCGTTCTACAGCGTCAGTGCGAGCGCTTGGCCAGTCTACTGGCCACGAACATAGATTTGGGAGGCGTCCCGAGCGCCGATGGACGTCGCAGTATGCTGAAACTTGCGCAACGCATGACGAACAATTTCTGCGCAGGGGTGAGCGCTTCTACTGTGCACACTTGGACTACTCTCTCAGGCAGCGGAGATGACGACGTCCGCGTGATGACTCGCAAGAGTGTGGACAACCCGGGTGAGCCTCATGGCATTGTCTTGAGCGCGGCGACATCACTGTGGCTGCCTGTATCACCACAGCGCGTGTTTGAGTTCCTGCGAGACGAGCGTCTACGGAGCGAGTGGGACATTCTCTCCAACGGCGGTCTAGTGACCGAAATGGCTCACATTGCGAAAGGTCAGGACCCTGGGAACAGTGTCTCTCTGTTGCGTGTGAATCCAATGAACGCCAACCAAAGCAATATGCTCATCCTTCAAGAGAGTTGCACTGACGTCTCTGGCGCTCTACTCATCTACGCACCTGTCGATATTCCAGCCATGAACTTGGTCTTACGAGGTGGAGACCCAGCATATGTAGCTCTCCTTCCCTCAGGTTTCGCCATTCTTCCTGACGGCCCAGAAAACCGGTCGAGAGCGTCGTCGATGATGGTATCACACGACAGTACTGGTCAGCTGACAGATAGCAGTCCTCGTACCACTGGTGGCTCCTTGCTCACAGTTGCATTCCAAATCCTTGTGAGCACAATTCCTTCCGCCAGACTTTCTCTGGAGTCCGTGGAGACAGTAAACAACCTCATCTCCTGCACTGTACAGCGCATCAAAGCAGCTTTACGCTGCGAGGATGCTTGATCAAAAGACAAAAGAATTACCCATGCTTGTGAGGGCGGGCGGGCGGCTGGCTGTTGTTGATGGAGGTGGTGGCTCCTTTTCCCTGGAGTAGTTGGAAATTGCTTCTTACATTCTTCTTCTTCTCCTTCCCCTTCTTCTTTCTTGTTGAAAAAGAAAGGTTCTCTTCATTCTGGACGGGAGGTCAATCGATCAATTGGGAATTTGTGTTGGCAGGCTGCTGGTGGGCTGTTTGAGGAGCCTTCAAGATCGTCTATGTACTCACATTGAGCGTGATCTTGAGTGCTCCTCAGGGGGGAAAACAAAAAGGGTGTGAACCTCATCATCATTATACATCGAGAGTAGTAGTAGAAGTAGTACTGGCTAACTGGCTGCTGCTACTTCTACACAATAACTGCCCCATTCTGATTTGATAGGTGTGGCATCCAGGGCTCTGCCATTTTTTTGTTGGCAAACAATTCATGGGAAACTCAAAAGACCAAAAAAAACTAAGGTTAAAATGCAAAATGGGTGTGGGAGTGCAGTCAAGAGCGAACCACCACTGATGGCCCTTGCTTCGTGGTAAAGTAGAGTGTACTGTTGCTAATTTCTTGTTGTTGCAAAGGTCTCCAGCAAGCCACAGAGGCTACGGTAGCCAGCTTTGCTTACTGGTGTTTTTCTTTGCATGCAAGAGTAGCATCTTTGTTGTTGCCACATGCTTCACCACTCTGCAAGGGTAGTGGTTCGGGTATTGACTACCTTCCAACCCCACCCAACTTCTCTACTTGTTAACAGTTGCAGCTTATTTTAGTAGTAGTTTTCTAACAAGTCTTTAGCTGAATCATGTTATGGAGGAGTCAGGCAGCAAAGTTTCTTTTGGGCTATTTCAATTCAGTTTTTAAGCTTGCTCAAATTTGTTGCATTGGCAAGAATCTCCTCTGATCATTCATTCAGTTTGAAGCTTCCTCATATTTGCTGAACTGACATGGCCACATTGATCATTAAATCATTGTCACATTTGCTGCAATGACATTGTTTCCTTGTGATCCTTTGGTCTTATCATCCTCATATTTGCTGCTTTGGTTAGACTATGGATTTTATCATCCATCAATCGCTTGTTGCAGTCTCTCATCACATCAATTACCTGTGAAACTAGGTGCTGCAGTTGGTACTGACACATGCATTCTGGATTCCTTATATATGAAATCTCCTTACATGTTTATGTGGGGAGATCATTGATTTCAATGCCACTTCTCTGAAGTCATTTGATGATGGTGCTAGTTAACTGGAGGCATTTGTCAAGCAATGCAGATTTTCAATAAGTTGTGCAGGAAGGTTATTGTTCTGACTGGGTTTCCTTGAATTCAGTTTTTTTATGCTTTTCCAAACTTGACTCTTATGCTCAATTGGTAATCTCCCAAGATCGTAGGCCGTATCCAAAACTGGAGGTGGAGAAAGTAGGCTCCTGGTCGCGCAATACTTTTATCTATTGTCAACTTCTTTCTAATAACGTTGGCAGAAGTATCAGTTCAACTAATCAATTGATTTGCTTACCAAATTCTTATGTGAACACAATTCTAATAAGGAATATGTTTAGACACACACATACCCACCTCTATGAAAGTGGTTTGAAAGCCAAATCAAGGATAAATACCTTAGTCAAGATTCAGTCCAAAAATTGTTTGTTGTTGCTTGTCTAGATTCAATCAACTAAAGACAACAATCAAATTGTTGGTTTTCACATATCTGATGACACAAATCTTGTGAAATGGATTATGCACATCCATTTAATTGGGGGTTGGGTTAGTGACATTTGTGAAATCACATGCCAATGAAATAGACAAATAATCACAATTGTGAAATGTCTAATAAGGGCACTTCCAATGTATTTGAAAGAAACGAGAATCTTTTTCTCAGGAAGCAAAGAGTATTTTAGCATTTTTCTTTTAATTTGGCCAAATTTAAGCAAACTATATACAAGAATTGTCATATTCTTGACGAATCACGATGCTGTCACAGCACTGCCTTCTTGTAAAGTAATAGCACCAAGGCCGTGCAAAAAGGAAGGAGTCGATTGTTGCTCAACGTTAGATGTGGAGCCCAGGTTGAAGTCTGTTAACCTCTCCTCTTTATTTATGTCCAACGCCCTTAATCCATTGACTTTCAGGGTCTCTAAAGTTTGCCCACTCTTGTGCGAGGTAAATAGCGGCCTAGAGCTTCTCAGTTCTGTACAAAGAAAAACTTTCGGTTTTGGGTGGCCAAGTGTGCTCACCTTTCATAATTGAACTGATTGAGCAGGATATCGATCGCCTTCCTTGCTTTTACAAGAGTGAACTATATATTCTCATCCTTTCAGCATATGCCAGAAGAAGCCTCTTACCAGTGTTTCTTTCACAAGAACATGTAGCATTTGTCTAGTACTTTTAGATTAGTTAGAAAGAATCGCAATACTTTCACCCCCTAATCTCTAGAATTAACAACCGACCATCACGAGCAATTCGGGGCCCACGTGCACACCGGCACGGGGCAGAATGGGCTTCACTAAACTCTAGATTCTAGAAGAATATGTTCATGTAAGGTGCTTGGAAAATGTCGGTAAGACTTTTAAGGTTCAAGAAGAGTTTGTTTCGTAAGGAGCTTGAAGGAATGTTTAGCAGCAGGGACTGCAAAATTCGTGTGAAGGAAAGAAAGTTTGTAGAAGTATTTCGAGGATTTCTTCAACGGTTCTGCAGAAGCTTTGGCGTCTGAAGAACAAGTCTGTGTTGTCACGAGGTATTTTCAGGGCTCGAGAAGATCCTTTTTGGGAGCCTCACTCTCCTTCAAATATTAATGTTCTCTGAAGTAGACATGGTATAGATTCGCAAAGTAAAATTGAATTTAGATCGAAGGGGCACTGAATCAAGTTCTGGTGAAATTGGATCATTGAACAGCCAGGTGTGATGTCCACCCAGTGATTGTTTCAAACTCGAGGATTGACGGTGGGTGGTAGGATGTATGAAGCTGAAAATTAGGGTTTCTGTTACGGTTTTGTTACTATCGGGTTTTCGCAAGAGCTGGACGCATAGTTTGAACGCGGTCTGAACTGCAAGGAATCGGAGCTCTTTTCGAAGTTGATAGAGTTGCCCAAAAGCCCAAGGTGCGTACTATATGGAACTCTTTCGCAATTCCTCCCGAACCTTCTATGTTAATCTATACATTAGTTCTTCGATTCTACCTTCAAGATCTTGAAATTTGTACACTCATCAGCTCTTACTCGCCTCGACTCTCAATCGATTCTTAAAGATTTTCGCTTGCTTACTCTTTGTTGTTTGAAAAGAGGGGGCGGCAAGTTAGGATTCTTGCAATTGGGTAGAAGAAGGATCAAATGATATTTATCTTTGTGCCGACTGTTGGTTGCGAGGTGTGTACAGTCCGAATCGAGAACATCTTGAGTGCTCAACGTCATGACGGAGATGAATTACCTCCGACTTTCGTGCGATGTCGTGCACACACTGGTCCGACCGGGGGAGAACCATAACGTGGTGCAATTCAATCAAAGGCAATGTGTATTCTTGAAGAACAAGCTTCTGGAGACGGTGACGCGCGTATTACTATTAGCGGACTTGGATTCTCTACCTCCTGAAAAGCAAGCTCTCTTCCAAATGTTTAAACAATTCTACAATCTCCAGTGAAACCCTGATTTTAAAATTAGATTGATTGTAAATATCAGTGAGCCCATCATTCTTTTCTTTAATCAGAGATGGCTGTTTTTATAACAATAAATAATGAAGACAAGAATCCCAAAAGCGGAGGGAGATAAAAGGCCCACATTTCCCTACTTTGAAATCGTGCGCCCATACACATTCCTACTTCAAAAGAATGGGACCGGATTAAAGACGTGATTTATCTTAGGGCTCGAGATTTAGGGTTTAGGGTTTCACCAAATTCTCGGACAATAAGTTCTTTAGGGTTTAGGGTTTAGGGCTTCACCAAATTCTTGGACAATAAGTTCTTTTGAGTTGCGTGGAAAATGTCGGGAAGACTTTAAGGATCAAGAAGGGTTTGTTTCGTAAGGAGCTTGAAGGTATGTTGAGGAGTAGAGACTTCCAAATTCGTGTGAAGGAAAATAAGTTTACGACACCATTTGGATAGATTATTCACGGTTCTGTAGAAGGTTTGCGCGTCTCAAGAACACTGTGTTGTCCCGAGATATTTTCACGACGAGGAGCTCCTTTTTAGGAGCCTCATTCTCTCAACTACGGTTCTCTCTGAAGTAAACATGGTAGACATTTAGAAGAGTAAAAATGCATTCAGACCCAAGCAACAACTTGAATCAAGCTATGATGAAGTGGAATCACTGAATAGACAGCCAGATGTGATGTCCAGCCAGTGATTGTTTCAAGTTGAGGAGCGACGCTATGTGGTAGACCGCAGGATCTATGAAGCTGAATACCAGGGTTTCTGTTACGGATCTGTCGCTTTGAGCTTTTCTCAAGAGCTGGACGCATAGTTTGAAGAACAAGGAATTGGAGCTATTTTCGAAGTTGGTGGTGTTGCCCAAAATCCCAAGCTACAACACCTGTATGGAACTCTTTCCCCACTCCTCTTGCAACTTCTTTTGGTAATCTATATGGTAGTTCGTCGCTTCTACCATCAAGATCATGAAATTTGTACACGCATCAGCTCTTACTCGCCTCAATTCTCAATCGATTCACTATCTCAATCGATTCTTAAAGATTTTTCGCTTTGTTATCCTTTGCTGTTTGAAGAGGGGCCGGGGGAGTTAGGATTCTAGTAGTTGGGTAGAAGACAATTCAAGGGAAGGATCAGATCAGATTTATCTCTGTGCATGGCAGAATTGATCACTTCTGCCGACTATTGGTTGCGAGCTGCGCAGAGTACGAATCGAGAACATCTTGAGTGCTGAACGTCATGACGGAGATCATTACCTCCGACTTTCACGGGACGTGGTGCACACACTGCTCCGACCGGGCGAGAACCGTAACGTGGTGCAATTCAATCAAAGGCAGTGTGCACTCTTGAAGAAGAAGCTTCTGGAGACGGTGATGCGCATATTACTGTTAGCAGATTTGGATTCTCTACCTCCTGAGAAGCAAGCTGTCTCTTCCTTAACTGTTTCAAAGCAGTTCTCTTGGAGTTGTACCTGGTAGTCAAGAACGCAGAGGAAATCATACAGGGTTGCTGCAGTCAAGACTGGCTCAAGGCAGCAATCAAGCTAGCAAACGACATTGAAGTTTTTGCTGATATCTTTTTCAAGCTTGACTGGTATACATCTGTGGTGAGCATTATCTTTTCGGATGCTCTGTTACAAACTGATTTTGAGAATGTTGCTAGGAATGTCGAGGGCTTTGGAGAGGAAGAGTATAACTGCAAGATTGAAGGGATCCACAGTGTGTTGACAAAGCATGCTCTAGATGATTGTGAAAGCTTAAGAAGAAGGTTAATTAATGAACCACATGACAATACAAGTCTAGCTCCAGATCAACAGGGAATAGTAGCAAACTTGTTGAAGTTGCTTGCTTCTGACCCTGCGGACATGAGTGAGCAAAATACCAGGAAGATTGACTTGCTACTTTCTATAGAACCAGAAAAGTTGGTGCACATCAATCAGATTGGCAAGGGGGCTTATGGGGTGGTTTCAAAGGTGAAGTGGCAGGGCCAAAACTTTGTAAAGA
>Ga0116228_10004571_pt1 | contig 12270 bp, 20 predicted proteins | sample S1TSphfallax_2_FD_89694 | JGI IMG/M metagenome (GOLD analysis project Ga0116228, IMG submission 89694) | Host-associated microbial communities from peat moss isolated from Minnesota, USA - S1T2_Fc - Sphagnum fallax MG | ecosystem: Host-associated > Plants > Peat moss > Unclassified | place...
AATTGTGTTTTCATCCAAAGTGGGGGTTGTACCGGGGGGGGGGGTAATCTATCATCCAAGAGGGGCTTATCATCCAAGTGAGGAGCGGAAGGGGGTTAAGGGCGGGAGGTTGAACCCTTGTACTTTGGCTTCGTCTTCCTTCGCCGCTCTTCTTGTTTCTTCCTTTCCCTTCTCCCGTCTCTCGGCAAACAAACAGCTCTCTGATCGTCTCTGGGAATCTCTGGAAGTCTTTGAGCGTGCAAGATGGCATCTATGCTGGTGAGGTTTCCTTTCTTTCCTCCATTTTTTTTTTTTTTCGTTTTTTTGTGCAGCAGTTACTGGTTGTTGTCGTGCTCTTATTGCCCTGTAGACGTTGTCGCCTTTCTTTATAGTCGGCTGGTGGTTTTTGAGGGCTGCGTCTTGATGGCTTATGCGTTTTCTTATGCATCATGTTGTGAAAAATGTTTCCTCAGACCACCGGCAGATTCATTGCATCTTCCTTCTTTGCACTCTTTCTTGCGAAGTCTTGCAAAGTCTTAGTCTTGTGGTGTTTTCAAGAATGTGCATTCACGGCGTGGTCCTTTTGAGCTTTAGATGCGGTGAAGGTCCAAGTTTTCAGAACCGTTCCTTTTCGCGTTCTCCGTTCTTGCAGTATCGGCGGACGGTATCTGGATCAAGAATGCTCCAGATTAGGGGTTTAAGTGTGGTTTTTTTTTCTTTTCTTTTATTTTTTCTCCTTAAGGAGCTTCATACATGTGATCAGAGTTTTGCATTTCTTGTGGTTGTTACATGTCTGGAATGTTCTTGGTGGCTCTGTTTACGAAACTCTTTCTTTGTCTCCCTGTAAGAGTTTTGGTTTCTCCATGCCTCGGGGAAACTCCGTGACACTGGGATGGTGTGTGTGTGATAACGATTTGTCTTTGTTGTGAGAAACGGTTTCTCATGCAGACTAATGGCACTGAACTTTGTGGTCTGTTTGGGAACTTTGTTTTGCAACAGCAACCTCAAATTATTCTGTTGAAGGAGGGGACGGATACATCCCAAGGGAAGCCGCAGCTTATAAGTAACATCAATGCATGCCTTGCAGTGGTGGATGCTGTGCGCACCACTCTGGGACCAAGAGGAATGGACAAGCTTATTCATGATGACAAAGGAACTACCACCATCTCCAATGATGGTGCCACCATCATGAAGCTCCTTGACATTGTGCATCCTGCCGCAAAGATCCTTGTTGACATTGCTAAATCTCAAGATGCTGAGGTGTGTGCCCTGTTGGATCATGGTTGTCTTATGCTTTACTTTTCCTGTTTCCATTCTACAAGTACTTTGTGCATTGGTTCTTGATAGCTGCAGGGTCAGGTCTAGTAGAAAGTTTGCAAAATGTGGATGTTTGTTCTGTTTCTGAAACCCTAAATCTCAGGTTGGAGATGGGACCACGACCGTGGTGCTTCTAACTGGAGAGTTTTTGCGGGAGGCAAAGCCATTTGTAGAAGATGGTGTCCATCCACAGCTCATAATTCGTGCCTTCCGCATAGCAGCTAATCTGTTGGTGAAGAAAGTGCGAGAGCTGGCAATGAGCATTGAAGGAAAGAGCTTAGAAGAGAAGAAGACTTTGCTTGAGAAGTGTGCTGCAACAACATTGAGTTCCAAGCTTGTAGGTGGAGAGAAAGAATATTTTGCAAAGATGGTGGTGGATGCTGTTACCACGCTTGGTGAAGACAGCCGTCTAAGTATGATTGGAATGAAGAAGGTAATCCTTGCTGTGTCATTATCCAGGTTTTCTCAGAATATGGTTGGATTTTTGCAGTTTGCCAGGTGCATTTCTTGTTAGGACTCCAATTTTGAAAATGATTGTGTTGTATGTTCCTGGTTTAGGTGCAAGGAGGTACTATGCGAGATTCCTTTTTGGTTAAAGGTGTGGCATTCAAGAAAACGTTCTCCTATGCAGGCTTTGAACAACAGCCCAAGAAGTTTGAAAACCCTAAAATATTGCTTCTTAACCTGGAGCTTGAGCTGAAATCTGAAAAAGAAAATGCTGAAGTCAGGTATGTCAGTTTCTAGCTATCTCCCTCTACACCATTGATGATCTGGCTTCTGTATTTTTTCTGAAATATTAAAGTGTGGAATTCTCTTTTGATTTGGAGCCTGGCTTACTTTTGCAGTTTCTCTGTGGTTTTTGTCGCAGGCTTTCAGATCCTGCACAGTATCAATCTATTGTGGATGCAGAATGGAACATTATCTATGAGAAGCTAGACAAGTGTGTGAAAAGTGGTGCCAAGATTGTGCTTTCACGTCTAGCGATTGGAGATCTTGGCACCCAGTATTTTGCAGATCGGGATGTGTTCTGTGCAGGCCGTGTGATGGAGGAAGATTTGCAGCGGGTTGCTATAGCAACTGGTGGCTCTATTCAAACCACTGTAAATAACATTGTCCCAGAGGTAATGCCTTAAGCAAACAAACCACCTCCTTGTAGTTTGGGAATTTGCAGGTGGACAACCCAGAAATTGAATAGGATATCAATACATCTTGTGGATATGGTTATTTGCTAGTAAGTTTCTGAGCTTGTTTCACAGGTTCTTGGTGAGTGTGAGATTTTTGAGGAGAGGCAAGTTGGCAATGAGCGATTCAATATCTTCACAGGGTGCCCACGGGGTCAAACTGCAACAATTGTCTTGCGTGGGGGTGCTGATCAGGTCTGTTATTTTCTCTTATTTTCTCAACTTTCATCTAAATAATTCCCCAGATTTCTGAATTTTAGTATCAACTAAGCTTGGTCTGACCAGTTTTTGTTACTAGAGATCTGTGGTATCCTTTCTCTGGTTGAAGTACAAGGTGTAAGATAAGGGGCTGGTCATGACTTGTATGCAGTTTATTGAGGAGGCTGAGCGCAGTTTACATGATGCAATCATGATAGTTCGAAGAGCACTCAAGAACTCTACTGTTGTTGCTGGTGGTGGCGCAATTGATGTAAGTAATTAATCGAACTGAAGGTTTCAACACTCTTACCTCCTCTATGATCCTTTTTTTGGCATTGGAGACCATATGTATTTAATTTCAAAATTCTTTTTGTAGATGGAGCTCAGTAGGTACCTGCGGCAGCATGCACGTACCATTGCTGGCAAGTCACAGCTTTTCATCAACTCGTATGCCAAAGCCCTGGAGGTATGAGACCTGATACTTTCAATGCAGAGGATGAATTAAAAGAAAACTGTTACACTAAGGGAAGAAACATAACATGAATTTTCGTGGGGATGAAATTGGAGTTGAGCATGAGGATAGTGGTGGGTGTGTTCAGGTTATTCCCAGGCAGCTGTGTGAGAATGCAGGTTTTGATGCAACTGATGTGCTTAGCAAGCTCCGCCAAAAGCATGGTCAAGGTGTGTCACCTATACAGGCAACTTTCTGGAGAGGAGAGATACAAAAGGAATTCAGGGTGATCACAATTGTCTAACTAAAAGCTCAAGGAGAGTGTCTTTTGTTGCACTTACTGAGAGAGTGATGATTGTGGGACAGACTGTGGTAACTTGTGTCCTTACTATTGAGCATTTTTTTTTGTGCAGGAGAGGGTGCTCTTTATGGAGTAGACATCAACACGGGAGGCATCATTGACACATATGCTAATTTTGTGTGGGAGCCTGCTGTTGTCAAGGTGCAGTGCGCTTCTCTCCTCTTGAATAATCTAAAGTTTTGTTCAGGCATCAGTCTGCAATGACATGCATTGATTGGACACTGATTTTTATGGTAATCTCATGCAGGCTCTCCCAGAACATAGTGCAGTGAGGTTTGGTGTAGGAATTATAATCTCTCCATACCAGGCTGTCTCTGTTTTTCAATACATTCACACTTCGTATGCATATAATACTCAGGCTGCTTGCATGGGGAAATTTCATTGCAGATTCAAAATTTGTTTTTCTATAATAGAGTGTTTGTCTAGAACTGAGAAGTCAGTAACAGTTGAGGGTTGAGGATGGCCAGTTTTAATGGGCAGGGCTTTGCACTAATCACTAGTGCTATCATAGCTCTGGCATACTACATGGGTTCTCCATGTGGCGCTCTCACTGTGGCCCTCCCAGAACAAAGTTGGTGTCATAGTACAGCCAGGCTGTTTGGAGGACATATCCTCTTCGTCCACACCCAGCTGTCTCCATATTCCAATACATGTGCATCTATTGCAATTTGTTTGTATCATTTTGTAATATGTGAGCCTACAAGTTTATGGATGTCAGTAGCCTGCAGTATTTGAGATATCCTTTTGAAACAGGCAGAGCCTTGTACTAGTGCTTGGTCCTATTTGTGGCTTTGGCATACTCTTGTGAATCTTATCCTCTGCTGTTGTATGCAATGGGGTTATGGGTTGTGCAGATAAATGCCATAACAGCTGCAACAGAAGCAGCTTGCCTTGTTCTCAGTGTAGATGAGACTATCAAGAACCCTAAGGTAAAACGCAGTTTTCTTGCTGTTAAGTGAAAAGGTTTTTGTGCTCAGCAAAGGTTCCTGTTATATTTGGCATGAGATCCAATTTTCAAAGACTTATTCCAGCTTGTTCTCAGAGCTGACTGGCATTGGGTACTGAAATCTGTTTTTGTGCAGTCTGAGAGTGCACAAGGTGAAGGTGCAGCAAATGCCATGGCTGGAAGAGGCCGGGGTGGGATGGCAATGCGTGGACGTGGGGGACGAGGCATGCGCCGGCGGTAGATGTCACCTAGTTGACTTCTGGAATGTGAGAGAGTAGAGAATGCCAAGAATATCAATTTTGGAGGGGATAAATGTCGTGACCCATCTCTTGTCTTTTGAGGATCATTCCTGTTCACATCAAAGACTATTCCACTTGCTAGATAATCAGCAAATGAGGACAAAGGCACCTTAGGAATTTCAAATACCAGCACAAGCCCATTAGTACTACACCAAAGCACCCTGCAGCATGTTAAATTTCAAGCTTTTCTAAGCAATCAGTGCATGTTATAAATAGTTTGCACTCAGGAATTGGTTGAGACAAGTATGGGCAGATTCCAAAGAAATGGTTGGTTGGATGCGGTAGTTTTTGCCCAACTGAAAAGATGGGCCTTCTTCAGATGAGAAAGACTGATGAGAGAGGTACTGATATGTGATTAGCAGTATACACCATGCTTTTTTCAGTTATGCTTTGAAATGGGAGTACAATCTTGATTCTAATGGTGTGGAAGAACCTCTCCTGATTGCCAGTTATGTTGGATAGTGGCAATTGGTGAGGCCTGCTTTGGCTGGCTTCTGGCCATGTTCTGCGGAGCTACGTCCTCCCAATTGCCACTACCTAGCAACGTAATGGGTTTGTCCAGCATTCCGATGGCTGTGAATCCAAGGTGATGCTTCTTTACATGGTTGAAAATCAGCTTGGAAGTGATTCTTGATAGCCTTTTTGCATAAACGAAAGCATTTTGTTTTGACTTTTGTTCAACTTTCACATATTCTCTTCAAAACTTTTCTTCCACCTCACTTCGGCCTTGGGTGAACAACACCTACAATGATATGATGGTAAAGTCTAGTGTTAGTGGCAATTCTTTGAGTTAGTTCAGAACCTCCTGTTTTGGTCTTGTGAAAATTTAGAAAACAAAGAACTTCCGATTCTAGTTCTTTTTTGAAAGCTTTACAACCTCCATTCTTAGGTCAAGGTTCTTTTTTTTCACTTTTTTGGTATATGCACATTGGCAACCATCCATAGGAGGATTTAGTTAGATTTCATTACAGGATAGGCAGAACAATTTTAAATTTTATTTTAGAAGCTTGTTGTTGTAGTGCGAGTTGCAAGACCGTGTGCTCTAAATTTGATGAACTTCCTTCCAAAACCCTTGTTTCTTTGACAATGTTTCTCAAAAATTTCTAAAAAACAGCCTTTGTACCAAATCTTTTTTCATTGTGGCAAAATTTTGCACTGAAAAAAATGCTGGTACCAATTCATTAATAATTAATCTCAGGATCATAGAACTATCAATCTTTGTTAAAAAAAAGTAGTTTTAAGGTAGATTCTTTCATAAACTATCAATCTAAATATCTTATATAATATATTAATGAATTCCATCATATGTTATAAACACATTACATTTTTACTATTTTAAATATCTGCTTCATTACATTGAATAACATGTTTGTTACATTGAATAACATGTTTCTCCCTGAGGCATCTAGCTTGAAGAAGTTGTTGAAGAAGAAGTTGAAGAAGTTGTCCAGAAGATTTATTTATTTATTTATTTATTTCCATCATCCATTTCATTCATGAATTTTATTTTATATTTAAAAAAAAAGGATTGAACTCTAAACCAGTGTTGGGTGGTTCTCACTTTTTTGGTGAGAATCCTTGATTCCGGTTTATAGGGCAGGTTCTAAGAATTGCTCTAATTCTTTAAACTTTTTTTTTTTCCCATTCTGAGAATTGCCCCAGTTTTCAGAATTAAAAAAAAAATCTGGTTAGTTGATTTTCAGGGTTAGCGGTTCTCACAGAATTTTGAACAAGTCGGTTCTTACAAATTATGATTTTTTGTTGTATATATATATATATATAATTGTTTTTTTGTTTTGGTTTTTTTGGTGTTTTTTTCTTACATTTTATGGCATGAAACTCAGTTTAGCAGCAAATTTGGTGCTAAACCGAGTTTGCCCTGTCCTTCCTTTTCCTGAACGCTTTCAACCAATCACTGCTGCTGCTGCTATGTGTACAGTAGCTATAAATGATCTCGAATCTGGTGCATTTAGTGCTGAGTCTCAGTATTTCATACCCTTATTTAATAGAATTTCATGACTTTGTGGGCAACATCCAAAGAAGGGATGAAGCATCAAATGGCGGGTGCAACTCAGGCCCAACAAGGCATGACTTTCCAGATAACTAATATTTACTTTTTGTTTTTTACAATGAGAACCGGACCCTTGTCAAAATGTGAGAACCGGTCCGGTTCGCAAATTGGCTACCAGGTGAGAACCTTCAATTCGGTTCTCTTGACAATTGACATCTTCGGTTCTCATGGGCCGGTTCTCAGGATGAAAACCAGCGCCGGTTCTCAGCCAATGGGTGAGAACCGCTCAACACTGTTCTAGACCCTTTGGTTGAAAGGGGAGATTCTAATTGTGCCATATTTAATGTCTTGCAATAAGTGAATGACCAAGGTGGACGTGCTTATTTTGGGGACACCCAAATCTGGATGCCTTCAGGTGCTGCTATAAAGTTTTGATTGGATTTTTGAAAAATTCAGCATAAAGTAAAGAAATTTGGAAAAATTATATATGATTTAATTTATGCCAAAGCCACCCATTTACTATGGTGGTAATCAAGTAGATATAAAAACCAAAAAACCAACAAGTTCTAGTTTTATTTAATTGAAACTTCTTGCAAATTTGATGTGATTCTGACTGTACACCTTTCATTTTGTTCATGCTCCAAACTTTTCTCTCCTTTGCTTTTGAAACCAGTAAAGTTCATTTCAAAGTACAAGCAAATCTTTTAGAAAAGTGGGGCATTGGCAGCAAATGGGAGAAAGTATGGAGATGGTGTAACCAAAAGGAGAAGGACAATATAACCCTAAAAGTCGTTTAGCATCATGTCACACAATAACTAGAGAACCTAATTACACAACATAATACCTATATTATAATCACAAACAAAATGCTGATTTAATAAAGCTTTCATCATTAAGCTAAATCTAGAGACGAGAATATTTCAAAGACCTAGCATACATATGGTAGATTTTGCATAATCCTTTGCATGGTCATTTGTGAACACTTTCGGAACAAGTCCAAAGACTAACAACTACCTACTTTCTAAGCCTAACTATCTCTCTCTCCTTTCTTAATCTCCAATCCTTATAATTATTTTCATTCCTTTCTTAATAACTATCTCATTCCTTTTCTTCGGCCTATCAACAAGGATATGAAAAAACAAATTAACATGTACCTTTTATATGTCCATGATATTTATATTAATTCAAATTAACTTTGACATTGACATAAAGAATGATAAATAATTTGACATAGCTTTTGAAAAACATATGAGAACATGAGGGGAAAAAAATGATGATCATCACTCGTAGTGCGCAGCATCATGGAGCCCAAGTGTATACTAGATATATTGAGTTCAATCTCACATGAAAATACATTCACAGTCCACTAGTAAGCAACTCACAATTCTAGCAATTTTACTTCTGTGAATTCTGCAAAAGTATTTAAGATACACTTGTATCCTAAAGTGAATTCTGCAACTGTTTAGGATCATATTCCTCTCTTGTATCAAGTATAGAGTTCCAATATTTCTGCCCAACCATGAGTCCCAGATAATAATACCTCTCTATGCACTCACTCATTCCTGAACAACATACATGCATCATCCTGTCTTTACTTTGTGCAACTGCTCCCCAACACAATGGAAGCACAAATGATTCCCAGATAGAACCACAAACCATTCTCATCTACAGAAATAGACCACTGACTCCCAGATGGCACATAGAATTTCAACCTCATCCTAGCTAGAATTGTTCTTAGAGATCATGAACAACCCCTAAACCCAAAACATATGCTTCCCATAGTGAATCTCTTCAACATTTTTTTCAGAACCAGACCACATCAAACATCCATTGAAAATGCAAAGGCTCTTATTTTCCACATACTGAGCTTCTCTGCAAACAACACAAAGACAAAAACACTCAGAGAGCAAAGTTCAAACTAAATGCAGTCTCAGTTTTCAGCCCTTTCACATGATCTTTTTTTTTGCCATTAATAAGACAGACCTAATTGACTGAGCTGCCAATGTTCCAACACCCTGAAAATTGCAAAAGCCCACATGAGAAAACAGATTCATATTACTTCCAAGAACAACTCTAACTCTTCCTCACATGGAAACCTGGATTTTCCTAAGGTTGTCATCATCTCCTTAACTGCAGAAGTAGTCTCCTGCCCCAAGCTATTTTATCCTTTCATTTGGAGGATCATACAAGGCAGGATCTTTGTATATCAAATTCATCTACTTTAGATTTTGTTCAAAATGGAATGGATAAGAAAATATACTATTAAATTCAATGAAGTATTAGAATACAAATGTTTCAGAACGTTATTCAGTGCTGGCAGTGATTGGAATGAACGAGGATACTTTCTTAAATGATTGCAGCTGTCTTTTCTTGTAGCAATGTTGCTCAAATTCTTTGCACAACTTGAGATTCAAAAGCATTATATTGCATATACGTCAAGCTTACAAATGTGTACTTATATTGCACATAACAAACTCACAAATGTGTTGATTATTTTGCACGTCATATTGCACAGAAACAAGCTCACAATGTTTTTTGTGAACTACAGATTCTGTACCAGATTATCAAACTCCTTTTTTTTCTGGGAGTTTTTAAAATTTTATTGGCAAGAGAAATAGTTCAGGGAAAACAGGAAAGAGACACAATTGTTTCCCTGGTTGACTATGAAGCTCATACTTAAAGTCACAATTATAAGCCAGTGCAAACTAGACATAAAAATCTGTTCAAAGCTTCTTCTGCAGCTTTCATCTGAAAATCTGGAAATCTTTGCCTATCAACAAATCCTTGAACCCCAAAAACCTTGCAACCAAATTCAGTGGAGAATTGTTTTTGGCAAATCCACAAGCCGTTGCAGCCCAGCGCATTTTGATCACTCAACAGCATTCTGGTTAACCTGCAAATGGAACAACGTCGTCATGGCCAAATGTGAACAGATTAGAATCAGCCGGTGCAGTTCTATTCCAGAGATTCAAGCAGGTGTAGCACAAGCCAACATTACAACTAACTTGATCTAGTGCAGCTGCACAATTTTGAAATTCTTTTGCAATTCTTAGTTTGCACTGTACAACCATTTACTAACCTGCAAGTATGTGTTCTTTGCGTTTAGTGACGGCCTGTGGGTGCACCACCTCCACCTCCGCCCCCTCCGCCGCCTCCTCCCCCACCACCACCACCACCACCACCACCACCACCTCCTCCTCCTCCTCCCCCTCCACCGCCACCACCTCCTCCACCGCCACCTCCTCCTCCGCCGCCTCCGCCGCCACCACCACCTCCGCCCGCACTAGAAGATCCGCCTCCACCCCCTCCGCCGCCACTTGAAGATCCGCCTCCACCACCACCACCACCACCACCACCACCTGCTGCACTCGGCTGCGATCCACCTCCGGAACGATGGCGGCCACCTTTGTCACCCGAGTTGCCGGACCAGCCCCACAATCCTCTCCCGAACCCTGCAGCAACATCGTTTAATGAACTGTATTTAGCAAAAACTAAGTACACGCATTATCTTGAATGTACAGTACGAATTACAGTAAAGATTATTGCCAACTATAAAAGTACGTCAATGCATTGTCTATAGGTTTCATCAACTTCAAGGGTAGTACCATTTGTGAAGCTTGTGCTCATTTTCTTGACGCCGTTAACATAGTCCGCTCCACCACCTCCTCCGCCTCCTCCCCCCCCGCCTCCTCCACCCCCGCCGCCTCCTCCACCTCCACCCCCTCCACCCGCACCCCCTCCGCCGCCACCTCCTCCTCCTTGGCCACCGTTTCCACCATTTCCACCATGTCCATCTCCGCCTGGACTTCCATTGCCGCCTCCTCCATGACCACCATTTCCACCTCCACCGCCTCCACCGTAACGTCCACAGTAGCAATGAGAGCCCTTCCGGACACCGGGATAGTATCCGCCTCCTCCTCCATTTCCACCGTTCCCGCCGTGTCCTCCTCCTCCGGAACCCCCTTTACCACCGTGTGCTCCCGGGACTTTGCACCAACATGAGTGCGGATGTTTACCTGCATGCACGGCAAGAGAATTCGACGATCAGATCATTGGACTACGAAACTAGTGACAATGTCATTGAATTGAAGTTTACGAAAAACCTGGTAAGGATATACGAGCCTACCTTCACGTTTCATCTTTTCTTCTCCAACTTCAACATTGAATTTCTTACTGCCTTCCACTCCAGCCTGCAAACATTAACAAAGGGAAGAAATTTCATTTCATTAAGAACTTTTTATGTCGAGGCGTGATTCAAAGAAGATGCTAGTGCACATCTGAAGTCTAATTGATCACTGGACAGAAAGATCATTCAACACACATGATAATCGCCTCTTGTAACGGTTGAACTAGATGTTCATAATCGAACCCAGCTGAAGATTCATGCATGACCTAGCCCGAAGCATGGAAATCAAAAATTTTAATTCCAGGTTTGAATCTCACGGAAACTGAGGACGCTCTGATAATCATTCAAAAACATATACAGCAGCTGATCATCACGTAAAATAGAGCTGCACTAATAGATCATACAGCTTCCAGGCATTATAAAGGTTACAGGTTGCCACCTCAGAGGACTCGAGTGTGAACCTCTCCTCCACGCCAGCTTCCGCATCAGCCTCAGACAGAAGCCCTCGGCCCTCACGATTAACGAGTGGCCTGCTGACCACTGGCTGCAGGAAGAAAGCAGAGCACAAAAGAAGCACCACAGCAAACAAAGCTCCAACTCCATGAAACGAAGAAGAAGTTGGCAGATGAGAAACACGAACTACACCCATTTTGCCCCACAAGTTCTGCAGCTCACACTGAGAATTCAAAACATCTCCGGAGCACTACTACGAACTACTAGTCCTCATCACTAGCTCAGTCCCCAAAGATGAAGCAAACACAAGTGAATCCTCCTCAATTTATAGCTACTCATGCAGAGGTTATGATGATGATTGCGTAGTATCAGTAAAATACCGCAGCTCCTAAATTTGCTGCGTAGATTCATCCTTCGCACCCGGATGATAGTAATGACTGATATAACTCACGACATGAGCGTCGCAGCGGTCCCTGGCAGTGGGTCCACATAGCAATTCATTGCGCTTTTAAAATGGGTTGACAAGTTTTTCATATTCCCGGCCATTTTGCATCTCTAATTAATTTTCTGACCTCCTGATGATGACAACAAAAGATTCCGACGAGTGCGCGACTGAATCATGATCATGATCAACTTGAGATCATCGTCATCAACACGCCTCCCACTCTCTGATTTTTGATTTTTTCTAGTTTCCAAGATCTTTCTTGGAATAGTGTATATAGAGACCGGTTAGGCCGGCTCTTCAACTTTTTTTTAATAACTGCCGGGTCCACAATCAAAGAACCGCCGGTTCTGAGTATTCTACAAAACAATCCAAGGACAGCTAGCTGGGTGTGATAAAGGAACAACCAAAAAAAAACACCCGCAGATTTCTAGGCGGTTATTTGACTTTTTCAAAAACAACATTTTGAGAAAAGAATCGAAGAACCGCCGGTTCTGGGTAGTTGA
>Ga0116228_10004572_pt1 | contig 12269 bp, 12 predicted proteins | sample S1TSphfallax_2_FD_89694 | JGI IMG/M metagenome (GOLD analysis project Ga0116228, IMG submission 89694) | Host-associated microbial communities from peat moss isolated from Minnesota, USA - S1T2_Fc - Sphagnum fallax MG | ecosystem: Host-associated > Plants > Peat moss > Unclassified | place...
TAATTTGAATATGTGATGGGCTTGGATTTGTAAGATGTTGTGTTAATTTATTCACAACATGAACACAATTTAATTTTGAATTTACAATTGCATGCATTAAAGGTTCCAACAATTTGAGAATAAGGATATCAACTTGTAATATCCATTAATTCATATGTGGTAGGACAATCCTCATTATTCAAATGAACACTTGATGGCATAGGTGTGCTTATAAGATTGCAATTTGACGTATTAAACTCTTGAAGTTTGTGTCAAATATTTTTGTTGACGTAATGTGATCCATCTTTCTTGTTGATTTCTTCTTATGGCATTTCTTAGTGTTTGTAACATATATGTACAATTATATTGCAATGAATATTTCATAATAGTTGATTCTTGTCATCTTCTTTCCATGCCTCATGTGTATTCTATCATGTATTGCATGTTGTTGACATTTCCATGTCTTGGCATCAAATGCACAACGTCTTCATGAAATTATTTTCATTTCCTCCCATAATCTAGTTGTTGTGTTAGTTTTTTTTTGGACATTTTCATCATTAACAAGCTAATGTAATGTAAACTCTTCCTTGCATAATCATCAAAACATGGTCTTTTTAGGGTTGCTAAAAAGGATGTCCCTAGGCTAGGGATGCATTTGGGACATTCTTAAACATCTTAACATCCCTCTAAACATTTGTGGTAGAAATAATTATTTTAAAGCATTTTTATGGAAAGTTATTTTTTTGTTCAAACTTGCCTCTTCTTGTTGTCCTTTAACATTTTCCCAATGCTACTTGGTGTTTTTAAAACTCTATTTGATGGTTTTTTTTGCATTACTTGACATCCTCCATCATTTTCCTAACATTGCTCAACATTTTTCTAATGTTTTCTTATTGTCCTCATCATCTTTTTTTTTTAAAAGTTGTTTTGCATCCCTTGAAATATTCTTAAGTTTATTAGACATCTTCTACAGTTTTTTCAACGTTGTTTGATGACCCCTAACATTTCCTTGGCACTATTTCGTGTTATCCTAACATCTTTCATTATCACCCCCAAAAAAATTCCTAAATGTTTTTTGGAGTTTTCCTGACATTGCCCAACACCCCCTTGTTATCTCCTTGGTGTTCTTCAACATCCTCAACATGTTTCCAACATCCCTTATCATTGTTTATGATTTTTTAATGATGTCCTTGGTGTTTTATCAACACAACACCTTCCAATTTACTTTTCAATGTTGCTTGACATCTTCGACATGTTTTCAACATCCTTTCATCGTTGCTTTAAAAAAATCCCAACATCTTGGCATTTTCTTGACTTTGCCCAACATTTCCATTATTTCCCTTGTGCTACCTAACATCCTTGATGTTTATGTGGCATTGCCCAACATCCTTGGCATGTTCTCAACATCCCATCATTGTTGCTTGAAAAAAGAACTTTTTTCAACATCCCTTGGTGTCATTTCATCATCCCTATGATCGCCCATTGTCTTCTTATTGTCTTTATCATCCCCAAACATGTATCTATCATCTCCCAAGCCTAATCAAACGTTTCTAAACTTAAAAGTTACCAAGGACACCTTATTTGGGGAGCCCCTTATGTTTTAAGGACATTCCTCAAAAAAAGGATGTTGGAAACCTTGCATTTTTTCCCCTTTTGAATCTAAACAATATCTTTTTTTTTAATGACAACTTTTTTTCCCTATGTTTTATGCCTAGTTGTGAACATTAAATTATCTTTCTTCTTTACTTCCTTGCAATCATGTAATGATTATTTTAACCCTTTATTGAATAACAAAAATCTTGGTGGATATGTTATTTCTTCAAATAACATTTGTATTATACTTTTCCTTTGAATTTCAAATAGTCTCCTTTTCTTTGTGTAAGGGTTTGAATATTTGAGGTTTTCCAATATGTGAATATTGTAGCTAAGCTTTGGATGTGTCAAAATCAACATGATTTGCCAATTTAATTATTGGAACATATTATTAGCTTGTTGCATCGGTAGCACAAGAATAAGGACCTCAAGTTGCCATGGAATGAAAATACTACTAATATTGTTTGTAAAGAGTCCAACACATTCTATACAAACAATGCCATAGCCCTTAAAAAAGAGGAAGAACATGACAAGACTTTTACACACAAGTGATGTGAAAGTTGTGTAAAATTTATGAAATTCAAGGCATGCTTTTAGTAATAGATGTTAAATACATGTTTTTGCCCCATTTTTACATCCAACAATTTACACCATTGTGTATGTGGCCATGCTTGAGTTTAACAAGGATTGCCTACCTCTCTTGTATGGCACTTTCCAAGCATGTTATTGTGTTCCTTGTGCAATGTGCGAAAGAGAACCATGGTTTTCTTGGATACATTGTTAGATCACAAATGCATTTGGTATTGTTTTTTAATTCTTTGGTTGCTAATTTAAAAACTATTTATAACTTGTCAATTTAAATTGATTGCACTATCAATTCAAGGTCTTTTAAAATGTTGACTTGTTACATTTTCATAGAATTTAGTGATTGTTTTTTATAGACTTTCATTGATTGGTACTTAAGTTGGATGGTTAGAGGCGATGTGTATATGCATTTGGTAGGATGAGCTTTAAAACATCCACTTCAACCAAACTTGTTGAGGAAATTGTGGATGTAGTCATTGTTATTCTTAGAATGGCTATGTTCATGTGTTCCCAAAAAGTAATATTTAAAAACTGTGGTGATGAACATCAAGGAGTTGTAGCAAAGGTTCCAATAACTTATAAAAATTTAGTGTTGGTTCATCATATTCATTGTGGAAACTAATCAAAGCACAATGTGTAGGCTCAAGGTTTTTCAAAACAACCTTATGTGTTGAGCTTGTTATTGTATCATTCACTTAATACATGATTGATGATGAGTGAATCCAAATTAATTGAAATCATTTCAAGTTTTAAGATGATTGTCTAGGTTTCAATTTGTGTCAACTACAAAAAAAGGTTTATTATAACCCAAACTAAATTGTGAATTCCTTACTCATTTTCCATCTAATCATTTTCATACATCCCTTGCATTGGTCCTTATTAGTAGCAAGCTACTTTTTTCTTATCTTTAACTTGTTACCAAGAAAACAAATCTTCACTTCTTATTAAAAACGTGAAATTGATTTTTTACATAATATGATTCACCACCATAACTCACACCTACAATAATTGATCCACCTCATCGTGTCATCAATTTACACTTTTGGAGTAAAAAAGAAGGTTGTTCCAACTTTTCAAACCTTTGTTGAACCTTGGTATATAATATATTCAAAACTTTGAACAGATTATGAATTTTTCAACCTTATGTGTTTTTTATTTTTGAAACTTTTATGTTGAAATAAACTTTGCACAAGGATAGTTATTAATATGTCACAGATGTTAGTTTGATATACATTTTTTGACATATTACATATTAGCTTAGTATCCATGTTCCTTCACCCCCCCTATTACATCACAAATTTGCCCCCTATTTGTATGAGTGCTTTTATAACACCTTAACAATATGTTCAACGTTCAATGTTGATACAATCATTGATATGATGTTAAGGTGTCATTGTAACAACATGTCTTGAAATGGCATTGATATAATACTAAAACATTTGACATCTTATCAATATTAAATAAATGAAAAAAATATGACCAACATTGACACAACATACATTAATTATTGCAACCCTAACCTTGAGCTCACGATCAAGGCAAGGGCTTGCAAGGTTGCGGGCCAAAAGGGAAGCCTGAGAATGAAGGAAAGTGTGAGGGAATGAACCCTCACACTCCCAAGGGAGCTTTCATTTTGGGAGTTGCAATCCCAACGAACTCCCAAATTTTTAAAGAGCAATTACAGGGATCAAAACCCATTGGATCAAAATGTTATTTATACCATTGAAAATTTCTTGGAATGTAGATGTCTAAAATGGGCTCACATAACCCATTTAGACATCTAAAACACAAGTTAGGGGAAAAGAATGGCCGGGAGTCAAATTGGCAATTTGACTCTCGACCACTAAAAATAAAAAATCGCCCTGATTTCCTTGCATGCAGGTGCGCGTGCGACATACCGTTGAAAAGCTCTCAATGAGGGCTAAAACTTTGTTTTAGACCTCATCTCAATCGGAGGTCTATACGCAAAGTTATGGGCCCCCAAAATTGCAAGAGTCCCAATTGTGGGAATTTCGAGATTCCCACTTGGGAGTCCCAGGACAAAATGACATTTGGGTGCTGGTCCCATGGCTAACCACAAATTATACTATAAAAGGGAAGGTGGTGGCTTCCCCCAAGTCTGGGTTATGGTGAGTCTTGTGAGTCTAAGTTTGCCTGTGGTTCGTCTTACCACCAAAAGTGCTCCAACTATGCACTAACTAACTTGTTTGGTTTTGTGGAAGTCTGTGTGAGTGATTAAGTGCTTGTCATTCTTCCTAGCCCCATCTTAGAGCTCCAACACACCCCTGTACCCCCAAAGTGTTGTGAACTGGGGAGCGTGTCCCCAACTCCTTATTCTTCCATTGTTTTCACTTCAAACTCACATTTGAATCTATGAAGGAGCTTGGGAGCGTGTCATTAATAAGTCATCAAATTGATGACTATATGTTGAAGATTTAATGCTAATATGGTCATTGATACAATATGTTGATGGAAATATAACAATATGTATTGAGTTAACATTAGGATTATTTTGAAATAATTTACATTTTTTCAACACACATTCAATGAATAAGATCTTGTCAATGCTAAGACAACACAACTTGATTAACTATTGAATTGATGTTGTTACAACCTTCATAAAGGTGGATTTTCAATGTTGTTGCATATCACATAAAATCAACACATTAAAATTGTTTAAAAAATGGTACTCATTGTCACAACATTAATACAATCCTATGAAATGTTATAATATCAAATGGGCAGATAACAAACATTGATTCAATATAAATCAAATCTTGCATTTGATAAATGTTCAAACAACTAATAACATTGTTTTGACATTGATTCATAGCAAATCAATACAACATTGCATTTATATTGTTCCATATAAATTATATAAATTATATATGTATTATATATGAGTAAAGTGAAAAAAAACTCTAATTTTTACACTTGAATTGATATATAAATAAAGTTTTGAACTAAAGTTCCAACAATAGGAAAAACTCCCTAAAGTGATTTGGTGCATCATCAATTTGCATGCTTGTTTCCTTCATTACAGAGGATACACAAGAATCTTGAGTGGAATTATTATTCAAACATCACCCAAGAGCAAAAGATGTATTATCAATGACCTTGAATTGCTTTCAAAAATAATGCACAAGGTTTAACACACACATGTTGCATGGTGATAGACAAGGAGTTCAACACCACTTCTTAAACTTGACTATCCACACAAGTAGGCAGTAAAAAAAAACTTCATAATGTATTCATCACTACGAGTATGAATGTTTTGAAGGCAAATAACAATAATAACATTAAAGCCAAACATATGAACATAATGACTGAGAGGATAGTCAATCTTCTTATAGCTTTTGACATCCGATTCAAATGAAGGTTGGGCTACCAAAATGTTTTTGAACTCTTCAACAAATGCTGCAACATCCAAGCTTTGTTTCATTTGTTGTTTTAAGCAATTAGAGAAACCACTAGCAACCAACAAGAATCAACAACATTGCATTGCCGAATAGAAGGTATACAAACAATCCTTGTATCCCCCCCATTTAATAGTACTACTCCCTTTTGTATCTATCTAAAACTTCCTGCATCATAATTTCAAACTTACTTAAGCCATCAACTTCAATAAGATATTGGAAAGAGGACATCTATGATATTGGAAAGACAACTATTCTTTGAAAGTAACTAATATGTCAATTCTAGCAATATGACAACAACAATGAATGTAATCCATTCCATAGTGAGGTAGCAAATATTGTAAATTCATGAATGTACTCCATTCCATAACAAAGCTAAAAAAGATAGCAGAATTTGTAGTAGGAACAAGGAATCCAAGTATATAGAGTTAGAACCCAAAATTATAAGTTTCATCAACCTCAAAATTATGTGATGCCATTAAGCCAAATTTGGTAATGTGAACTGAACAAGACTTCCCTCCCCATGCAAAATGCTCTTGAATGTACTAAGATGCTTATTCATCTTCACTAGTTTTTTTAATGGAAAATTAACCAATTTGCATTCATTAAGGTATCACATCTAGGAGGGTATTTTTCTTAATCATATTCCTCCTCATGGGGATGATCCAAGATTTGGAACTTCTCCAATATAGGAATGACATTGACAATCTTGTGTTAAGGAGTTTCATATTGTGGGCTTGTACTCAACCATCCACGTGTGACAAGTTTTTATCCTCCATCACAAGTTCCAATAAGTAGAAAAAGAAAGAAGCCTGCTCCAAGGTGAGATCCACCTTTTTAAAAGGATCGTATATTGGAGACTAATAAAAATGTAATAGCCATGAATCATTTTTTAAAACTACCTCTTAAAGGTCTGAAAAACCAACAGTTATTTTGAAAAGAAGTCATGAATCATGCTAAGGAATTATAATTTAAATTCATGGGCCAAGTAACCATAATTTAGAGTTTGAAGATTGATTTTAAACTATTGACTTCTTCACCCATGAGGTTAATAAGCTTGTATTGAACACATTTTTTATGATGGGTTCATGGAAGTGAAAATTTGGACTTTATTAATTTGATACAAATTGAATGGGCATAAATAATCAATAGTCATAATTATATTCAAATCAAAATCATTTAATGTTTTAGATTAGGAAGAAATTAAGATGAATTCATAGGTAATATTTTAAAGACATTTAATGACATTAATTTTAAAATTTTAAAAATAACCCATGCAATAGGTTTTTTTTCCATCAAACATTTATTGTATATAATATTGATTTATATTATCAAAATTTACACACACACACACACACACACATTCCCAAAAACCATTATACAAGACCAATAACGAATAAACAAATTTTTTTAAAATTATGTAGAAAAGTACAAATCTTAATGCAAGACCAAAAAAACAATTTTTTGATATTGACAATACATATATCAAGGAACACTTTTTTAACGATAATTGTCACACTAAAGACAAATTGGATTTTTTTTTGTAAATTAAAAAATAACTAGAAATTTGGAAAAATTGGCCAAACTTTCAAAACAAAAAAATTGAATATATATATATACCATGATCTCAAAAAAAATGTCAATAATATCAATAATTTGAGATTGAAAAAAAAGACCACATTAAAGGAAGCTCAAGTGTATTACCATAAGTTGGTGGGCAATAAAAGGTAAAGGTTACATGTGAGACCAAATGATTAAAAGAAATATAAATTGGATATGACTTGTGATACTTGATCTTTCAAGAAATTACTTGAACAAGAAACTCTACTCATTTCATCCCATTTCAAGTCGTTTTTTTTTTTAATGAAGAAACTTTGGTTGCAGTTCTAAAAATAAATTAGAACCATCTTGATTTTGATTCCAACTCCACACATAAATGGAATTGGGAATTTGGTTTTAGTTCCAATTCTTCAAAAATGTAAAATTTGGTTTCAATTTTGGCTCCAATTTTGAAATTCATACTAGGTTTCAATCTAGTTTTTACTATTCTATATTAAAACCAACAATTCATTGTTGTATAACCCTTGATTTTTTTTGTCATTTTTGTTTTTCAAATATCTCAATTATATGGTTTCACATTTAGATAAGAACCTAGTTATAAGTTTGGTTCTTTTAGAAAATAAAATTAGGTTCCAATTCTTGTTTTAGAACATGGTCCAATTTTAAATAGCAAACTTAGTTTTGATTCAATTCTTATTAATTGGAACCAAAAGGGATGATTCTTACTTGCTAAAGTGAACACCCGCCTAACATTGATTTCAACCTTCGGGTGAAACTCCAAATGACATGACATCACATGTTCATTCACATTCATTCTACATATATGATACCAATGGATGTCATGTAACATCAAACAACATTTGGAAAATGTTGGATGAAAATTTAACCTAATGGATGAAAGATAGAAAATGATGATGACATGCAAAAAAAATGCCAAAACTTTTACCGGTTGATGTTCATGTGAAGCATGAAAGTTTAGTTGAACATATTTACAATGTTATTTTTTATGTGTTATAATGTTTTTTTTGTTTCTTGCAAGTGATGTCCTTGTGTTTGTCCTTCTTCTTCTTTAAGGAGCTTGTGATGAGGGATGTTGGTGCTTCTTTATGTCTTCGTCTATTTGCAAATGTTCTCTCTTTGGGTGTGCACTATTTGTTGAAGGCAATTTATGATGTGAAGAATGCAAAGAAGACTTAAGTGGAAGCAAATTGCTAGAAGGGGATGTGTTCATATTGTGGGGAAGCTAAACACGATTTTCCTTGGAGCTTTAGTGTAGTTTGTTTTCTTAAGGTGATGGTGTTACCCTATGTTGATGTTTGAAATTCTCTAGAATTCTTTTGTTGTGTGTGGAGGATTAGGTTCGACACATGGAGATAGGTAGATGTTTTAGAATAAAGACACATTAGGAAATGATGAAAGTCTTTAAGAAGTTTGAAAAACTGACATAAAATCGTCTTCACATCCTCAAGCTTAATATACTTGAGGTTATTGAAGTGTCTGTTTTCTTGTATGTGGGAAGGAATGAGCTCTGTTTTGGTGGAAATTTCAAAAGTTGCATAGTCTGAGTGAGGGAAAGTATGAAATTTGCTTGAGGGAATTCTGTCATTCGTATTGTTGCAGAACTTTACAAAGAGGGCTTTTCTCCTTTTCTTGTCTGAACTTTGGGGGAAAGGTGGAGATTGAGCTTCACAAGTTGTTGAATAGATGAGAACTGTTGAAGTCAGGAGGTGTGATTCATACCGAGAGAGGGATGATAATTTACTATTGAGGTATTGTAGTAAGGGAACTTTTGCTAGGAAAATGTGAGATGATTGTGAGAGGGATTCTTTTATTGTGGAACAATTCTGATAAACCATGATAGCTTATTAGAGAATAAACTCTGCAAAATGCTCGTCTGTAATGTGCCTTAGATTAGAAATATAATTAGGCTTATTCCATAGGTTTCCACCTCCGTTCTCTGTACACTGAATAGATATAGGGACTCTGGGTTGTCCTTCCAACTTTTTCACCCATTTCCTTGCATGATTTGCTTTGTGTTACTAGTGATGGATTAGGTTTTAGGTTTAGTGATTTCTCTTCATAGGGCTCCCTGTTGTACATTCTGCGTTTTGGAGTGTGTGACTTGGATCCTTTGTTTTTCCTTTATTTATTTATTTGATGTAAAGGAAGTGTCATTGATTTTATGGTTCAAGGAGAGAGTCTCCATACCTCCCTCTTCTTTAGTGACAATCCCACCTGAACCCCATGACCCAATTGTCAAAAGTCTAATGTGAGAGAGATGCAATAGGTCCCAAATAAAATGTCATAGCCTATTGTAGCTCATTTTCATAAGAAGCTAAACTGGGGACCTGGGCCCTGGAGGCTGGCAGCCTTTGTTTGTCTTTGTATAATAATTGCTAACTTAGATATATGAGTACATCTGGGGAGCAACTTGAAGTGAAGTCCAAAATGTGCCAAATTTGTCAAAGATAGTAATAAAGCCTGTCAAACATGACAAATCTTTTGGAAACATGATATTTCACATAAAATATCATTGTGTTGTTCTTCTTATGTAAAGAGCATGCATGCATTGGGGGGGGGGCTGATTGGGGCCCTCCGGGGTGCCTAACCATGCTAATTTGGGGGAGTTCCCTTCCCTTGACTTGCAAGGTGATGATGAGTAACTTGTGGTTCATGGCAGGAACAGGCCTTTGGTGGCTAATTCTGCAAGGCTCATACACGACACCAGGATTGACCTGATAATGACAAGAGCACAAGATGGTCGACAAGGTTGCTTAAGATTCTCCTTTTCACGAATGAAAACAGAAAAAAATGAAATCCCAATTGAGTTCAATTCATGAAGTTTGAAAACCATATTTACAAATAAGACATATCCTAAAACCCTCAAAACCATGAAATCACAAAAGTCTATGCCAATATGTGTGTTTGTGTGTGTGTTCGTGCATGTGTGTTGCATTTGTTTTTGTTTGTGTGTTTGCTTTTTTTGTACAATCAGATCTATGTAGATCAGTTTTCCATCATCACCTGCAACCCACCTACCTCCCTCCCTCCTGACCTCTTTGGCCACAGCTGACAGACCACACAGACTCTCCAGAAGGCTCTGTTTTTCAAAGCAATCACTAAAAACTTCTGAGTAGGATTATTAGGACATGGGAGGATATGCAGCTACAGAACATGTAGATGGTTAGTACATGATAAGCTAACCCTCCCCGACCATGGTTAGCTATGGAACAAGAAGAGAAAGGAAAAAAGTATTTCTTGTCCACATATCGTTACCGTCATCCATCTTGCATGCATGGTGCACCCCTCGGTCTGTCGGTCGGTGGTGCTGGTTTCACTCTCGCCAGTAGATTGGTTCCATTCAACTCTGCATGGAAGCTTCGTGGAGGCATCATTTCATGGAGACTCTCTGTATGACTCATACTGAAGTTTCATGGGGACATCATGCTTTTGGAAAAGCATCCTTCCATGATATTTATAAATACTTTTTTTTTGTACTTTCTCATCTGGTCTATAGCTAAATTTGGCTAAATCTTTTTGTAGATGATCACCACTTTGGCTATACATCACAAACCTTGAGTCATTTATTGTACTCACAATTAATTTCCATTCCCTTGATAGTAAAATGAAATCTAATGTTGTTTTGGATTCCATTCCTTTTCTTCCCATCTTTCTTGTGAGTGTCCATCTTGCAAGAAACTTTATTGGCTTTACATACACTAGTACCTAGGCAATTTAGGCATTAATTTTATTTTTTTGGGAATTGGGAATTGCCAAATTGCAAATTATTATTATTATTATTTATTGCTGAAAGTAAATGAAAAAAAAATTATTATTAGGCACCTTGGTGCCAAACCAGCTTAGGTACTAAGGTACTCCATTAAATTAAAGATTACTCCATTATATGGACCCTTATACCCTATTGGTGACAAAATAAAATTCAAAAAAGAATTTGAATTTTTTTGGTTTTAAATTATAAATTAGACAACAAAAAATGCTGAAAAAAAAAGAGAAATAATCGCTAAACTTGTGAAACCACATAACTAAAATTTTTAAATAATTTTTTAATAAAATTGAAAAAAAAACTGTACCCTATACATATTTCTCTTGTAAAATAAAAATGCGGTTTAAAAAAAAAAAATCAAAATCTTGCCTCCCGGCAAGTCCATTACCAAACCCTAAACTTTATGAACATCAACTGAGTTTGTACATGGTTAGCTAGCTAAGGAATCCAACGGAAAACTGTTTCCTGACCACTTATCATCCATCCTTCATGGTGGGCTGGTGGGCGCTGGTTCACTGTGGCCCAACAGTTCGGGTAGCATTCAAAATTTCTTGGAGGGCCGATGGAAAACGCCGTCGCGCAATCATCGACTGCCCGAGAATCCGTGTCGGTCGGAGAAAGCGGTCGTCGTCGTCGCCGTCGTCGTCGTCGTCGTCGTTTTCGTCGCAACATTTCATGAATGAAACCCCATGATCGAGAGCTGCAATCCATAATAGTTTCTCGGCAGTTGCTGCTGCTGCAGTATCCATTTGTCGGAACTAAGATCGATCCCCAGTTGCTCTTGCATTCTCCCTTCCCTGATCTTGTCCAGAGTCTGGATTACGAGCTTGCTGGATCCACAGCACATCATCATCATCATCATCACTCGCAATCTTTTGCTTCTCTGCGGTTTGTTTCTCTACTGCACACTTTTTGCTTCTCTTCATCTTCTCTGTGATAGCGAGCTAGCTTAGCTCCCTTCTTTCGTTTACGTGAAATTGGGCTTTGTAGGGAATGAATGCAGTCTCGTTCGGACTTTGTTCTCTCTGTCTCTGTCTCTGTCTCTCGGTGTCTGTGTCTTTTTTGGGTAAGAGATATCTAGGCTTGTGGGACTGTTATGTCTTGACCTCTTCTTCCAAGTATCGGTTTCGCATTCTTCTGACATGTCTGTTGTTGTTGTTGTTGTTGTTGTTGATGATTATGAAGACGAACAGTTCGTGCTAACTGGCTCTGGTTTTCTGGTTTCCTAAGTGCTTCGCTTCTGCTCTGGCAGCTTTCTTCCTTGTGAATGGTTTGTTTTGAGAGCGTTCGCTGCTGCATGAATGGGGGCGTTTGAGGAGATGGAGAGCGGAAGAAACATGACGACGTTGTGA
>Ga0116228_10004575_pt1 | contig 12264 bp, 11 predicted proteins | sample S1TSphfallax_2_FD_89694 | JGI IMG/M metagenome (GOLD analysis project Ga0116228, IMG submission 89694) | Host-associated microbial communities from peat moss isolated from Minnesota, USA - S1T2_Fc - Sphagnum fallax MG | ecosystem: Host-associated > Plants > Peat moss > Unclassified | place...
AGATGCCCGGCCTTACGCCCGCGATCCACCTGCCGGAACTTGACCGGGACTACATGGAGTGGAAAGTGAAAGCGCGGGTCGAGCCTCCCCTCGAGGCATTCAAATTCAAGACCTAAGGCGCGAGGCGCTGGCCGCGCCAAGCCCTACCCCACGGCGGCTTGGCCAGCGGCGCGCCAGGCATCCTCCACGATCAACAGCCGCCCCAGCTTCTCCGCCGGCACGCCGAAGCGTTCAGCCAGCGCCGCCACCGGTTCGTGCAGGCCGGCGGCCAGCGGGTGGCCGACCGACTGTTCCGCAACCCACGCTGCCACGGCGATGGTGTGCGGACAGCCGAAGGCCAGGAAGCGAGCGTCGACACACCGTCCCTCCGCGACCTCGATGTCGAACTGCACCCAGGTGCCGCGCTCGCGGTTGCCCGCGCTGCCGCGAAACACCCGGGTCGAAACGCCCCCGATGACGCCGGCATGCGGCGCCGACTCGAAATAGCGGCGCGTCAATTCGCTGTAGCTCATGTGCCGGCTATCCGGCGCAGCCGCGGCACAGCCTCCTGCAGAACGGAGATGGCCACATCGATGTCGCGCTCCACCGTGAAACGTCCAAGACTGAGGCGCAGGCTGCTCTCGCTCAAGCGTTCGCTGCGGCCCAGGGCGCGCAGCACATAGGATGCCTCTTGCGTGGCCGACGTGCACGCCGACCCCGTCGACACGGCGATGCGCGGGCTGACAGCCGCCAGCAAGCTCTCGCCTTCGACGCCCTCGAAGGACACGTTCAACAAATTCGGCACCACGTGCTGCTCATCGCCGTTGCGCAGCACGCCGCCGATCGACGCCACGCCGCGCCACAGGCGATCGCGCAAGTCCGCGATGCGCCGGCCTTCGGCGCCCGGCATCTCATCCGCCAATTGGAATGCCAGTCCCATCCCGACGACCTGATGCGTCGCCAATGTGCCGGAGCGCAAACCCCGTTCCTGGCCGCCGCCGAAGTGCAGCGCCGTCAAATGCACGCCGCCGCGCGTGCCCGCACCCGCGCGCGCAGCGCGCTTCGAGACCAGCAGGGCGCCCGCACCCTTCGGTCCGTACGCCTTGTGTGCCGACAGCGACATCAAATGCGCGCCTGACGCGGCGAAATCGACGCGGCACTTGCCAAAGGCCTGCGCGGCATCGACATGCAGCCAGGCGTGGCCGTGCGTGGCGCATACCTGCGCCATCGCGGCGATATCCTGCACCACACCGAGTTCGTTGTTGACGTGCATGAGGGACACCAGCACCGTGTCCGGGCGCAGCGCAGCGCCAAGCTGCGCCGGTTGGATGATGCCGCCACGCTCCGGCACGAGATAGGTGACCTGCCAGCCGCGCCGCTCGAGTTCGGCGCAGGGATCCAAAACCGCCTTGTGTTCGGTGCGCGCGGTGACGATGTGGCGACCCTCGCCGCGGTAGTAGCGCGCCACGCCGAAAATCGCCAGGTTGTCCGCCTCGGTGGCCCCCGAGGTCCAGATCACTTCCTCGGGATCGGCACCCACCGCGGCGGCCACCTGCGAGCGAGCGGTCTCGATCAAGGCTGCGGCCGCGCTGCCATAGCTGTGGCTGCTCGAGGCGGGGTTGCCGAACTCGACATCGGAGCTCAAGACCTGCGCCATGCGCTTGGCGACGCGCGGATCCACCGGCGTGGTGGCCGCGTTGTCCAGGTACACCGGCAACCCGCTCCGCACCTCCGCTGCGCTCATTTGCCCGGACGCTGCGCCGACTGCCCCCTGCGGCCCTGCACGGCGCTCAGGAACCCGCGCAAAATATTCAGTTCATTGCGGTCGAGTTGCGCGCGATTGAAGAGGCGCCGCATTCGCTCCATCAAGTGGCCGGTTCGATCCTCGAAATCGATCTCGTTCATCACTTGGTTGAGGTGCGTGTAGAAATGCTCGACATCGCCGGACGGCGCGAGCGGCAGCTCGAATTGCGTGTGCGATTGCGGCTGCTCGCGCGCCATGAACAATTCGTACGACAGCAACTGCACGGACATGGCAAGGTTGAGCGAGCAATATTCCGGGTTGGCCGGAATGCGCACCAGCACATTGCAGTGGTTCAGATCCTCGGTGGCGAGCCCATAGCGTTCGGATCCGAACAACAGCGCGCTGCGGTTCTCGGGCGGGAGTGCCACGACGCGCGCCGCCACGTCGCGCGGCGTCGTGAACTCCCAGTAATAGGAGCGCGGCCGCGATGTGGTGCCGGCGATGAAGGCGCAATCACTGATGGCTTCGGCCACGGTCGCCACGATGCGTGCGCCGTTCAAGACATCGTCCGCACCCGCCGCAAGGGCGTTGGCCTCCACATGCGGAAAGGAACGCGGCCGCACCAGCACCAGATCCGACAGCGCCATGTTCTTCATGGCGCGCGCCACCGAACCGATGTTGCCGGGATGACTTGGGTCGATGAGGACGATGCGAACGGGCGCTGCCATGCTCTGCTATTCTAGCGTCACTTTATGCAACCACTGCTCAACATCGGCATGCGGGCGGCGCGCCGTGCCGGTGATCTGATCGTCAAAAGCCTCTCGCGCCTGGATTCGCTGAAAATCGACAGCAAGGGCCGCAATGACTTCGTCTCGGAAATAGATCGAAAATCCGAAGCCGACATCATCGCCACCATCCACCGCAGCTATCCGCAGCACGCGATCCTGGCGGAGGAATCCGGCCGCAGCGGCACGGATGACACCGTCTGGATCATCGACCCGCTGGACGGCACCACCAACTTCCTGCACGGCTTCCCGGTGTTTGCCGTGTCGATCGCGGTGGAGCACCGCGGCCGGCTGCAGCATGCCGTGGTCTACGACCCGATGCGCCAGGAATTCTTCACCGCCTCGCGCGGCGAAGGCGCACAGCTCGAAGGCAAGAAGATCCGCGTCAGCGCACAGCGCAGCCTCGAAGGCGCGTTGATCGGCACCGGCCTGCCGTTTCGTGCCGGCGTGCAGTACGTCGACGAATATCTCGCCATGCTCAAGGTCATCATGAGCACCGCCGCCGGCGTGCGGCGCCCGGGCGCCGCGGCGCTGGATCTTGCCTACGTAGCCGCGGGGCGCCTGGATGGATTCTGGGAATTCGGGCTGCAGCCCTGGGATACGGCGGCCGGCACCTTGCTGATTCAGGAGGCCGGGGGCCGGGTCGGCACGCCGGCGGGCGCCGAATACGCGCTCGGACCCAACATTTTCGCCGGTAACCCGAAGGTCTACGAAGGGCTGCTCGAAGCTTTGGGCCCGCTCACGTCCGGGGATTTGCGCACCTGAACTCTAGGAACTGCGCCCGGCTGCCGTGATCACGATTCCACGGCCCAGCTCGGATTTACGAATGCCGTAGAGGAAATAAATCACGATGCCCACGGCCAGGTAAATCAGGAAGAAGTTCCGTGTGGTGGGTGTCGCCATCAAGCTCAACAACAACATCACGCACATGGCCGCACCGATCACCGGGGTGACAGGATAAAAAGGCGTCCTGAAAGGGCGCACCAAGCCAGGCTCCGAGATGCGCAGATAAATGACCGTGATGCAGACGAGCGCAAAGGCGGTGAGCGAACCCACGTTCGCCAGGTCGCCCAATGTGTCCAGCGACATGAAACCGGCAGCCGCCACCGCAGCAATCCCCACGATGATGGTATTGATCCAAGGGGTGCGGAATTTTCTGTGAACTTGTGCCAGCGCCTTCGGCAGAAGACCGTCCTTGGACATGGTGTAGAAAATACGGGTCTGGCCATAGAGCAGGACCAGCATGACGCTCGTCAGTCCGGCAATGGCCCCCACCTTCACGACCAGGGCGAACCACCGCAGACCGATGTAGTCAGCCGCCAGCGCGAGCGGCGCCGGAACGTCCAAGAGATTGTAGGGAACGATTCCGACGAGAACGGCGCAGGTGGCGATGTACAGGATCGTGCAGATCGCCAAAGCGCCCAAGATGCCGATCGGCATGTCCTTGCCGGGATTTCGCGATTCCGCACCGGCTGTCGAAACCGCCTCGAAGCCGAGATAGGCAAAGAAGATCACGGCTGCACCATGTATCACTCCTACCATTCCATACTTGGTGGAGTTGTCTCCGGTGATCACAGACATCACGGCCCTACCGAGTTGTGGCCAAAATCCCATGGGCGTGCCCGGCGTGGGTGCCGGAATTTGCGCAGGGACCAGCGGCGTCCAGTTGACCGGGTGCACGTAGCGCGACCCGATGGCGATGAAGGCCAGAACTACCGAGACTTTGATGACGACGATCACATTGTTGACGGCCGCCGATTCGGACACGCCGCGCACCAGAACCAACGTCACCAAGGCAACGATGGCAATGGCGGGAAGATTGATCAGGCCGGTCGCGATGACATGGCCCGCCTCGTCCTTGATGGGAACGCCGGGCGCCGCGGTCAGGGCCGTCGGGATGGCCAGCCCCATGTCGTGCAGCAGGCTGACGAAATACCCCGACCAGCTCACGGCAACCGTCGACGCCGCAAGGCCGTATTCCAACACGAGCAACAAACCCATGATCCAAGCAGGTCCTTCGCCCATGGAGGCATAGGTGTACGAATACGCGGAACCCGACACGGGAAGTGCGGAGGCCAGCTCGGCATAGCAAAGGGCGACGAAAGCACAGAGCAACCCGGTAATCACGAACGAAACCATGATCGCTGGCCCGGCGAACTCGGCCGCCGCGCGACCGGTTAAGACAAATATGCCTGCGCCGATGACACAGCCAATGCCGAGTAGCATCAGGTTGAGCGCACCGAGCGTGCGTTTCAGCTCTCCTTGCTGGTGCTCGGCTTGGATTTGATCGACCGATTTGCGCAAGAAAATGCGCCCTATTCCCTTGCTGGCCATCCGTCGATATCCCCTAAGTTGTCAATGCCTCGGGGACCATAGCAGGGCTTGTGAGGTCCCGCAATCGAGACCCATTCGACCCCGGCGTCGAACTCAAGGCAGGCGGCGGCGCAGGCCGATGTTGATCGCCTCCACCACCGCCGCGAACGCCATGGCGAAATACAGATATCCCTGCGGCAGGTCCCAGTCCAGGGACTGCGCGATCAATTCGGCGCCCACCAACACCAGAAAGGCCAGCCCCAGCACCTTGATGCTCGGATGGCGATCGATGTAGCGGCTGACCGCCGAGGACACCAGCATCATCACCAGCGCCGCGGCCACGATCGCCGCCACCATCACCTCGATGCGCCGTGCCAGGCCCACCGCCGTGAACACCGAATCGAGCGAGAAGAGGATATCGATGACGCTGATTTGAAAAATGATGGGCCAGAAACGATTCATCATGCCCGGTTTTCGCACCTTCACCCGGCCGCGCAGCATGTCGCGGATTTCCATGATGCTCTCGACGACCAGGAACAAGCCGCCGCCGAACAGGATCAAATCCCGCCCGGAGATCTCGTCGCCGAGAATGCTGAACAGCGTCGCGGTCAAGGTCGCCATCCAGGTCACCGAGAACAGCAGCGCAATGCGCGTCAGCATCGCGAAGGTGAGTCCCAGCAACCGCGCACTGCGCCGCTGGGCGGCCGGCAGCCGGTCAACCAGCAACACCAGGAAGATGATGTTGTCGATGCCGAGCACGATCTCGAGCGCGGTGAGCGTCAGAAACGAGAGCCAAGCCTGCGGGTCTGAAAGCAGCGCCACGCGGCCCGTCGCTCCAGGCCCTAGGGAAGACCGTCGATTTCTTCGGGCTTGGTCAGCTTGCGCTCCAGCAGGTCATCGTTGCGCAATCCCAAATCCAGGGCCAGCGCCGAGGAGATGTAGATGGACGAATAGGTGCCCGCGATGATGCCGATGACCAGCGCCGCCGAAAAGCCGTGCAGCGTCTCGCCGCCGAAGATCAGCAGCGCCACGACCACCAGCAAGGTCACCAGCTTGGTCATCAAGGTACGCGACAGGGTTTGATTGATCGATTCGTCGATGACCTGCGAGATGGTCAGCCGGCGCGCCGCGCGTGCGCGCTCGCGGATGCGGTCGAACACGATCACGGTGTCGTTGAGCGAGTAGCCGATCACCGCGAGAATGGCCGAGATTGCGGTGAGATCGAACGTGATTTGCGACAGGGCGAAAAATCCCACCACGCAGATCGGGTCGTGCAGCACGGCGAAGATCGCACCGAGCGCCAGTTTCGGCGTGAAGCGGAACAGGACATAGATGAGGATCAGCACCAGTGTCGCCACCAGTGCCCATGCGCCTTTCAGGAACAGTTCCTGTCCCACCTGCGGACCCACCACCTCGGTGCGCTGCAGTTTCACGCCGCTGTCGGTCTTGGCGAAGATATCCTGAATGCGCGCACCGATCTGCTCGCCCTTGGCATTGGGGTCGGGCGGCAACCGCACCAGGATGTCGCGGGAACTGCCGAAGGCCTGCACCTGCGCGCCGCCCACGCCGGCCTGGGCCAGCGCCTCGCGCAGGCTCTCGATGTTGGGCGGCTGCGTGAAATTGGTTTCCACCACCACGCCGCCCGTGAAGTCGACGCCCAGATTCAAGTGGCGCACCGCGACCAGGACGAACGAGCCTAGTATGAGCACGGCCGAGAGGCCGTACCACACCTTGCGGGTGTTCATGAATGGGAAGCGGGTTACCTTGTGAAAAAATTCCATGCTGGCGTAACCTCTAGATCGACAGGCGCTCGAGCTTGCGCTTGCCGCCGTAAATGACTTGCACCAGCGCCCTGCTTCCCATCACCGAGGTGAAGACGGACGTGAAGATGCCGAGCACCAGTACCACCGCGAAACCGCGGATCGCACCCGAACCGAATGACCACAACACCACGCCGGCAATCAGCGCCGTGATGTTGCTGTCGAAGATCGCCGACCAGGCGTGATCGAACCCGGCCGAGATCGCTGCGCGCGGCGACACGCCGTTGCGCAACTCCTCGCGTATGCGTTCATAGATCAGAATGTTGGCATCCACCGCCATGCCCACGGTCAATACCACCGCGGCGATGCCCGGCAGGGTCAGGGCAGCGCCGAAATAGGACAGCAGCGCCGTCAACAGTACGACGTTCGCCGCCAGCGCCATGTCGGCGATCAATCCAAACACCTTGTAGTAGATCGCCATGAAGATGAACGCGGCCAGCATGCCGTACACCATCGCGTCCCGCCCCTTGTCGATATTGTCCTGGCCCAGGCTTGGGCCGATGGCGCGCTCCTCGACCGGCGTCAGGGGCGCAGCCAAGCCGCCCGCGCGCAGCAACAGCGCGAGTTCGCGACCCTCGATCGGATTGACCCCGGTGATCTGGAAGTTGTTGCTGAAGACACCGCGAATGGTCGCCTGGTTGATGACCTCCTCGGTGGTGCGATCGACATCCACGCCCTGCGCGTTCTTCTCGCGCGACCGGTCGATGAACACGACGGCCATCAAGTGCCCGATATTCTCCTGGGTGTTCTTCAGCATTTTCGCAGCGCCGCGGCTGTCCAAGCCCACCGAGACGGCGGCGCCGTCCTGCGTGTTGGGCTGAAAGGACGCGTCGGTAAGCTGGTCTCCCGTGACCACCACGTCGCGCTTCAACAGCACCGGCTGTTTGTTGCGGGTGTAGTAGAGCTTGGAACCGAGCGGCACCCGGCCGGTGGCCGCCGCTTCCAGCGGATTGTTGCTCTCATCCACCATGCGAAATTCCAACGTGGCCGTCTTGCCGAGGATCTTCTTCACTTCGGCCGAGTTCTGCAGGCCCGGCAATTGGATGGCGATGCGATCGACGCCTTCCTGCGCCACCTGCGGTTCGGAGACCGCCAGTTCCGGGCTGTTGAGGCGGTTGCGCAGGATGATGATGTTCTGCTGAACCGCGGAGGTCTGACGCTCGCGTATCAGCTCCGGCGTCAGTACCAGATCGAGCGCCGGCGCCCCGTCGACCGTGGTATCGGTCAGGACCATGTTGCGGTTGTCCGCGAGGATGGCCGCCTTGCCCTTGTCAAAGGCATCCGCGTCCCGGAACAGCACGCGCACCCGGTTCAGCGCATAGTCGACCCGCACGTCCTGATAGGTGACGTGCGCGTTGCGCAACGAGGCGCGAAAGTCCTGCTCGTCGTGATCGAGCAGCTGCTTGACCGCGCCCTGGATGTCCACCTGATACACGAGGTACACGCCGCCGCGCAGGTCGAGCCCCAGCTTGACGGGTGCCAATCCCAAGTTGCGCATCCACTCGGGAACCTTCGAGGCCTGGGAAAGCGCGATGGTAAACTCGTCGTGCCGCGCATCGCCGATCACGTCGCGCGCTTTCAGTTGATCCTGTTTGCTGGAGAAGCGCAGCGTCAGGCGCCCTTGATCGATGAAGGCGCCGTTCGGCGTGATGCCCTTGTCCTCGAGCAGCTTGAGGACTGAGACGCGGTCCGCATCGACGATCGCCGCGCGATCGCGCGCCAGCTGCAACGCGTTGTCCTCGCCGTACAGGTTGGGCAGCGCCAATAGGATGCCCACCAGCAGCACGACCGCGACCAGCACGATCTTCCAGCGCGGATAGCCGCTCATGCGCTCTTGACCGTACCCTTCGGCAGCACCTGCGCGATCTGGAACTTCTGCAGCTTGATGTTCACGTCGTTCGCGATCTCCAGGGTCACGAACTGATCCCCCACCTCGACGACCTTGCCGAGAATGCCGCCCGTGGTCGCGATTTCATCGCCCGCAGCGACCTTCGAGAGCATGTCGCGCTGCTCCTTGGCGCGCTTGTTCTGCGGCCGGATCAGCAGAAAGTAGAACACCACCAACAGCAGCACCGGCAGCAGCAGCGTGCCCATCATGCCTTGCGCCCCGCCGCCGGCGGCCTGCGCGTAAGCCGAATTAATGAAGAAATCCATAGCGTTAGACTCGTTTTGTAGGGCGGCCACGCCGCGCAAAGCGGCGTAGTATACAGCAGCCCGCGCCATAACTTAGGCTTGTGGCTTGGCGCCCTTGAGCGAATAGAACTCGGCCGCATAGGCATCCAGGCGGTCCGCTTCGATGGCCGCCCGGATTTCGCGCATCAGCCTCTGGTAGAAGAAGAGGTTGTGAACGGTGTTCAAGTGCGCGCCCAAGATCTCGTTGCACTTGTCCAGATGCTTGAGATAGGCCCGGCTGTAATGACGGCAGGTATGGCACTCGCAGCCCGCTTCGATGGGACCGGTGTCCTTTTGATGCACGGCGTTGCGGATGTTGATCGTGCCGCTGCGGGTGAATAGATGCGCGTTGCGCGCATGCCGGGTCGGCATCACGCAGTCGAACATGTCGATGCCGCGGCGCACCGACTCGAGTATGTCCTCCGGCCGCCCCACCCCCATCAAATAACGCGGCTTGAGCTCCGGCATGTGCGGCACGAGATCCTCGAGCACCTGCTCCCGCTCCTGCTGGCTCTCGCCGACCGCCAGCCCCCCAACCGCAAGCCCGGCGAATCCCACCTCCTCGAGCGCCGCCAAGGAGGCCACCCGCAAATCGCGGTGCACGCCGCCCTGCACGATGCCGAACAGCGTGCCGGGAGGTTCGCTGCGGTAATACTCGCGAAAGCCCCGCAGTGCCCAACGCATGGATAATTCCATGGACTCGCGCGCCACGGCCTCGCTGGCGGGGTACGCCGTACATTCGTCGAAGCTCATCGCGATGTCGGAGCGCAGCGTACGCTGGATGCGCATCGACTCCTCGGGCGACAGGAACACCTCGGCCCCGTCCACCGGTGAGCGGAAGCGCACGCCCTGCTCGGTCAGTTTGCGCATCTCGGCCAGGCTGAACACCTGAAACCCGCCCGAATCGGTCAGGATGGGACGCCGCCAGTGCATGAAATCGTGCAGGCCCGCGTGCGCTTCGATGACCTCCAAGCCCGGCCGCAGGTACAGATGAAAGGTGTTGCCGAGAATGATCTGGGCCCCGATGTCCTCCAGATCCTCCGGCCTCATGGCCTTGACGGTGCCGTACGTGCCCACCGGCATGAACGCAGGCGTCTCGACGCTGCCGCGCGGAAAATCCAGCCGGCCGCGGCGCGCGGCGCCCGCCCGCGACTTGAGCGTGAATCGCATGGGGCCGAGGCCTGACGCCGTCACGCGGGCTCGCGCGCCGTTGCTGCGGGGGTCAAGAACATCGCATCACCGTAGCTGAAAAACCGATAGCGCGCCTGCACCGCGTGGCGGTAGGCCGCGAACAAGGCCTCGCGGCCGACGAAGGCCGCGCACAACATCAGCAGCGTGGACTCGGGCAGATGAAAGTTGGTGACGATGGCATCGACGGCACGGAACACATGACCGGGCGTGATGAAAATCCGCGTCAGCCCGTTGTACGGCGCGACCGCACCTCCCTGCGCCGCCGTCTCCAGGCTTCTCACCACCGTGGTACCGACCGCAATGACGCGCCCGCCGGCGGCGCGCGCCGCCGCGATGGCGTCGCACGTGGCGCGCGGCACGTCCACCTGTTCCGCGTGCATGACATGCGCCGCAACGTCATCGGTGCGCACCGGTGCGAAGGTTCCCGCGCCGACGTGCAAGGTCACGAAGGCCTGCTTGACGCCCTGTGCCGCCAGCGCTTCGAGCAGTGGCTTATCGAAGTGCAGCCCGGCGGTGGGCGCTGCCACCGCGCCAAGCTTGCTTGCATAGACCGTTTGATAACGCTCGCTGTCGATGTCCTCCGCGGACCGTTCGATGTAAGGCGGCAGCGGCATCTGGCCGTGCTTCTGAAAGATCGCAAGCGCATCGCCCGAGAATTGCAGTACGTACAGATCCGCCTCACGGCCGACCATGCGCACGCTGTGACCCTCCGCCAGCCGCACCACGTGATCCTCGCGCAGACCCTTGCTGGCGCGCACCTGTGCCAGTACGGTGCTCGCCGACAATGCCCGCTCCAGAAAAATCTCGACGCGGCCGCCGCTGTCCTTGGTGCCGAACAGCCGCGCCGGAATCACCCGGGTATCGTTCAGCACCAAGAGGTCGTGGGGTCGCAGCAGCGCCGGCAAATCGCTGAAGCGCCGATCCGAATAGGCACCGCTCGGGCCATCGAGCACCAGCAGGCGGCTCGCGGATCGCGCCTCGCTCGGCCGCTGAGCGATGAGTTCCGGCGGTAGGTCGAAGTGAAAATCCGTGCGTTGCATGCTCGCCGGGATTCTACCAAGGGAGGCAATCGCATATACTCCGCCGCCTAGTTTGCCCGGATGGCGGAACTGGTAGACGCGCCGGACTCAAAATCCGGTCCTTTTGCGAGGGTGTGGGTTCGATTCCCTCTCCGGGCACCATTGGAGCGTAGTCGGTAGACGTCGGCGGCTACCCGCCCACGGCGGCGGCGCCTGACGCCGCACGGATGCGTTCGCGCCAGCGGCGCGTGCTGTGCAGCGCGCGCAGCTCCGGCGGCATACCGTCGAGCAGAGCCGCCGCTTCGCGCAACAGCGCGGCGCGGCGCTTGGGGTCGGTCAGCGCCTCGACGTAGATCGCGACCGCGAGCTCGCCCGTTTGCGTGGCGTCGCCGCGGTTGCGCGCCGCGAGCTCGCGATCGAAGCGCACGGCGGGCTCGAGCACCTTGGCAGCCTCCTCAGTACGATGCTCGCCCGCGAGTATCCACGCCAGGTTTACCAGAGTATCCATCCGGTGACGGCGGTCATCGTCGCTCTCGATCGGCAGTTTGTCGACGATGGCCATGGCTTTGCGCTGCACGGATTCGGCTTCCGGCAGCTTCCCGAGGTCGTGGTCGGCCTCCGCCTCGTCGCCGCGAGTGAGGGCGGTACACAGGATCCGCTCATAGCCCTGGAATTGCGCATCCGGAACGATGTCGTCCGCCATGGTCTCCGCCGCCTTCGCGGCGACGACCGCGCCGCGCAAATCGCTTCGCGCCAGCGACACGCCCGAGTCGATGAACTTGAGTAGACACTTCGATAACGTCACTATCTTGCTGTCCCTCGCTTCATCGATCGCCAGTTGGTCTACGCCGGCTTTCACCTCGGCAATGGTGGCCTGGGCGCCATTGAAGTCATCGAAGTCTGCCTGCTGGCGCGCTCGCCACGCGAGCGGGATCAGCGAGTTCTGCACGAACCACGAACCCGCGCGCGCGGCGCGCGCGGCCGCCTCGTGCGCACGCATCCCATCGGCAAAGGAGTCGCGCACATGGCCGATTTGCCAGTCGGCATTGTTCATATTGTCTTCGGTCGCGCTCAGGTTGTTGTAGGCGATGGTGTTATTGGGATCCAATTTGATCTCTGCGAGCGAAAAATCACGGCTACGGCGTAGGTGGACCAGCGCTGCGGCCGGATTCATGGCGGTCATCTCGGTCTCGCCGAGAAAATTCTCGATCAATTGCCCGGCGTGCAAGGCCTTTCGATAG
>Ga0116228_10004576_pt1 | contig 12262 bp, 8 predicted proteins | sample S1TSphfallax_2_FD_89694 | JGI IMG/M metagenome (GOLD analysis project Ga0116228, IMG submission 89694) | Host-associated microbial communities from peat moss isolated from Minnesota, USA - S1T2_Fc - Sphagnum fallax MG | ecosystem: Host-associated > Plants > Peat moss > Unclassified | place: USA...
GGTTTAGGGTTTAGGTTGTTATGTATTGGAGGCAATTTGGATCTGTAATTTTGTGCACTTGAACCGGTCTTTTTGATCAATGGACTTGATTATAATGTAAGTTATTGTAGGCTAGGATCACCTTCCACAATGACAAAATGATTAATAATAAATTTTTTCAGAAATTCATTTCATTTTTAATTTCGAAAATTTTCATGATTTAGAGTAGTCTACTATCATATATGGTCACAAGAATTCATTTCCATATTTAGACAATTATTGAATGACCAAAGTAACCCTTTGGTAAGGTAACCGTTGGTTCTTACCAATGTGTGGCGGGTATTTGTTTTTGTGCAGGGTATTAATTGGGTATCAAACTGGGATCATTAAGTGTTCACTAATATGCATGTTTATCTTAGTCAAGGTTGAATCAAACACTTTGATTCTTGCATTTTTTACATTGTATTTGACCTTTGATATTCATTTTTTAAAAATTTCAAAATGTGGACATTTTCCTTCATTTAAAAATAAGTAAATAAATAAAAATATATACTCATTTTTAACACCAAAAAGGGGTACATGTTAAGCGGGGTACCCAGACCTTACCCATCTACCAAAACAATTATTTTTTGTATAACCGAACTTTTAACGTGATGAAATTTTTTGACCATTAATATACCTTTACTTTGATGAGTAAATAAATTAAAAAAGATAGATACCTCTAGTCAAGAATATATATCAAAAAATATATACCCATACAACATTGAAAAGTACTCATAAATACACCTTGACACAATTAAACTTATCCATAAATAATCCTTAGTTTGAGCCCTCACTTTGATCCTAAATGTGTCACTCATCCTCCTTTTTTGAGCTATAATATAAAGTCCATCAAAGTGAGGACCAGTCCTCACAACTAAGGATGAAATCCTCAAAAGTGAGTACCATAATTTCATTTCTAACCAGACTAGGGGTTCAAAGTCTATGGTAGTTATGTTGTTTTCAAAGTATATTTGTGACCCATATGAATTAGTTTGGGGAACCCCCCAAAGTTCAATTTTCTTTTTCCTTTTGTGATGGGCATCTTTGATTGGTCCATCACAAAAAAAAAAAAAAACAATTAATCAAGCTTTGTTGAGGATCCCCTCCCAGCATTAAATGACCACTATCCTAGGTGGGGCTATAGCATTTATCAACCCGGGTATATACGTATTTACCCGGCGGGGGTGAAAAATATTTTTAAAATAAAAAAACTGATGTTGGTATAATAGAACTTTGGTTTTCAATTTTGTTTGAAAAATTCCCAAAAAATGGCCTTTCTAACCACACCCAGTTCTTGCGTGAAAACTGTCAATTGTTTGCAGTTCTTCCATGAAAACTGTTGACTCTTCGATGTTTCTGAATTAAAAAGAACCGGCGGTTCTCTGATTCCGTCCTTTTTTTTTTTCAAAAAACTGGATTTGATGGGGTCTTTGATTCCGAAATGTTTAAAGATCGGAACCGCCGGATATATTTAAGAACTCCAGTTACCGCACAACACTGGTTCCAGTGCCTGATGTAGTAAAAAAAGATGAAGTGTTGTTGGTCATCAAACAAAGTTAGTCCTCTTCTCTTCTCTTCTCTTCTCTTCTCTTCTCTTCTTTTCTTTCCTTTTCCCCTTTTCCTAAATGAGAAAGAAGCTTGGCTTTGCTGAAGAAAACAAAAGGCAAACAAAAAATAAGCCTGTCCAATCTTCTTTGCAAGAGAAAGGAAAACTTTTGCTTTGTAGCTGGGAAAGGGAGAAGAAAGTTCAAAAGAAGAAGAAGAAGAAGAAGAAGAAGGAAGAGGAGCTGGTGGGTGTGAAGAAGAACAAGAAGAACAAGAAGAAGAAGGAGCTGGTGGGAGTGAAGAAGATATGCTGCTGGGTGGGTGTCCAGATCTAAGTATTGACTGGAATTACTTTGTTGTAATCCAGAGACTGGGGAGTCAGAACCCAGTTTTCAGATTGGATCAACTGTTTGTTGTTGTTGTTTTTGTTGTTGTTTGCTATGTGTGCTTCTTTGGTTCTGGACAGAGCTTGCTTCCAAATTGGAAAATTTGTTGTACTTCATGTAATTCAACTGTTTCTTGTATTTGTGGTAACGACTTTGTAAATTGACATCATGGCTTGATAAGTAAGTAAGCAAGCAAGGAGATCATGATCCTCACACCCCAGTTATAATGTGATAAGGAGGAATGATGCCAAGAAGAAGAAGAAGAAGAAGCAGCAGCAGCAGCAGCAAAAGATGAAGCATCTGAAGTAGCTGATGTGATGATTATTATGATGAGTGGAGGAAGGAAGCTGTTGTCTCTCGTGAGCTGCTGGGATTACTTAATGACACAACTCTCTTTTTAAATCCTTGTGAGAAGGAAAATTTCTCATTAACGGGTTCAAGAAGAATTTGTTAATGAATGAATTCTGTGTTGATTCTTTGTGATCTCCTACAACAACGACGTTTGTGCACAGTCGTTGATTTGCACCTGCTGCAGTTTACTAATTCTCTGCACATAGACTGGAGCGCCCTTGTCCAGGTTTCGACCAAAATTCAGTCACAACTTGGAGAGTGGATTTTTTAAACTTGTAAATTTCCTTTGCCTGTGGGTTTTTGGGTAGTAGTACCATGTCTTCAGCTTCTTGGCAGAATAATATGATGGCCCCTGTCAGCCCTGAAGCTCCCTGGAGCAGCAGCAGCAGCACCTCCTCTAGCAATGAGAATTCTTCCCTGGCAAGTACTTATATTGTGAACAGCAAGATCTTGGTGGTTGCAGTAGCAGTACTATTTGGCGTGGTGCTCTTCATCCTCTGCATCCACATCTATGCCAAATGGTACTGGCGGGCCCGGCAGCAAGCTGGAAACACTGGTGCTACACAGAATGCAGTACAAGGAGCTGGGGGTAGATCATCAACACAGTCGATGTTCTCATATTTGAACAGCAGCTGGAGCTGGAGAAGAATATGGCAGCAGATGAATTTCCTCAGTGCTGGGGAGAGCAATCTTGCAGCACAGATTCAACTGCTCGATCAGGGTCTTGGATTGGACAAGGCTGTGGTGGAGCTTCTGCCTACTTTTGTGTACTACAGGGAAGCAGAAAATATAAAAGGTACTGTGCTTGAGTGTGCTGTGTGTCTGGAGGAGTTTGAGGAGAAGGAGACAGGGAGGTTGCTACCCAAGTGCAATCACAGTTTCCATCTGGACTGTATCGACATGTGGTTCCTTTCCCATTCCACTTGCCCTCTTTGCAGAACCAGCATGAAGCCTGACATTGACAAAGCTCATGATCTGTGGTTGGAATTGGAATCAAACCCTTCTAGTCCGTATCAACAGTTCTGGGTCAATGAATCCACAGTTGTGTCTACTACTGAAGCTCAGGCAGGCTCATCTCTGAACAGTAATATTGGCAGCTCTGCAACCCCAGGTGTGTCAGTACAAGGCTCAACACAGAATCAATCATGGGAGGAAGTTGCCAACCATGGTGTGAATTTGGGTCTACGATTGGAGCATCAGCAGCAGCTTCAGGACGAGGCTCAGCAAAGTCAAGCTCTGGCAACAACTTCTTCATCAGGGCCTTCTTCCAAAGGACAAGAACAGTCTAATGTCCACAATAGTGCCATAGTACCAGCTCACATTCCACCATATGTGTTGTTCTGGGGGATGCGCAGCACACATGAAAATGCTCAATCTTCTGCAACAGGCTTGAATTCACCTTTGGAGCCTCCTGCACAACAAGGTTTTCATGCATCAGGTTCAGGTTCAGGTCAGGCTTTTTCTGTTGCTATTGACATGATGCAGCCAATTACCCCTGCAAGTAGTCCAGTGGCAGTTGCAGGTTCAGCTGCTGAAGCTGGTCCAAGCAGCAGCAGGTCCTTGCACATGATGCAGAAGGTGCAACTGGAACTTAGCCTCAAGCGTTTGTTGGGCAGAGGTAACAACATTGTAGCCAATGTTGTTACAGCAGCACCACCTTACAACTCATCTACTGACCTGGAACAAGGTGCTGCAGCAGGCGCATCATCTTCCACTATCTCTCAGGAACCACTATGATGTCCAGAGATTCAAACCCATGTCTCTTCCTCCTCTTTGAGTGCATCAATCATGCTGCTGCAAAACTCTTCAGTCTTCAAAGCTTTGGAGCTATCATCACAACAGGTTTGAAGCCACCCAATGTGGACAAATGCTGCACATTGGAGCTTCAGAACTCATGGTCCTCAGTTATGTCACTACTTTAGTTGATTAGCTACTAGCTCAAAAGCCAGCAGTTCATCATCCTTGAGTTTCTGAAGCACAAATTATTATCGCTCAAGTTGAAATCAGATGCAAAACTGTTGTAATTTCGATCCTGATTTCACTAAAAGCTTTCTGGGACCATCTCAGCTCCAAAAATGAGAAATTGGAAGGCATCAGCAGCTGCTATCAGATGCACAAAACTGTTGAAATTTCAATCCTAATGAACACTCAAGCTTTCTTGGACCATCTCAGCTGCTGCAAAAATGAGAAATTTGAAGGCATAATCAGCAGCAGCTGCTGCAATAAGGACAAAGAAGTCTAGTAGGGCACAATGCCTTACTTATTACAAAGAGACTAACTCAAGTTCAAATTAGGAGCAAATGAGTCCTCTCCTTTTGGCAATGATTCAATTAGCTTCCATTTAGGTCATCAACAGGGCTTTGTATCCATGGATATTATTAATGGAGAATGCGCATGATTGTTATCTTGGAGGAAGATGGCTTCACAAAATGCAGAGAGTATCTTAGACCATGCAAGAGGTGTAATTGCAGCTTGTATAGGGTAGACATGTTTAGGGTCCATTAGTCGTCCCGTCCTACCAAAATAGCTTTCAATGCTCCAAATGAAATGGAAAGATGTCTTTTTAGATGTATGTCTTTTCAGAAATCATAATCACGAATGATGGAAGTGATGAGCATATTTTCAATACATTTTGCACCAATTCGCATCTTGTTTCTTTTCGATTTAATTTGAATTTGATTCAAGGGAATATGAATTTGATTCAATGTATTTGAATTCAATTTAAGTTGCATGCAATGTCATTCAATATCTTCATTCAATTGGAACTTAATTTTCACAAAATCAACTCATTGTTTTCATTATTTCATTGTGAGTGGTAGTGTGCAACTCACAATTGGTTGTGAAGCTCAAGTAAATTGGTTGTGAAGGAGAGAATTAAACCATTATACCAAGGAAATGTCAAGAGTTTTTAATTTGTTCCATGTTTACATCCTAGTTATTGTAGGTAAACTAGGGTAAGTTAGATTGGAACTAGTTTTAGTGTAAACTTGATTCAAAATATTTGATGTCCAGTATAAAATTCCAAGTTGTGAGGTCTCAAATCACTTTTGGTGATTTGAGATTACCGAACACGCACGTTTTGTCACTGCAAGTTTTAGGTGTTTTATGTAAGCATCTTTTGCATTTAGTTTGTGTGATTTGTATCATGTTTTTTTGGCTTGGATTCCTACAATATTACATGTGAGTTATATATTTTGAATCACCAAAAGTTACAAACATGACAACCCCAGTGAAATTCAATGCATCTAAATCACAATAAGTGAAGGATTGAAAAAACACCCCATCTTTTAATTCCAATGCTGACCCATGATATCTTTGTGTAGCTAGATTTTCAAGGTCAATGGCTCCATATGAAGCTATGCCAAATGTTTCAAGAGACCATGATGATGGGAACCAAGTTAGGGTTTTTAAGTCAATAAAGATGTTTTACATGACTACACCAATGACAAGAGCAAGTACTCAAATGCTAAAACCTCAAAATGTTGGTAAGAGGTTAAACCCTCAACATAATGAAACTCAATGCCAAGTTTGTCTCACATAGACATAATTCCCAACCTTATGGGTGTGTTAACTTTTGATGGTGTGCCAATTACATCAAGGAAGGTGTCTAGTTCCACTTCGAGAACCAAGGCAACCAAGTAGTTTGTTGGCGGCAAGAAGCGTAATGTACCAAGCATCATTGTTTTTTGTCGAAACAATGGTCATTTCTAATATTCAATCAACAATGGTGTTTTTCCTAGTGGCCACGTTATGTGAGGTGAGGACAATAGGGATGGTGGCCAAATCAAAAAGCCTATCAAAATTAACTAGATTTCCCCAACATATTTTCAAGGCCAATGAAACAAAAGTGCCCAAGGTTCATTTAAAATTTGGGAATGGGGTTGTGGCTAAGCTTCAAGACCTTTTTATGCATCTCACCATTAATTGAAAAGGTTTATTCCTAGTGTGGTGGTAGTGTTTAATGAGGATGACGTCTTCTAGTTGAAGGGGTTGTTGACACATTGATATTGACCCTAGAAAGTTCTATTGGACTTAGGTGTTCAACTTTTAATGTTGGGCAAGGCAATAGTGGATGGTCTTGGATTGATCAATGTCAACCTCAAATCACACCCATACCAAATGTTGACATTTATGGGTAGATTGGAGAAGGCTCAAAATTAACCAAACAAGAAATTGTGATCCAATTTAATTCCAATAGACCAGCATATTATGCCATAGTGCATGCTCGAACAATGGTTACACATGTTACATCTTATGACATATGGGTTGGAGGAGCAATTTTATACCCCTCAAGGATTACATTAGATTTTTGTGAAGAAATCACATACTACCAACTAGGATGGGCAAACAATAGCTAGTTATAAAACTTCACTGTTGATGAGATTTATTGGAAAGCAAATAGGAAAATCTAACAAATCCACAATGTTGATTAAATTGGAAAGTAACATCCATGATGAAGATGCACCCCCAAGTGTTGAATTGACAATGTTAAGGTCACAAAGAATCCCATTCATTTAGGCTTCCTCATTGGATCTTGGGCCACCATGGGGCACATTGACCAAACTCCAATCATCAACTAATCATTTTGTACATTAAACTTGGCACATTATGTCATCACCAAGCCCATAAACAACTTTAGATGTTAATTCCAAACCATCAAGATTGAACCAATTAGGTCCACTAGAATATCCCCAAGGATGGGATATGCCTACTAAAATTGTTTCAAGGCCTTAATTTTGGTTTAATTGCAATCTTACAATATGGTGTCCCAATTTAAAGATACAACTATGTGGAAAGAGATTCACAAGCCAAACAAGCTTCCATGCAACATATTATGATGTTACAACAATATTATTAGAACTTGCTACCAACATTAACCATACAAGGCTACCAACATTCATTACCAAAAAACATGTCACCTTGTTGGGGGCATCAAATTTGGCCATGATTAATTGAATTGATCATTTTGAAATGGTTGTGTCAAGGACTTTCATAGGCTAACACTAACTAAGGACTTTCAAACCTTATATTACGATTTTTTTGAAAATGCATTCATGTTTTGTAATATTTGCAAAAAATGTAAATGCACTCATGTGCGTACTTATTGGAGAATGTCCCACGCTTGGGAGATCATCAACTAATTGTTTTGGTGAAATGCAAGTAGCATATCAAAGCTTGGATTAATGAACTAATTTGCAAATGGATGTCACAATAGTTGATTCACAAACCCATTGGTTCAAGTGGTTGTGGACTAACCACCTTCAAATCTAAGCCAAAGGTGGTTCCTAAATGAGAGAATGCATATTCATGTAGTCATACATCCTTTAATGTAATACTTTAAGTCATTGTTGCAACTACATTGTGACAACATTACAACTACATGATTACATGTGTATGTGACTATTTGGCTACATGATTGCATGTAAACCTACATATACTTAACTTGTCTAGGCTAGGCTAGGTTATATCCTACTATTTAACAAGTTAAACTAGGTTGCCTAACTACCTATTTTTTTACTTATTTAACTTAGGCCACATAAACTGCCTACATAGGTTACATAGGCTACATAGGCTACGTACATACCTAGTGTTAAATTATGTACCTTTAGGTCTAATTCCTACCCTCCTACCTACCTATGTGAGTAAACTTGCAAAAAAATTAAAAACATGAACATATATTATATGTTGACAAAAGAACACATTTTATGAAAGTGTGGTTCATTAGTTAAGGACTTGATTTCTTTTGAATGGAATTGAAGAGTTCAAGTTTTCATACTTGCAAGCTAAGCTAATTTCCTTAAGCCACTTAGCTAGGCCTAGGTTACTTAACCTTATGCTAGGTTAAGAACCACATATGTTATATAGGCAACTTAACCCTATGTTATGTTAGGTGCCACCTAACCTAGCTTAACTAAACTTGGTGCCATGTAAGCTACCTAGCTTTAGGCTTGGGTAGTCGCACACTATGGTGGATAGAAAATGGCACGTGTAGTCCATAAAACACAAGAAAATGATGTTTGGAAGGGTATCAAATTTTTTTATAATATTTTTATGGAATTTTAAATTGTTGTATTTTTAAAAAAATATGTGGCACAAAGGATGTACTATATTAATTTCATTTTTTGTGACAAAAATGTCCACAATTTATTGGTTTTAATAAGTTTCAAACTTTTATACAAATTGGTAGTTTTATTGACACACCCCAAACTCCTCGTAAGACTCAAATGTGAGTCTGAAAGTGAAAACAATAGAAAAAGGAATGGGGATATGTTCCTTAACTTGTAACACTTTGGGGGTAGAGGGGCATGTTGAAGCTCCGAGATGAAGACTAGGAAGAGTGATAAGTGGGTCAATTATTCATACGGACCTGCATAAACTAAACAACAAGTTGGTTAATGCATAGTTGGAGCACTTTTGGTGCATGGATGAATCACGGGCACACATAGACTCACAAGACTCACCATGGCCCGGTTAATTCATAACTTTTTGTGTAGACCTTTGATTAAGGTGAAGTTTAAAGCAAAGTTATAGCCTTCGTTGAGAGCTTTCCAATGATATGTAGCACATCACCTACACATAAGTAAATTAGGGTGATTCTTAACTTTTAGTGGTCGGGAGTCAAATTGGCACTTTGACTCCTGACCTTTCTTTCGGTCATAACTTCTGTTTTAAATACTTAAATGGGACATGTAAGCCCATTTTAGACATCTATGTTCCAAAAGATTTCTAATGGTATAACGAACTATTCTATCTAATGAATTTGACCCCTATAATCATTTCCTGAAAATTTGAAAGTCCATTAGGATTCCAACTCCCAAAGTGGGAACCCATTTGGGAGTGTCGCGGCCTTAGCTTTGAGCTTGTGACCAAGGCAAGGGCTTGCAAGGGTGCAGCCCAAGAAGGAAACCTATGAGTCACATCTCATGCTCTTAAAAGTGTAGGATAGTGTGAGGGAATGAACCTTCACACTCCCAAGTGAATTCCCATTTTGGGAGTTGGAGTCCCAATGGACTCCCAAATCTTCAAAGAGTGATTGCAAGGGTCAAAACCTATTGAATCAAAAAAATTCTTATATCATCAGAAATCTTTTGGAATGTAAATATTTAAAATGGGTTTGAATGACCCATTTTGGACACTTCAAACATAAGTTATGGCCAAAAGAAAGGTCGGGAGTCAAATTACCAATTTGACTCTCAACCATTAAAAGTCGGGAATCGCCCCAATTTCCTTGTGTGCGGGTGGCATGCCACATACCATTGAAAAGCTCTCAATGAGGGTTATAACTTTGCTCTAGACCTCATTTCAATCGAAGGTTTACACACAAAGTTATGGGCCCCCAAAGTCTTGGGAGTCCTAACTTTGGGAATTTTGGGACTCCCACTTAGGAATCTTGGGACAAAATGACATTTGGGTGCTGGTTCTGTGGTTAGGCACAAAGTATACTATAAAGGGGAAGGTGGTGGCTTCCCCTAAGTTCGAGCCGTGGTGAGTCTAATGAATCCATGTTTGCCCGTGGTTTTTCGGTGCACCAAAGTGCTCCAACTACGCATTAACCAACTTGTTATTTGGTTTATGCAGGTTTGTGTGAGGAATTGAATTGTGTGTCAATCTTCCTAGTCCCATCCTAGAGCTATAGCATGCCCCTTTACCTTTGAAGTGTTGCGAGCTAAAGAGTGCGCCCCAACTCCTTCTCCTTTCATTATTTTCACATTTGGATTCACAATTAAGTCCATCAAGGAGCTTGGGGGTGCGTTAGGGAGTGTGTGGGTTCATTCCTTCACACCCTCCTTCATTCACAGGAGCACGAAATGTGACTTTTAGGCTTCATTCTTGGCTCGCACCTTTGCAAGCCCTTGCTTTGGTCGTGAGCCTAAAGTTAGGGTTGCGACATTCATGATAACAATAACAATAAAACATTATGCAACAACAAGAAGGAATTTGTGTCCCAAATGGAAAACATTATAACATGAATTCTTAGACCTATATGAAATAATGGGGTCTTGTGGAACCATGTGATAATGCACAAATCAGACACATGTGGTGACCACAAACGTCAAAATGTGTTTTTTACGATTACATCCATGACTAAATTTGTAGTCATATAGGACATATATCATTATCTTCTCCTATTTTTTATGCAATGCATCCACTTCATAGTCATGTGGTCATAAACGTAGATCCAAGTTTGGTTCCTATCACCTTTTTCTGATTAAATTTTGAAGGGAAGAACTATCAAGAAATCACACAACTTTAATTTCATCCTTTATTAATCAAAGTAGTTATCAAACTTTCAAGATTCGAGTGAAAGCACACTACACCCCCCAAAAATTATAGTCACAAAAATAGAAATTTTGCATTTGGTTTTTTGGGTACATGTGGACATCACATATTGGATTATTTTTGTTCATTTTAAGTATATTACATTAAATATAGATTTAAATTGGTTTTAAAAAGAAACTCCAACAAACATTCACAAATTTAAACATATGAAGTATATTTGTGTTGAAAAAATATACATCACAAAGTATGAAAAATTGCAAATATATTTCAAAACTAAAGTTATGGGTGGAATTTTGTAACGAATTTTTTGGTGATGAGTGATATTGATGTATATCAACAAAATTTAAGACCATTTAGAAGTTTAGAAAATTTGGTTGAAATTTCATTCAAAAAATGTGTTTTTTTGCATTTTGTGAACAATAAATGCATAATATTTTATTTTTTGGGAAAAGACCATTACCATAAGAAAAATGAGAATATTTTACAAGTGGGCATAATATTATTTTTTCATTTTTCTTTTGTTTGGTAAACATGAAGCCTTATGGTTATTGAAAAGATGTATGTTATATACTTTATGCACATTGATTTTATCCAATTTTCTTCATATAACCATTGGATCAAACTTAACTTTGATTCAAAAATGAGCTTTGAGTTCCAAAATGTTGTTTTTCACATTTTAAAATTCTTTTTCTTATGTTTAGGGTTTTAAAAAATGCCATCAAGATTTCAATTTACTGCACACCTATTATATTTGTTATACATCATTTTTTTGAGTGAAAAGTGATTCACCCATAGTGCTTTCACCTATTCACTCAAATATGAATATTATTAACAACATTCAACCTCAACATTGGCATAACATAAAAATGTGCAAATGTGGTTTTGTGTGAACAAGTTCACAACTTGAACACATTAAAAAAGAAGTGTTGGTTGCATCAAAAGTGTACGATGCTTGATAATATGACCTATTATCATAAGAGGGAAAATAAACTTTGAATGATAGACAATCATAAGTTCTTTCATAAGATAGACGAGGATGAAAATCAATGTAGACAATTGATACAAATATATTATCAATACACTTGTGTGAATGCTAGGAATATACATACATATATATCTTGTGTATTAATATTTTACACATAACAAAATATGATACGGTAGGTCCATGGTAAAATGGGTCACACCCAACTCCATTTCCAAAATTATAGGAATAAGGAATTGACATTGGAAGGTGACATGGCATTCAACCATTGTAAAAAAAATGTTGAATTACAATTTTGAGTTTTTTAATTTATTTTTCTTTAAAAATTTTATGTTTAAATTTATCCAAAAGGGGTTATGGGAAAGAAAAATGAAGATTGTGAATTTGAAATTTTATTTTTACATGAATCATAATGTAAAGTGTAATAATTATTCAATTTTGCTTAATATGAAAAATTTCAATGGTTTTTGGATAAAATTTGAATTTTTTAATATTTGACTTATTCAAGGCCTCCAGAGTGGTTACAAGCATTAAATTAATCCTTTTTCAACCTTAATATTGATAAAATAAATTCATATTTACATATTTTACATATGAAATTCATAATTCTAAAAACATTTAGGAACAAACATTTAGGAGGGGGGGGGGGGGGGGGCGGGAATGGTGAAAAAAAGAAAAACCCAAAAAAAACAGAAAA
>Ga0116228_10004577_pt1 | contig 12261 bp, 10 predicted proteins | sample S1TSphfallax_2_FD_89694 | JGI IMG/M metagenome (GOLD analysis project Ga0116228, IMG submission 89694) | Host-associated microbial communities from peat moss isolated from Minnesota, USA - S1T2_Fc - Sphagnum fallax MG | ecosystem: Host-associated > Plants > Peat moss > Unclassified | place...
CCTGCGCCCCCACTACATGACGGCATTTGCTTCAGCTTGCGCGGCGGCCAACAGATAAAGGTTTTTTGCTTCTTTTTTCAAAAAATAAGTTCTGCCTTTCTTACGCTACAATAACTTCCCCATGCCGCGTCTCCGCCGGCAGGCACAATGTCACCAGTGCCGCCGCGCGCGCCTGCGGCGTCGGCAATGTGCGCGGGTCCTCGCCGGGAAATGCGGTGGCGCGCATGCGCGTCGCGGTGCGGCCGGGATCGAAGATATTGATGCGCAACGGTGTGGAGTCCGTCTCGTCCGCCCAGCAACGTACCAGCGTCTCCATCGCCGCCTTGCTCGCCGCATAGGCGCCCCAATAGGCGCGTGCCGTCCGGGCGACGCTGCTGGTGACGAACACCGCGCGCCCGGCGTCGGACGCTGCCAGCACCGGCGCGCAGGTGCGGATCAGGCGATAGGCCGTGGTGGCGTTCACCGCCAGGCATTCATCCCAGTCCTTCGGCAGGATATGCCCGGCCGGCGTCAGCTTGCCCAGCGCACCGGCATTATGCACCAGGATATCGAGACGCCCGAAACGACTGAACAAAGTCGGCCCGACCGTGTCCAGCTTTTCCGGCTTGCGTAAATCCATCGGCAGCAGCGTGGCCGCACCGCCGCCGGCGCGGATCGTGTCATCCACCTCTTCGAGCCCACCCTGCGTGCGCGCAATCAACACGACATGCGCGCCGAGCCGCGCCAGCTCGATCGCGGTCGCGGCGCCGATGCCGCGGCTGGCGCCGGTGATCAGCGCCACTCTGCCGGTAAGTTCAGCCACGGGAAGAAGACCCTTTTGATCTCGTTGCAAAATCCGTCAGCGGCGAGGCCAGAAAGATGTAACCACAAAGAACACGGAGATCGCGAACGGGTAGGCACGAACAAGAATTGCTGCTCTGACCAAAAAATTCTTCTTGGTGCCTACCTCTTGGTGATATCCGTGTTCTTTGTGGTTAAGTCTTGCTTGAGCCAATGCGCACGCCGCGATTTTAGTCCGACCGAGAGCAGGTGAACAACGCTCTCAAAAAATGACATGCTCGCGAGTCATGAAAAGACGCGATTTCTCCAGATCAATAAAGCGCTTTTCATCGTCCTGGAGCACCTGGCCCAAAGCCGGATCCATGCTGCGCACCGCATCGCGCGCCGCCGCCTCCGACTCCCACCACCCTTCCATCACCCCATCGTAACCGGCGCCGGCGCCGCGGGCGCGCGCCGCGGCGTCGCCCATGCCGCTCTCATAGGTGTGCGACTGAACATAACGCAGCATGCCGCCTTGCGGGCCGATGCGCAGCACCTGCGGCGCATGCTCCTCCAGCCAATAACGCTGGAAATCTTTCCGGCTCATGCCCGCCTTGCGTGTCAGGCAGAACATCATCTTGATCGGCATTCCCCGGTGTCCTTATCTTTAGGCAGCATGCATATCGGCCAGCAAACTCAGCTGCGGGCTTTCCGGCGCTTCACGATCCACCAGCGGCACCGGATAATCGCCGGTGAAACAGGCGTCGCAATAATAGGGTTTCGCCGGATCGCGCGCACCCTGGTCCAGCGCGCGATACAGCCCGTTGATCGAAATGAACGCCAGGCTGTCGGCATGGATCAGCGCCGCCATCTCGGCCACGTCATGCTTGGCCGCCAGCAGCTTCTCGCGCTCCGGCGTATCGATCCCATAATAACATGAATGCGTCGTCGGCGGCGACGAAATCCGCATATGCACTTCGGTCGCCCCGGCCGCCCGCACCATTTCGACGATCTTCCGGCTTGTAGTGCCGCGCACGATCGAATCATCCACCAGAATGACGCGCTTGCCGGCCAATATGGCGCGATTGGCGGAATGTTTCATCTTCACGCCGAGATTGCGGATATGATCGGTCGGTTCGATGAAGGTGCGGCCGACATAATGGTTGCGGATGATCCCGAGGTCGAACGGAATGCCGCTCTCCAGCGCGTAGCCCATCGCCGCCGGCACGCCGGAATCGGGCACCGGCACCACGATATCGGCATCCACCGGGCTTTCGCGCGCCAGCTCGGCGCCGATCTTCTTGCGCGCGCCATACACGGGCGTGCCGTCCATGACGGAATCGGGCCGCGCGAAATAGATATATTCGAACACGCAGAACCGCGCCGTCGTGTTGCCGAACGGCTTGATGCTCTGCACGCCGCGATCATTGATCACCACCACCTCGCCAGGCTCCACATCGCGCACGAACCGCGCGCCGACGATGTCGAGCGCGCAGCTCTCGCTCGCCAGCACCCAGGCGGTGGTGCCGTTCTGCTGCGTGAAATTGCCCAATATCAGCGGCCGCACGCCGAGCGGATCGCGCACGCCGATCAGCGCCTCATTGCTCAGCGCCACCAGCGAATAGGCGCCGGTCACCCGCCGCAGCGCGCCGATCAGCCGTTCCACCACGGTCGCACTATGGCTGGTGGCGATCAGGTGAATGAACACCTCGCTGTCGGTGGTGGACTGAAAGATGCAGCCGCGACGCACCAGGTCACGTTTCAGCGTGATGGCGTTGGTCAGATTGCCGTTATGCGCCACGGCAAAACCGCCGAACACGAATTCGGCGAACAGCGGCTGCACGTTGCGCAGGATCGTCTCGCCGGTAGTGGCGTAGCGGTTATGCCCGATGGCGCAACTACCCTTCAGCGCCGCCACCACGCGCGCGTCGTCGAACACCTCGCCGACCAGGCCAAGCCCCTTTTCGGAATGATAGCGCTGGCCGTCATAGCTGACGATGCCGGTCGCCTCCTGCCCGCGATGCTGCAACGCATGCAGGCCGAGCGCGGTCAGCGCCGCCGCGTCGGGCGCGTTCCAAACACCGAACACGCCGCATTCCTCATGCAGCTTGTCGTCGTCCCACGGGCGTGTGCCGATCATGAACCTGCCTTGTGGCAAAGAGGGGTACTCCCGCGGGTCACCTAGTTACGCACCGGCGGGCGCCCAAGCGGGCTACCCGCAGGGGAGACCTGCAACAGGTCGGCCGAGGTCGTCGGCCGGTCCTCCGGCGGCGCCGGGATGTTGGGCCGGTAGGGGTCATGCAGGAACTGCGAGACCCAGAGCGCGCCATGATAGAGCAGCGGAATCGTGCGTGCCTGCCGCACCTGCGGCGGCCAGGCGTCCGAATGCGGCAACACCGCACCGCCCAGGATATACAGCGCCACCACCACCGCCGCCCCCCGCACGAACCCGAACACCAGCCCAAGCGTCCGGTCGAGCCCGCCGAGCGCCGACACCCGCACCATGCGCCCCACCAGGTTGGACAGCAGCGACATCACCACCACCAGCACCAGGAAGGTGCCGGCATAAGCGATGATCTCGGCAATGGTCGGGTCGCTGGTCACCCGCGCCGCGGTGTCGATGAACAGCGGCCCATACTGGTACGCGCCCGCCCCCGCGAGCAGCCAGGCCCCGAGCCCCAGCATCTCCCGCACAAAGCCCCGCGACAGCCCCAGCAGCGCCGAAATCCCCACAATGCCGAGGACGGTAAGATCGACCAGATTCATGCAGCCGGCCGGGGGAAAGCCATGCGGGCGTTATGTGGCAGCGGCCGCGCCGCGCCAAGGGAAAAAGGCGGGGGGCTCTGCCCCCTCGACCCCCGCGTCACGTGCAGCGTGCATTTGCACGTCACGTGCAGCGTGCATTCGCACGACAGGCGCAGCGTGCATTCGCACGACACGTGCAGCGTGCATTTGCACGACACGTGCAGCGTGCATTTGCACGACGGACAAGTCCCCGTCGTGTGAAGCACGCAGTCGCGTGACGGGGTCGAGGGGCGGAGCCCCCGCCTTCGGTCCCACACACGCCAGTTGCCAAGCCCGCACCGGACCCTATATCTTGGTCAGCAGGATGACGTATAGGGAAGCCAATGGCGCTAGCTGAACTTACCCCCACGCCGTCGGCCGCACCCACGTTCGGTGGCGCGGCGCCCGCCGGCGAGCGCTTCCTGACCGTGACGCAGCTGGGGCGCGACCTGGGCATCACCGCGCGCACGATCCGCTTCTATGAGGACAAGGGGCTGATTGCGCCGCAGCGCGCCGGCACCACGCGCGTCTACACGGCGCGCGACCGCGCCCGCATGATCCTGGTGCTGCGGGGCAAGAATCTCGGCTTCACGCTGCGCGAGATCAAGGATTATCTCGACCTGTACGACGCCGACCATACGCAGGTGGAGCAGAACAAGGTGCTGCTGGCCGCGGTGCAGCAGCGGCTGGCATTGTTGCGCGAGCAGCGCGGCTCGTTGGAGACCACGATCGCCGAGCTCGAGGATATCGAGCGCCAGGTGCAGGCGGCCCTCGCCCGCCATGCCGACGCCGCCAAACGCGTTCCCGGCTAACCGCGTGGCGCGACACGGATTTATGGAGATTTCAGTATGACCCATGTGGTGATCGCCGGCTATGCGAGGTCGCCTTTCACGCTGGCGAAAAAGGGCGCGCTGGCGCGGGTGCGGCCGGACGATCTGGCGGCGCAGGTCATTCGCGGCCTGATCGAAAAGACCGGCGTCGCGGCCGAGGATATCGAGGATATCATCCTGGGCTGCGCCTTCCCGGAAGGCGAGCAGGGCATGAACGTGGCGCGGCTGATCGGGCTGCTGGCGGACCTGCCGCTGTCGGTCGGCGGCTGCACGGTCAATCGTTTCTGTGGCAGTTCGATGTCGAGCGTGCATATCGCCGCCGGACAAATCCAGTTGGGCGCGGGCGAAGTATTCATCTGCGCCGGCGTGGAAAGCATGAGCCGCATTCCGATGGGCGGCTATAATCCGCTGCTCAATCCGGTGCTGTCGAAGAAATCCCCCGGCGCCTATATGGGCATGGGCGAAACCGCCGAGAACGTGGCGCGCCGCTGGCAGATCACCCGCGACGCACAGGAAGACTTCGCCGTGCATAGCCAGAAGAAAGCCGCCTCGGCGCAGGCCGCCGGCAAATTCACCGGCGAAATCATTCCGATCCACGCGAAAGCCGGCGTGGTCGCGCAGGATGGCTGCATCCGTGGCGAAACCACCAAGGAAGCGCTCGCCGGCCTGAAACTGGCGTTCGACCAGGAAGGCACGGTCACCGCCGGCACTTCGTCGCCGCTGACCGATGGCGCGGCCGCCGTGCTGGTCTGTTCGGAGAATTATGCGGACGCGCACGGGCTGACCAAGCTGGCACGCATCCGCAGCGTGGGCGTCGCCGGCGTGGAGCCCGAAATCATGGGTATCGGGCCGGTGCGGTCATCGCGCAAGGCGCTGGAGCGCGCGGGCCTGAAAGGCGTCGACATGGACGTGGTCGAATTGAACGAGGCCTTTGCCAGCCAGGCGCTGGCGAGCATGTCGGAAATCGGCTTTCGCGCCGAGGTAACCAACATCGATGGCGGCGCGATTGCGATCGGCCATCCGCTGGGTGCCACCGGCGCGCGCATCGTCGGCAAGGCGGCCAGCCTGCTGGCGCGCGAGGGCGGCAAATTCGCCATTGCCACGCAATGCATCGGCGGCGGCCAGGGCATTGCGACCGTGCTGGAGCGGATCTGAGACATGGTATTCCAGGTCAGCAAGGTTTGCGTTATCGGCGCCGGCGTCATGGGCTCCGGCATCGCGGCGCAGATCGCCAATGCCGGCGTGCCGGTGCTGCTGCTGGATATCTTGCCGAAGGATGGCGCGAACCGGAACGCGATCGCGCAAGCCGCGGTCGCGCGCGCGCTGAAAACCGAGCCGGCGCCGTTCATGTCGGCATCGGCCGCGCGGCTGATCGAATGCGGCAATATCGAGGACGATCTGGCGCGCGTCGCCGAATGCGACTGGATTGTCGAGGTCGTGCTTGAACGGCTGGATGTAAAACAGGCGCTGTATCACAAGCTGCAATCCGTGCGGCGGCCGGGCACCGCGGTGTCCTCGAACACCAGCACCATTCCGTTGCACACGCTCGCCCGCGGCATGCCGGCGGCATTCGTGCGCGACTTCTTCATTACGCACTTCTTCAATCCGCCGCGCTATATGCGGTTGATGGAATTGGTGACGGGGCCCGACACGGATCGCGATCTGGCCGGCGCCATCGGCCATTTTTGTGACGTAGCGCTCGGCAAGAGCGTGGTGGCATGTCACGACAGCCCCGGCTTCATCGCCAACCGTCTCGGCGTCTACTGGATGACCGCCGCTGTCACTGAAACGCCTGAGCTGGGCCTCACGATCGAGGAAGCGGACGCCATCATGGGCAGTCCGTTCGGCATTCCGAAAACCGGCGTGTTCGGCCTGTCCGACCTGGTGGGCCTCGATCTGATGCCGCACGTGACATCCAGCCTGGCCGGCGCGCTGCCGCGGGATGACGCGTTCCATGCGGTGAACCGGGACGTTCCGGTGGTGCATAAATTGCTCGCCACCGGCTACACCGGCCGCAAAGGCAAAGGCGGATTTTACCGCATCAACAAGGCCGGCGGAAAGCGCGCACGTGAAACGATCGATCTGGTGACCGGCGAGTTCCGTCCGGAACGAAAGGCGCACCTGCCCGAGCTTGCCGCCGCAGGCAAGGATCTCCGCAAATTGTTCGACGCACCCGGCCGCGTCGGTGCCTATGCCTGGAACGTCATGGGCCGGACGCTTGCCTATGCGGCGTCGCTGGTGCCGGAAGCGGCGGACGAGATCACCGCGATCGATGAGGCGATGCGGCTCGGCTATAATTGGCGCTTCGGGCCGTTCGAACTGATCGATCGCGTCGGCGCCGACTGGTTCGCAGCACGGCTGCGCGCCGACGGCGTCACGGTCCCGCCGATCCTGGAACTTGCAGCCGGGCGCTGTTTCTATCGTATCGAGGCCGGGCGGCGGCAATATCTCGGCCTTGATGGCGCCTACCGCGATGTGGCGCGGCCGGATGGCGTGCTGATGCTCGAAGATATCAAGCTGGCGACCAAGCCGGTGTTGAAGAACGGCAGCGCCGCGGTGTGGGATATCGGCGATGGCGTGCTGTGCTTCGAATTCACCAGCAAGTCCAATTCGCTGGACGATCAGATTCTGGCGCTGCTGCAGAAAACCATCGGCCTCGTGCGCGAAAAATACCGCGCACTCGTGATCTATAACGAGGGCAGCAATTTCTCCGTCGGCGCCAATGTGGGTCTTGCGTTGTTCGCCGCGAATATCGCCGCCTGGGCGAATGTGGAGGCGATGGTCGCCACCGGCCAGGAGATGATGCAGAAGCTGAAATACGCGCCGTTCCCGGTGGTCGCCGCACCGTCCGGCATGGCGCTCGGCGGCGGCTGCGAATTCCTGCTGCACAGCGACGCCGTGCAGGCGCACAGCGAAACCTATGCCGGCCTGGTCGAATGCGGCATCGGGCTGTTGCCTGGCTGGGGCGGCTGCAAGGAAATGCTGGGAAGATGGGCAACCGACCCCGCCATGCCGCGCGGGCCGATGCCGGCGCCCAGCAAAGTCTTCGAAATGATCAGCACGGCCAAGGTGGGCCGTTCGGCCGCCGATGCGCGCGACATGAAAGTGCTGCGCGACGGCGACGGCGTCACGATGAACCGCTATCGGCTGCTCGCGGACGCGAAAGCCAAGGCGCTGTCGCTGGTGGAGGGCTACACGCCGCAGACGCCGCGCGAAATTGTGCTGCCGGGCCCATCGGGCAAGGTCGCGATGGACCAGGCGGTGGCCGGGTTTGCCAAGCTGGGCGTGGCGACCAAGCACGACATCGTGGTCGGCGGCGAGCTGGCGACCGTGCTCTCCGGCGGCGGCACGGATATTATCGATACGGTGAAGGAATCGCGCATTCTGGATCTGGAGCGGGAGAGTTTTCTGCGGCTGCTGAAGACGCCGGCGACACTGGCGCGCATTGAGCATATGCTGGAGACGGGGAAGCCGTTGCGTAACTGAAAAAAGAAGTGTTCTTTTTTGAAAAAAAGAACCAAAAAACTTTTACTCCTTTGGATCCGCGGCCCCTGGGCTAGGCCACGGATGCCAAGTGGCAAAAGTTTTTTGCTTCTTTTTTTCAAAAAAGAAGACCTTCCTTCCTCTTTCTTTGGGAGTTAACCATGCAAGTCTACCAAGCCCCCCTCCGCGACATGCGCTTCGTGCTGCACGAACTCCACGACAGCGCCGGTCTGCTCGCCGCCATCAACCGCGATGACGTGAACGCCGAGCTGATCGACAGCATCCTGGAGGAAGCGGGCAAATTCGCCCAGGAAGTGCTGCTGCCGATCAACGCCAGCGGCGACGAGGAAGGCTGCACCTACGAAAACGGCGTCGTGCGCACGCCGAAGGGCTTCCGCGACGCCTACACGAAATTCCGCGAAATGGGCTGGGGCGCGCTCGCGTCGCCCGCCGAGTTCGGCGGCCAGGATTTGCCGGAAATCCTGTCTAAAATGGTCGAGGAAATGCAGTGCTCGGCCAATTTGAGCTTCGGCCTGTATCCCGGCCTCACGCACGGCGCGGTGCTGGCAATGCTCGGTCACGCCAGCGACGAATTGAAAGCACTCTATTTGCCGAAAATGATCGAAGGCACCTGGAGCGGCACGATGAACCTGACGGAGCCCCATTGCGGCACCGATCTGGGTTTGCTGCGCACCAAGGCGGTGCCGCAGCCGGACGGCAGCTACCGCATCAGCGGCGCCAAGATTTTCATCAGCGCCGGCGAGCATGACCTGACCGAGAATATCATCCATCTGGTGCTGGCGCGGCTGCCGGATGCGCCGAAGGGCGTCAAAGGCATCAGCATGTTCCTGGTGCCCAAATTCCTGCCGACCGAGGACGGGCGGCCCGGCCCCCGCAATGGCGTCACCTGCGCCGGCATCGAGCATAAAATGGGCCTGAAGGCGTCGGCCACCTGCCAGTTGCTGTTCGATGACGCGACCGGCTGGCTGGTCGGCGAACCCAACCGCGGCCTCGCCGCCATGTTCACCATGATGAACGCGGAACGTCTCTCCGTCGGCATCCAGGGCCTCGGTGTCGCGGAGACCGCATACCAAAGCGCCGTGTCCTATGCGAAGGACCGGTTGCAAGGTCGTTCCCTGACCGGCGCGAAATACCCCGAGCGGCCGGCCGACCCGATCATTGTGCACCCGGATGTGCGCCGCTCCCTGATGACCATCCGCGCCTATGTCGAAGGCTGCCGCGCGCTATCCGGCTGGGTCGCCAAATCGCTCGACCTCGAGACGAAGGCGACCGACCCGGCGCTGCGGCAGGAAGCGGAGGATTTCGTCGCCCTGATGACGCCGGTGGTGAAGGCGTTGTTTACCGACCTGAGTTTCGAACTCTCCAGCATGGCGCTGCAGGTTTACGGCGGCCACGGTTATATCCGCGACCACGGCATGGAGCAGTTGGTGCGCGATGCGCGCATTACCATGATTTACGAAGGCGCCAACGGCATTCAGGCGCTCGATCTGGTCGGCCGCAAATTGCCGGCCCATATGGGCCGCCTGATGCGCGGCTTTTTCCACCCGGTGCAGCAATTCATCGAGGACAACGCGGCCGACCCGAAAGTGCTGCCGCTGGCCAAGGCCTTCGGCGCCTTGCAGCAAGCCACCGCCCATCTGGCGCAGGTCGGCCTGCAGGACCCGGAGGAAGCCGGCGCCGCCGCCACCGATTATCTGCGTCTGATGGGCCTCGTCGCGCTCGGCTATATGTGGGCACGCACGGCCAAGATCGCCGCGGAAAAACTGCCCGCGGCGAACGGCGACGCCGGCTTCTACACCGCGAAGCTGACCACCGCCCAGTTCTTCAACGACCGTGTGCTGCCGCAGACCGGCGCCCTTTGGGGCGCCATCAAGGCCGGCAAGGCGAGCATGATGGCGTTGGAGGAAGCGGCTTTCTGATACGCGACCCGGCCCGTGTGGCGTTTGACCTAGCCAAACGCCACCGATGGCTGGACAGGAAGCGGCCGCAAAAGGACTACGTACCCATATCCACATACCAACTTATATCAGCGTCCCCTGGAGATTGACCTGCGCCGCGTCGCAAGAAGGATTTAACCCAAAGAACACAAAGGTACAGAGCACTAGGCACAAAGGCGCTGGACCGGTGCCCACGCTCTTCTTGGACACACGACCTCGTCGTTCCGCTCAGGGCGTCATCATCTCATCCACCAGGCGCCCGGCGCCGTAGGCCTGCCGCAGCAGCATCCGGATCGCCGGCCATGTGACCGCGATGCCGCGGGCGTGAACCGGGTCGTTGATGAACACATTTGCCTCGGCGGCGTCGTTGACGGCGAACACCAGGCCCACCAGATCGCCGTCCCGATCGACCACCGGCGAGCCCGAGTTACCGCCGACAATGTCCACGGCGGCGACCAAATCCAGGGTCGTCGTGCGGTCCAGCCGGGCCCCTGCCGCATGCCAACGCGCCGGCAGGCGAAACGGGTCCTGTCCGGTTTCTTGCGCGAACGCGTCGGCCAGCGTGGTGAAGGCCGGCATTGCCTGGCCGTAAAGACTGTAGCCGCTGACCGCGCCGAAGCTGAGCCGCGGTGTGAACGTAGCGTCGGGCGCCACGTCCGCGCCGCCGGTCGCCTGCCGCGCGCGGTCGATCAGCGCTGCGTTTGAGTCGTAGACGCCCGTCACGTTGTCGACCCAATCGCGTTCGTTGGCCATTGCCAGTGGCTCCCATGTGTCGCGGACAAACATGATCAGCGGATCCGTGCTGGCCGCGATGGCTGCGAAACCGCCATCCAGGAGACGTTTGCGCTCCGCGGCGTCACGCAACTTGGTGCCGGCGACCAGCCGTTGCGCCAGCGCGGCCTCGGACTCGTGGCCGATCAGGGCGCGGTAGGCGGGATGCGCCGTGCCGGTATGCGCTTCCACCCGCGTCAACAGCCAGGTCATCAGCCGGATTTGCGCCGCTTGGTCGATCGGTGCGGGCGACAAAATCTCCTGTCGCAACGCTGGCAGGTTTGCCGCCTGAAATTCGGGCAGGCGTGCTGCGTCGGGCTTGCGGGCCTCGTTGCTGCCACGTACCAGCAACAACGCATCGCGGAACAACGGCACCAGCGGTAGCTGCGCTTCAAGGTTCAGAACCGTGTAGAGGCCTGCGATGTCGCGTTGGTGGTCGGCGGCCCGGGCGATGTTGTCCCAGGCCCGGCCGAACATTTTTTGCGCCGCCGGGTCGTGCGCCGTGCGCGCCCGCAGCGCCCGCTCCGCCTGCCGCTTGCTGTCCAGCAAGGGACCGACGCTGAGCACGTCGTGCTGCTTGCGGACCCGGTCGGTCAATGCCTCCGACATCGTTATGGCCTGCTGCAGCCCGCCGGCCAGTGCCGCGTCATGGCCGGCGGCGTCGAGGGCCATGCCATGCAACTCGCTGAGGTCCATCATCGCGGTCGGCAGCCAGACGTCGCGCATCGCTTCCAACTGGGCCACGGTGTCCAGCCGTTCGGTATCGCCCGGATTGCCGGCGACAAAAACCAGGTCGCCGGCGCGCAGGTCGTGGCGGGACGGCTTGAGATGGCTGGCCGTGCTGTCCAGCGTCTTGCCGTTGTCGTACACGCGCAGCATGCCGACATCGAAATCATAATACGGCCAGTCGGCGCGGTTCGGATCGGCGAAATTCGCGGCACCCGTTTCGGCTGCGAACACGAGCCGCACGTCCTGGAAACGGCGATAGGTGTAAAGGTCGTATTTCCCGCCATGGAAAAGCGTGACGACGTCGCAGCGAACCGCTGCGCCCTTGTTGCAGGCCGCCTCGATGTTTTCGATCGCGCGCCGTTCCGCGGCGGCGAAGGCCGCGCCGGACAATGCGTGGGTCGCCTGATCGATGCGGCCGGTGACGGGTGTGATAGATGTCAGTTCGTCGAGTTCGACATCCGGGCAGCGCCGTTCGTCGGCATCCGTGGCCGCAACGAACCCGTCCGCGACGAGGTCATGGCCGGGCGTGGACAGGCCGCGCGCGCAATCGGCAACGCAATGCTGGTCGGTCAGCACCAGGCCGCGGCCGGACACCAGGCTGGCCGAACAACCCTGGGCCAGGCGCAGCGTAGACAGCCGTATATGGTCGGCCCAGGTGGCCGACAGCGAGACATGCCAATCGCGGGCGAGGCGCCGCTGCGGCAATGCGTCATAGGTCCACATGCCCTCGTCCGCGTGCGCCGCGATGAGCGGACATAATGCAAATATGCATAACAACGTTACGCGCGCGTGCATTATTTTACGTCCCCTTATATCAAGAAAGCATGTTCTTTTTTGAAAAAAAGAACCAAAAAACATATGCTCCTGCGCTGCGTTCAATGCAGTCGCCGCCGGGATCGCCTTGCGCGGAACCAAACAGACAAAAGTTTTTTGCTTCTTTTTTTCAA
>Ga0116228_10004579_pt1 | contig 12260 bp, 10 predicted proteins | sample S1TSphfallax_2_FD_89694 | JGI IMG/M metagenome (GOLD analysis project Ga0116228, IMG submission 89694) | Host-associated microbial communities from peat moss isolated from Minnesota, USA - S1T2_Fc - Sphagnum fallax MG | ecosystem: Host-associated > Plants > Peat moss > Unclassified | place...
CCGTTTTGGAACGGGGCGAAATAGAGATTCGTTTGGTACGCTTTGAGATCGAAGGTCACGCCGATCTGGCTCCAAGACGCCCGTATCAGTTCGAGCATCTGCGCCCAGGTCGCGTTGCCCGCGCCATACGCCATGGTAAAGTGGAGCTCCAGACCGTTCTTGCTGCGCACGCCATTCGGTCCGCGGCGCCAACCGGCCGCGTCGAGGAGGGCGTTCGCGCGGGCGAGGTCGTACGGATATTGTTTGACCGCGCCGTTGTAGGCGAACGAAACCGGCGAGATCACGGACCAGTTCAAGTCGCCCGCCCCGTGTAGGACTTTATCGATGATCGTCTTGCGGTCGATCGCCTGATTCAGCGCCTGCCGTACGTAGACTTCCGCGAGGGCCGGCTGCGCGCAGTTGCAATCGATGTGCCACCAGTAGACGGACGGCTTGCGAACGACCTCGACGCCCGGGATGGGCGAGGCTTCCGCGAGCTTGGTGGGATTCATCTGCATCCAGAGGTCGATCTCGCGCGCGCGCAACCGCGTCATCAACGTCTCGTCGTCGGGGATGATCTGGTAGACGATGCGTTGGAGCTTCGGCAGTCCGCGCCAATAGTGCGGATTCGCCGATAGCTCGACGGATTGTCCGCGCAGCCAAGCATCGATCACGAACGGGCCGGTGCCGATCGGTTTGGCGTTGTAGGCGCCGGTGTTGGCGTTTTGCGAGGCGACGATGTGCTTGGGGAGAATGCACGGATTCGCGCCGCCGGTCGAGAAGAAGGTCGCGGCCCAGGCGCTGAAGGTCGACCGCAGGTGGAAGATCGCGGTCCGTTCGTTGGGCGTTTCGACGCGCTCGATCAGCTCCCAGCCTTCGCGCGTTTCGACGATCGTATTTGGATCGTTGATGAGGGCGACGCTGAAGGCGACGTCGTGCGAGGTGAAGGGCGTGCCGTCCGACCAAGTCGCGTCGCGCAACTTGTAGGTGATGCGGCGCCCGTCGGGGCTGAGCAAACCGTTTGCGACGGTCGGGATTTCGGTACAGAGTTCCGGGACCGGCTCGAACGAGCTCGACGTGCGAAAGAGCCACGCGCCCCACAGCTCCGCGAGCCAGGCCGTCGAGGCGTGCACGTTGCTGAGCGGGTTGAGGCCGACCGGATCCTCGCCATCGGAGTAGCGCAACTCGTGCGGGATCGTCGAGGCGGCCCGGTTGCCGCTATCGCCGCCGGCGCCCGCGATGCGCGTGCAGGCCGGCGTCATGGTAGAGGCCGCCAACAACCCCAGAACCTCGAAGCGCTTCACCGTTCGACCAGTTCGTTTTCGCGGCATTTCATCCCGCGGGTGCGGTCGGACGCGCGCGGCAGACAGTAACGCGTCGCGCCGCGTTAGTCGTTGACCGTGACGCGGAAGGTCGCGGTCAACGTCGCGCCCGGCGCGAGGGACCCGGCAAACGTCCAGCTCACGGCGCCCGTACCGCCGACCGCGGGTTTGGTGATCGTGCAACTCGTGATGCCGCTGGGTAGCGTCCCATAGGTCGCCGAGACGAACGTCGTATTGGCGGGCGTGGCGTCGTTGAAGACCAATTGCGAGAGCGTGGTCGAGGTCGTGTTGGTGAAGGTCAGGCCGTATTCGAGCGTGTCGCCCGGGTTGGCGGTTCCGGTCGTGCCGCCGGTCGCGACGCCCTGCGTCACGTTGCGCACCGTCTTCAACAACCCGTTCGAGGACGAGACGATCGTCGAGGCCGAGGCGCTGACGGCGTTGGCCGTCGGCGGCGTGGCGGTCGCGGTGTTCACGTACGTGTTGGCGGTCGCGGCGGTGGCCGAGATCGAGAACGTGACCGAGCCGCCCGAGGGGAAGGTCGCGGCGGTGCCGGTTACCGTGGTCCCGGAGACCGTGACGCTACCGCACGCGGCACCCCCGCTCGCGCTGCCGCAGGACGGCGTGCCGACGATCGTCACGCCCGTCGGCATCGTGTCGGTCAAGACCGTGTTGTTCTGGGACGACGGCCCGTTATTGGAGATCACGATCTTGTATTCGATCGCGCCGCCCGGGCTCGTTTGCCCGGTGGCCGTCTTGGTTATCGAAATTTGGTTGATCGCCGTATCGGTCTCGCTGGTTCCCGCCGACGGCGAGGCGCTGGTTCCTTTCGCGATCGTGGCCGGCAGGGTCACGACGATCTGCGTTCCCGCGGTCGCGGATACCGTGTACACGACGCCCACCGAAATCGAGCCGCCCGCCGCCGTCGCGCCGGCGGCCGTGATCGCCGTCTGCAAGGCGCTCACGCTCGCGTACGTGGTGCCGTTGAAAGTGTAGCCCGTCGGCGTAATCGTTGTTCCCGCGGCCGACACGGACGGCGTGCCGATCGTAAACGTGCCGGAGACCGTGCTCGCGTTGGTCAAGGTGAAGAGGTCGGTCACCGATTGAGCGACGTTCACGTTTTTGGTCGCGCTGGCCGGGACGTCGGTCAGCAACAACCCGGCATTCGTGAACGTGCACGTGATCGCATCGGTGACCGCGGGCGTCACGGAGAACGTCGTACCGGTTCCGGACGGCAACGTCGTGGTCGATCCCGTGGTCGCGTTCGCGCACGCGTACGTGGAGACGTAGTTGGAAAGCGAACCGCTGGTGGCCGTTTCGCTCACCGTATAGGGGCTGCCGACGAGAACGGTCTTGAGGCCCGTCGCCGCAGTCGTTCCCGTTCCAGAGGTGGTCGCGCTCTCGATGGTCGTCGCGCCGCGCGTCACCGCGACGTTGAATTGATCGGTCGAATTCACCCGGCCCGAGATCGTCTTCGCGGCACCCAGTTGCGCCAGGTTTATCGCGAATGCGTAGCCCTGCAAGGAGCCCGTGGTCAGGCTCATCGTGATCGACTGGCTCGGCGTCACGGTCGTCGAGAGCACGTATGCGGCGTTGTCTCCGGCCGAGGACGCCGTGCATTTCGCCGTTGCGGTGCCCAAGCCGGTCATCGTGCAGATCGGCGTCGTGCCGCCACCGACGCGCGGCAGAATCTGCGTGTCCGCCCAGCCGGTCCCGGCGGTGGTCCACGTGATGGTCGCGGTGTTACCGTCGCCGGTATCGAGCGTTTCCGCATCGGCCGCGACCAGCGTCGCTTCCGGCAACACGTTGTTTGAAGAATCGGTGACGGTGATCGCGCTGAGTTTGACGGTGAGCGTCCCGCCGCCGTAGATGGCCGGCTTCCCGGCGACGCCGGTGTAGGCCGTGTTCCCGAGCGCGGAGCCCACGTACGTGGGGAGGGCCGAGATTGGTGCGGTCGTCGTGCCCGTATTGGTGAGCGTCATCGACAGGGTCGAGCCATCGGGCAGCGTGAACGACATCGGCGTCGCCACGCCCACGGTTCCGGCATACCCGGTCAGGTCGAGCCAGCACAGGGTGTTCGCGGCTGCGCCCGTGGCCTGGTAGCACGTGTTCGCCCGAGCTGCCGCGGCCCCGGCAAGCCAAAAGGCGACTACGGCCACCGCAAACGTCGCGACGCGACCGGCCAGAAGCCGGCGGGCGGACGCGTAAAACCCACAACGGTATGGAGACCGGTTGTCCTTCATGCTCTATAGAGGTTTCGGCACCGAGGCGAGCCGCCGCGAGCGGGCCTCTCGGTTCAGACCTCGCCGAGCGCAACTCGCGGAAATCGAGCTCGCCGTGCCCGCTGCTGATCGCTCCGTCTCTCCGGCTGAAGCAGCCCATCGGTCAAGAGGTAAACCGTCTGCGCCGCCGAGCATGGCCGGGCCGGCCTTTGGCCGTCAGGCGAACTCTTCGGCCTCCGCACTGCAGGGTTCGCCCGCGAACGGTTCGGCCGCCGACGCGCAGGGCTTGCCCGCGCACTCCTCGTCGTAGCCGCCATGTTCGGCTACGAAACGCAGCAAAGTCACGAACTGGCTGTGCTGCTCCGGCGTGAGGCCGGTCATCAGCTTCGCGTCGATCTCGGCCATCGCTCGATCCGTGGTTGCCAGCCGGGCGCGGCCGAGGTCGGAGATCTCGACGATGTGGCGGCGCCGGTCGCTCGGGTCGCGACGGCGATACACAAGTTGCTCGGCCTCGAGGTCGTTGAGCAAACCGACGAGTTGGGCCGCATCGATTCCCAGGGCGTCGCCAAGGGCTTGCTGCCCGAGCGGGCCGGCCCGGAGCTCGAGTAGGGTGCCGAGGTGACGCTGCTTGAGCCCAATCGGACCCAGCGCGCCCGCGAACTGCTTCCCAGCCCAGCGGCCCAGCTTCGCCAGCAACGCGACGGCCGGCGTGCAGGTCTCGATCTCGGCCCGCGGCCGCGTTGTTTCCAGGAGGTCCATTGGAAAACTATACCATAGAGCCAACCATTGACAAAGCAAAATCATTTACTATACTAAATCATATTCTTGTCACAAGAAATGACCACGATGTTGCACGGACTTGGTCCTCTGCCCATCGTCGGCTCGCTCCGGGACTGGGGCGCGCCTCGTTCGCTCCTCGGACAGTCGCCTCACTCCGCCACTCCCATAAGGAAACACGATCAATGACGACAACCGCCACTCGCACCTACGCAATCGACCCGAAGCACACCAGCATCGGCTTCTCGGTCCGACACCTGATGATCGCGAAGGTTCGCGGCACCTTCGCCACGGTCGCCGGCACCGTCGAACTCGGCTCAAGCGGTCTCATTCCGGTCGCGGTAAAAGCGGAGATCGATATCGCCTCGATCGATACTCGCGAAGCGCAACGTGACGCGCACTTGAAATCGCCCGACTTCTTCGACGCGGAAACCCATCCGGTGATGCGCTTCACCAGCACCAAGATCGAAGCCGAGAGCGATACGCGTTTCCATCTCATCGGCGACCTCGAGATTCGCGGGACCACCCAAACCGTCACGTTCGAAGCCGAAGTCAGCGGCCAGGGCAAGGACCCGTTCGGACCGGGCGAGCGCATCGCATTCGAAGCCAAGACGAAGATCAAGCGCAGCGCGTTCGGTCTCACCTGGAACAACGCGCTCGAGACCGGCGGAGTCGCGGTCGGCGACGAAGTCGAGATCACGCTCGACGTCGAAGCCGTAGGTTAAGCCTCGTGTCCGGCCCGATCGAAATCGGCGTCGACAGTTTCGCCGGCGCATCGCTCGATGCGGCCGGCGACTCGGGACGCGCCTCGCAGCAACTACGCGATCTCGTCGAACAGATCGTAGCTGCCGATCGGGCCGGACTCGCCGCTTTCGGTGTCGGCGAACATCACCGGCGGCAGTTCCTCGATTCCGCGCCCGTCGTCATCCTCGGCGCGGCCGCCACGCGCACCAAACGAATCCGGTTGACGAGCGCGGTGACCGTGCTCAGCGCGGCCGATCCCGTGCGCGTTTTCCAAGAGTTCGCGACGCTCGACTTACTCTCACAGGGCCGGGCCGAGATCGTCGCCGGACGCGGCTCATTCATCGAGTCGTTTCCGTTGTTCGGCTTTGCCTTGGACGATTACGACGCGCTGTTTGCAGAGAAGCTCGAGCTACTGCTGAAAATTCGTGAGAACGAGCACGTCCACTGGGCCGGTCGCTTCCGGCCGCCGCTCACCGGACAAGGCGTGTATCCCCGGCCGTTGCAGCAGCCGCTGCCGGTCTGGCTCGGCGTCGGCGGCACGCCGACTTCCTTCGCGCGCGCGGGCACCCTTGGTTTGCCGCTAATGGTCGCGATCATCGGCGGTGAACCGCACCGGTTTCGCGGCCTCGTCGATCTCTATCGCGAAGCCGGCGCACGCGCGGGCCATTCCCCGGCCAAATTGCGAGTCGGCGTACACGCCCTCGGCTACGTCGCCGACACGACGCAAGGTGCGATCGACGACTTCTTTCCCGGCTATGCCCGCATGTTCACCGAAACGGGAAAAGAACGCGGCTGGCCGCCGGTCACGCGCGCCGGCTTCGACGCGTTGCGCGCTCCCCATGGCGCGCTACTGGTTGGAAACCCGGATGAAGTGGCGGCGAAGGTCTTGCACTACGACGAGGCTCTCGGCGGAATCTCGCGGCTGAGTTTTCATATGAGCGTCGCCGATCTGCCGCACGCGCAATTGATGCGCGCGATCGAACTGCTCGGTTCGGAGATCGCGCCGCGGCTGGGCGAGCGTCGCGCCTTGGCGACGAATTCCGGAGCCTAACCACCTCGGCACGCGGGCACCCGTCCGCATGCGCGGTGCGTCTTGACCCGGGATGGCGAGACCCCAGAGGCCGGCTGCGCGGGCGAGGATCTCGGTTCTCTAAGCATTAACGTATAATAACCTTTAATTAAGGTAGAAGAACGCGAACTGTCGCTCGACGAAGACGTCTTAGCCGGTTCATCAGAACCAAAAGCAGATAAGTGCGATGGTCATTAATGCGATAGCCATAGAGGTGAGTTCTCGACCTTCTGAGTACTAGACCTCGTTCATTTCGCGGAAGAGGTTTACGAAGATGAAACGCCACCGTTTTTATCTTGACCGGAACGCCTTTGCGCGGGAGTTGCGCTGATGGCCGCGCTTACCGACGCGGCGATCGATCGCGTGATTCAGCGGAACATGCGCGCGTTCAAGAAACCCGGCGTGATGACGGTGCGCCCCGGCTTGGAGATGACCGGCGGCTGGATCACGCCGCGCCGGGCAATCGTGGTAACGGTCGACAAGAAACTCGACGGGCTCTCCCCCGCGCAGATGCTACCGTCCGAGGTCGAGGATATCCCCGTAGACGTTCGCGAGGCGACGGGTCTGCAGCGCCTGCGCGACGATGATCCCGACGCCTACCAGCTCGCGCACGCCCACATGCGCCCGGAATACCAGGAGCCGGTTTGGCATAACGAACGCAACGTGGGAACGGGCGAACCGGTCGTCACGCCCAGCGCGACGACGCCCGCAACCAAACACGTCGGCAACAAACCTTCGATACCGTACACTGGGCCCGCGAACGCGACCCTGGCTGCGGTGACCGCACCGATGACGATCACGGGTTACGCGACCCCGGACGCCCAGAACAAGCCGCTAAAGGATTTTCTCGCGAAGACGGACTCGCGCCTGACGATCGCGATGTACGACTTCACGTCGTCGGAAATGCTCGAGGCAGTCGAGGCCGCGATCAAAGGGAAGCCGTTCACGATGGTCCTCGACCATCCGCCGAAAAACGCGACGGCGAACCAAACCGACGAAGAAACGCGAACGGCCCTGCTCGCAGCCGATGAAGGTCACGCGGAGATCGACTGGGCACTCACTCGCAACGACCCGGTGGCGACGGGGTGGATCTTCCCGACCGCGTACCACATCAAGGTCGCGGTCCAGGATGGAAAGCAGTTCTGGCTCTCGAGCGGCAACTTCAACGTCAGCAATCAACCCGATCTTGACGCCGGCGACCCGAAACTCGGCTCGCTCAAGAACGCGGACCGCGACTGGCACGTCATCGTCACGTGCGAGCCGCTCGCGAAAACTTTCGAGACGTTCATCCTCCACGACTTCACCGTCGCGCAAGGCTACCAAGGCCAGGGCGACGAGGCCCTGCACCAAAAAATCCGTGGGGCGATCGCAAAGCTTCACGCCGCGCAAGCGCGGTCCACCGCGCCGCCGAGCGACGCCGGCTTGGCGAAATTCACGGCCGGTGAGCCGAAGACGTTCACGGGAACGTTCACGGTCCAGCCGCTGCTAACGCCCGACAAAGTGGGCGACTCGACGTTGTACGTACAACAGGTCGTCGCGCTCATCGACGGCGCGAAGCAGAGTTGCTACATGCAAACGCAGTACATCCACGTTTCCACGCCGGACGTCGAGTTCATGACGCTCATCACCGCGCTCCAGAACGCCATGAAACGCGGTGTCGACGTACGCTTGATCACGAGCCAATACGAAAATACCGGTCAATGGCTCGAGAAGCTCAAACCGACCGGCCTCGACGAAGTGCTGCGCATCCAACAGCGCGTTCACAACAAAGGCATCGTGGTCGATGGCAAGGCGGTCCTGGTCAGCAGCCAAAACTGGTCGGCCGACGGGTGCCTGCACAATCGCGATGCCGGCTTAATCATCGAGAACCCCGACATCGCGGCGTACTTTCAGGGGGTCTTCATGGACGACTGGACCTCGGGACGGGCCACGAAGAGCGTTGTCGACGTTTCGCACCCGGCGAAGGCGGCCGCGAAGCCGGCGGCTCGCAAACCGGCATCCCGCAAAGCGACGTCCCCCAAAGCGACGTCCCGCAAAGCGGCGACCCGGAAGCCGGCGGCTCGGAAAGCGGCGTCCCGCAAACCGGCTGCTCCCAAAGCGGAGTCCCGAAAGCCGACCGCTCGCAAAGCGGCGACTCGAAAAGGCCCGGCTCGGAAGACTGGTAAGAAGCGCACACTTTCGTAGCTGCGATCGGAGATAACGATGGCCCTTACCTACGGTTTCCTGCGTTGCCGGGTCGCATCGACGCCGCAACTGAAGGGCTCGCGTCACGGCCAAGAGACGCAGTATCACCTCCATGCAACGCTAGCCTACGATAGCGGTGGCGGCGAAACGCAGTGGGACTGCGCCATTAACGTGGGCACGGATGACGCCGACGACCTGCTCCAATATCGCTTGATCTACGACTTCCACCACCCGGTCATGGCGCAGCTCCTCGCAGCTCCGCCGGGCTTCTCTGATCTAACCGGCACCGCCGACCTGCCCGCGCTCGATTTCTTGCGGACGGACGTCCTGAGTGAGACGGGCTCGTGGCGCCCGAGCGATGTGATGGATGGCAGCGAATCGCCGGAGCCGCTGGCTTCGCTCAAACGCCTGCTCGTCGCGGCGCAGCAAAGCGCTGCTGCTGTGTTCGTGTTCGGCCGCAAGTACACCGACGGCGACGGCATCCACGACGTGCACATGAACCAAGGATCGCAGGGAAGCGGCTTCTTCAACTTCGGCGACGACCGCAACGACCACAACGACGTTTGGCAGGACGGAGCCGTGATCGTGCAAGTCGATGGCCAACGGGTGGCCGGCTACTTCACGGCATTCACCCAACAGATCGTGCCGACGGACGGCCTTGGCAATCCGCAGCCGAACGCCCATGAGATTACCGACGCCGACGTAGGGTCGATGACACTTCAAGCGAGTCCGACGTAACGCTTGCCGCCTCTCCCGGGTGAACCGGAGGCTGTTCGCGCAGCACCGAACGTATTCGATTCATATGCGCGGCGCGCAGGGGGATGTTTAACATGGCAAGCAAGGTCTGGTTCATTACCGGCACGTCAAAGGGCTTCGGGCGCGTCTGGGCGGAGGCCGCGCTCGCGCGAGGCGACCGGGTGGCTGCCACGGCGCGGGATGTGAAGACCCTCGCGGGGCTGACCGAGCGTTACGGCGACCACGTCGCGGCGATCGCGCTGGACGTGACCGACAAAGCCGCCGTCGGCGCCGCGATCGGCGAGGCGCATGCCCGCTTCGGTCGTCTCGACGTCGTGGTGAACAACGCGGGTTACGGTCTTTTCGGTGCGATCGAGGAGGTCAGCGAGGCGGAAGCACGTGCACAACTCGAAACGAACCTCTTCGGCGCGCTCTGGGTGACCCAAGCGGCGTTGCCGATCATGCGGGCACAGGGTTCGGGCCATATTATCCAGGTGTCTTCAATCGGCGGCGTCAACGCTTTCCCCACCGTGGGGCTTTATCACGCCTCGAAGTGGGGCCTAGAGGGCTTCAGCCAGTCGTTGGCCACTGAGGTCGCAGGCTTCGGCATCAAGGTGACGCTCGTGGAGCCTGGCGGCTACGCCACCGAGTGGGGCGGGGCGTCCGCCCAGCGCGCGACGGAGATGCCGGCATACGACGGCGCCCGTGCCGCGATCGCGGCCTTCCGCAGCAAGAGTTCTCCGGGCGACCCGGACGCGACGGGCCCGGCAATCCTCAAAATCGTCGACGCCGAAGATCCGCCGCTGCGCATTTTCTTCGGTTCCGGCGGCTTGCCGATGACGCGCGCCGAGTACGCGAAGCGGATCGCCACGTGGGAGAAATGGAACGACGTCTCGGTTGCGGCTCAAGGCGACTTGGCGCGGAAGTGATCTCGTGTCCCGAATCGCAAATGCGGCGCCGGTAGCTCGGCGCTTTTCCGCGACTCCCGCGTCGCTCATGGCTTAAATTGCGCAGCGCAGAAACCCAACGCGAGCGCAGAGGCGTGTCATTCGGTCAGCGTCCCCAACTGTCCGTCGCTAAACGCCACAAGGATCTTAGCGTAATGCAGTGACGCGCCCGTTTGCGCGTGGCAGTACCGATACGCTTCTAAGCACGAACTGCTGCGGGAGCTGATCGCAACGAGCCATCGATCGCTCTTGACCTGAGGCAACGGCCGCGCAGCCTCGTTGCCGATGAACTCGAGCCATTCGCGTGTCAGGTTGAAGAGAAGAACGGGGTCGGAATCGGGATTGTGGACGAATGCGATAAATTTTGGCGCGCGCTCGAAGCGCGTCTCCAACAGCCGGATCCGCACACGATTCCCCTCAACTTCGTCTTGCACGTCTCGACCGGGCGCCGGCCGCGCGAAAAGTCGTCGTATTCGGTCGTCCACCGCGGTAGCCGTTTTCGACGGCAGAAGAATGGGGGCGGTGACGGTCAGGAGCACGGTCGTGCCGGTTGGCACGCTCTCGCTAAGGCTGCCTCGTATACGTTCGATGAGCCTGGTCGCAACCTTATCGAACCGCAAACGCGGCTTGGTTTCGGTCCCTCGCCCGGTGCCATGCCCTTCGAGCGTTGCGAACTCGACGGCGACCCGTTTACCGGCGACCATCAGAGAAAAACCGGAAGGATCGGCACCTGGTTCCCGCGTTGCCGAGAAGAGTTTGGCGACGGCATCGATGGCGGCTAGCTTCCGCTTTTCAAAATCGCTCATGGGTGCCATTTGAGTCGGCCTTCGCCATCGCGTCTTCCGTACCGCCGCGGCGCTGCCGTACCGTCGCGCCGTAGAGTTATCGGGCCGGGAGCGCGAACCTTCGTATTGACGGATTTGCGACCGCGCCCGTCGACACCCCGTCTCTGGCGAAGCGAGGGTCAACAGCCCTGGCAGGCTGTCAATCACCGAGACATTTTGGACCGATTCCGAAGCGAAAAAGGAGCATGATGAGCGTCGAACAGGATCTGCAACCGGACCGGGCCCATCTTCACGTTCACGAGCATCTCGACGGCACGCAGCACGCGCACAAGCACGAACACGGCGACCACGATCACGACCACGAGCATCACGAGCACGGCGGCCAGGTCCATAGCCACGAGGACGGGGAGCCCGAACACACCCACGACGCCGGCCCAGGGCGCTAGTGGGACGCGTACGCGGCTCGGGCGCGATGGGTCCGACTCGGTCGGCCCGCTTGCCGCGAGCGCTCGACGACTGGTTCAACGAACGCCTCGAGCGCCATCCCGAGCGCTCGCCGAGCGAACTGCTCGTGCAACTGATCCACGGCGGCTTGCGCCTGCGCGAAGGCTACATGGCGATCCATCGCCGCGTGCTCGAGGATCATCTATCGTCAGGCAACGCGGAGGTTTATGCCGCGTACGTACGTTGCCTCAACGACACGTTCGGAGCCGAGTACGTGACCCACCTGGAGAACTGGCTTGCCGCCGACGGCGTTCCCGCGCCGGCCGTCGCCACACGGAACGGAAAATAGCCGGGGAAACAGGCCGTGCAACGGATCGCCGCGGAAGGGCGGAAGGATTCAATTTGTCTTTACTGTATACAAATTGAATGACAACGACAGTTACGGGCAGCCAGCACGCCCACGAACACCAGCATCCGGGCGGAATCACGCACGAACACGCTCACGAGCACATGCATCACGAGCACGAGCATCGGCATAGCGACGGAACGGTGCACCTGCATCCTCACGAGCACGCCGAGCACGAACACGCAGAAGACGGCAGCCAAAAAGCGCCCTCAGAGCACGAGCACGCCCACTAAGCGACGTCGCACCGCCGGGCGGTTCGGGGACCAGGCTGACGCCGGAGGCGCTTGCGTATCCAAGAAACCCCGATCCGCACGTCCGGTGCCGACATTCGCGGGGACGTACTCGTTTCACGCTCCGGACGACAACGAGGAAGACTGCTCGCCGGCGATTTCGACTGCGAAGTCCACAGCGACTGGGACGCCGGAGCGGAGCGTGTCGAGAGTGACGCATGACGCCTCGGACTGTTTTCCGCAGTGCAGCGAGGCGCCGTTGCTCGGTGTTGTGGATGCGGACCTTCCCAGCGGTGCCCGCTAACGCAAGATGAGAGTGATCTTTCGCCGTGAGCTCGCACGTTCGACAGTTAGGTCCAATTTTGTCCCCCGACGTCTCGCCGTGAGAGCCGTCAGATCTGCCCACGAAAAGTTTGAAG
>Ga0116228_10004580_pt1 | contig 12259 bp, 8 predicted proteins | sample S1TSphfallax_2_FD_89694 | JGI IMG/M metagenome (GOLD analysis project Ga0116228, IMG submission 89694) | Host-associated microbial communities from peat moss isolated from Minnesota, USA - S1T2_Fc - Sphagnum fallax MG | ecosystem: Host-associated > Plants > Peat moss > Unclassified | place: USA...
ATACTAAATGGAACCAACATTGAATTGTGGGGAGGCCTCAATTATGGCAACATATGTAATCAAAACCAAACTTGAAATCCAATTCCAAACTCATTTGAGAACTAGAAATAGACATGTGTGTGTGTGTGTGTGTGTGTGTGTGTGGTTACAATTTTAAGGTTCAAATAGTTTTTTATTTTTTCAAGAAATTTTTTTTTAAAACTCAAGTTTGGGAAAGGTTTGAAATAAAGGCGTCCAAGGGGGGTCCAATTCAAACCTCCCTTCTATTTTTGGTAATTTACCAAATTTAGAGGTTAGGTTTGGGACCAATCCAAACCTACCACATGTTTTTTTTGGTTATTTTTATAATATTTTTATAATATTCTTCAAATTTTCCAACTTGAAATTTCGGAAAGGCCAACTCTAACACCAATTGAAACTTGCCATGTCTCCATTGTTTTCATCAATGAACAACAAGGCAAGGGAATGTGTTTGTGATGAACAACCAACAAAATCAAGATTAATCATCAATGAACATTAATTTAACACCAAAAATGGCCAAGGGCATCAAAGTTGTCCACCAACAAACAACACAAGGTTGATATAATATTCATTGCCAAGGAAAGTTAATGTGGGAATGTGACAAGATGCTAACAAACAATTGTTCATTGATAAACAATCGATTGAAAACACAAATTAAAATGAAAAATAATATTTCACCACTTAGCATTTGAACAAAAGTTTTAATGCACAACACAAACTACAAAACCTAATACTTACAAATTGAATATAAATGTATCATCAACGCAAAATTGAATACCACATTTAATGGTTCAAAAAAATGTATTCACTTGCAATGCATAGAATCCAAGCTCAAACATAATGTTCATAGATACTAAACATAAATAAACACAAAACAATTGTAAAAAAACAAAACAAAACCAAGATGTTAGAATCTCAAATCACCAAAAATTATTTGTTATTCACATCAAAGGGGTTTTGATTCCCATCAACAAAACAATTGGAACTTATTCACATTGAAACAAATTAATTAAAATGGCCCAACTTAGTTTAAAATTAACCATACTTTAATTAAATAATTAACATAACATATTTAACATTAAAAATAAACTCTTGCAATAAAATTTCAATTCTTTTTTTCTCTTGCATTGTTTAGGTGGCCACTAAGACTCCAAGTGGAAAAAAAAAAGATCTAGTGACCATTAGGTTGTCCCCCATAGTTTAGCATGGAACGATCTGATGGCCACTAAATCTCCAAGTGGAAAAAATAAAATAAAATAAAACAACCTAGTTGTCCTTCATAATCTAGGTTCAAACACTATTTTTTATTTATTTTTTCCTAAGTAGTAAAGAGATTCGAGTGCTCAACCTAATTTTCCTCTTCCTAAGGAGATTCCTTATCTTTTAAAAAAGGAGACCCAAATATATATATATATAATAAAACCAATTTTTATAACTAATCATGAGATGAACATTAGGTTATGTTTGATGTTTTATGTGTAAATTTGAAAAAAATAAAATGATGCAAAAGAAAGGAAAGGAATTTACCTCTTTGAATGTAGATTGAGCACTTGATCATTTGTTGTGTAATCGCAAAAGATGAATTCAAATAGTTTCATCCATAACCTTTGTTAAAATTGTGTAATGTTGTGTTTTCAAATATTGATCTCATTTTGTTGTTGTTATCACATTATTGATTATAACCATTGCACAATGGCCTCCATTGTATGCCTCAAGAAGTTGTTCATATTCTGTTTTGAAATTGTTACCAAGAGCAAAAACATCTTGGTCATCTTTTCCATATGTAATCAAAAATTATTTTTCACCTTTGTTATCCCCTATTCCCCTTACATCAATGACGATGATAGCAATGGCAGAAAACTTCCAACTCTTAATATAATTTATGAATTCTCTAATGGAATCCATGTGAAAAAACATGGGATTTAACTCATGTTGGAATGTAAGAATTGATGACACAATGGTTGTCGACTCAATTGTGATGACAACATGCATGTCACCCTTCTCACAACCTTGTTTAGACTTTGACTCAATGCCAAAATTTTCCACCCTCACAAACATGCCTTTCTACAAATGTTGCTCATGCATTTTTATATAAGGCAATTTCACCTTCAAGTGATTGTGGTTAGAATTGTCCAACAAATCACAATGTAAATATGCATAGCCTGGATCTTCCATGCTCCTATTTGTAATTTGATCAAAGGTGCCATACCTATTAAACACCTTTGCCTCCAATGCAACATCTTTAATTTTGAAATCCAAATCATCTACTTCAACAACTAATCTAACTTCCTTCACTGGAACAACATCCATTGTGTAAAAAATAAAAATAAAAATATATAAAATGAATTTGACAACAAACAAATGAAATAGCATTTGGCAAAACTAAAAGTTGCAAAAGCACATGACAAAACATACATTTGTACAAACACATATTTGCAAATGAAGCAAAAATAGTGAACAAATGGTGAAAGCTTAAACTAAACACATTATTCTTGATATGAAAAAAGAAAGACAACAAACATACAATGTTATATATGAAACAAAAGACCTAACTTAAACCTAACCCTAACCCTAAACCTTTTTTTACTTTATATTGACTTTAAGTAATTTTGACTATGGTCGATTTCAACTTAACAATATAGGATCATATCCATGGTTTAGAAGTTAAATTATGGTCTAATAATGAATAAAATATCAATACTCTTGACATTTTATAAATTTTAATTATTGACTTTTAGTAACTTTGACTATGGTAATTATTTACCATTAACCATGGATATTGATGAGCCATGGTTTGGTGGTTAGATTGTGGTTTAATAATGAACAAGACATCAATACCCTTGGTATCTTATGAATTTAAATTATGCACCTCATTCTTACACCCAAACTTTAAATATCTCAACTTAGATTTGAAATAAATTAATACATAAACCTTAAAATTTTCTCCATTATTTAACAAATGTTTTCATTTCACTTAAATATATTATCATTATTTGTTAAACGTTAACATTTTTATCATGTACATAAAAAAACTTAAACACGCAAAAATGTCAAAATTATTTTTTTTCCTATTTAAATGTATTAAGTGTTCAATTTTAAACAAAATATTTTTGTTCTTTCAATTAAATTTTTATGTTAAAATTTTTCCATTCCCCAAAAAAAGATATTAATTTTTATAAAATATTTTCTTGACGAAAAATCTTCATTAAGTCATTATATCACAAAAGAAAAAGACCAAAAAAAAACCCATACACATCTACTTTCTCCAAAGACCCCATCCCACACCACCAAAAGAATAATTCCTTGGAATTTTTTTTAAATCCCACCTTCCTACCTTGAAAAACAACCAAACTTCTCCCTCCCATGCCACCCAAGAAATAACCCTTTGTGTTAGTCCCCATCCCAAAAACAATTCACCCATCCCAATCTCTTAAAAAAAAACCTCCTTTGGAAAGGGGTGAATTTACACCATCCTCCCCTCTCACCCAAAAAAAACCCTTTTGAAAATGAAAAGATCATCCTAACCCCTCATCTCCTTTTTTTTAAAGCTCCACTTACAACTTGTAATTCTTTCAATCTAATTGAGTTATCCATTCCTTATACCTATTGAAACCCCATAATAAATAAAAACAAACCCGTGGGAGAGGGAGGAAAAAAAAAACCTTAACCCCTTTGCACTCCCTAAATTTTCACCTATAAACCCCATTGTACCCCCATCCAACTTTATAAACTAGTTGTGTTTGCCCCATGCACGCTTCGTAAAACCTAAAATCATAATTAGGGAAATTTAAAAAAATTATAACCTAAAAGGCAACAAAAATACAAAATTGATTAATTAAAAATAATTTCATCGTGACTTTTGTTATTAAATCTTCATCAAAGTTGTATTGAAAGTTTTAAAATAACATCAAATTAATTTTAAAAAATTATATCTCAAAATTATATATATATTGACTTGTTTTATCTTAATCAATAACTACATAATTTTTCAAATCTCATTTTAATAAAATTTAAAGGAATTGAAACGAATTATTTGTATGTTTATCAAACAAATTTTGTTTTAAAAAATTAGTCATATGAATTTTTTTTACATTTCATAGTGATATGAAACCTTGTGATACAACAAAAAGGTAAGTGACAACCCAAAAATAAATAAAAATATATAAATACATGGTTAAATTAGTTACCCAACATTCATATTTTGAAAAAAAACCCAACAAATAGATGGGTAGATTTCAAAACAACCCATCAATTGGATAATCTACACATGCCCATCCATTAGCTTGGGTCAATACAAAATCTACAAGCAAACATATTACTTTATCCATTCAGCCAACTTTTGATTCTTATACCCTTATACCCATTTAGAAGGTGTTCTCACAATGCCTTTGTGGGACAAAGCCAATAAATGTTTAGTGCTTTTAAGGTCTTTAAAGGTCATCACAATAGTCTTGGTAGGAACTTCATTCAAGTTTATTGTGGTGGGTGCAAATCAAAACATGAATGCCTCTTTGTATGTATCTATTCATATTGTATGTTCAATGAACCAACTACATTTTTAGTGTTTTGTCACATTATGCTGGACTAGGGTAAATCAATTTATGATCAAACATTTAAGCAAGGCAAGTAGGACCAAGGGGAGGGCTCCATTGTTTTTGGTGTCCAAACAATACTTATTTGAACCCTTGTTATTGGCACATCTAACACATTAATAATTGTCAAAAACAAATTAGAAATGAAAAAGTTATGGGCCCCCAAAATCAAAAATTGAAAACAACAAACCATCAAACACTACAAAAGTTAGTTCTCGAACACTCCAAAACTTTCTTGTATGTTGTTTTATTGTTATTAAAATCCCAAGATGATTTATAAAACTTCAGGTGACACTCCTATAACACTTTAAATCGTTTAAAATGAATAAAAATAATAAAGTTATGAGGTTTGAAAGTACGAGAGGTTCAAAAAGTCTAAAAATAAATAAAATGTGTTTTGTAAGTTGGAAAGCCTTTTTTTTCTTGTTATTTTTTCATTACTCCTTTTCTTTTGCACTTCAAAGATGATTTTTTAGAGCTTGACAAAGCACTCTCATAACATTTTAAATCACTAAAAATGAAACGCATATGATGATATAAATAAGTGTTTAATCATAGGCAGCTCATTGATGAATGGTCTACCCTATCACATTGGCTTTGCAAGCAAAAAAAATTATTTCAGATTCTTATGTGAAAAATTGAACTTGATAATCGATTTGTGAGAATTGCCTTTGAAAACCATATGTTTTAAAATGTATGAGAATTGGCATTTTGAAAATTGGCTAAAAAAAATTTCACAAAATTTTGAAACCTTTGTTGGTTCTCTTAAAGATGGAAGGGAAAAAAAAAATAGGGGAGTTCTTACAAGGCCTTTCAAGAACTAGACCTAGTGGGTTCTCAAAAAATTGAACTGCCCAACATTGGTTCAAACCAAGTGGTGTGCAGGTGAAACTCATGTCGACCCACTACCAATGAGCTTAACTTGGGAATGCAAATAGCTTGTCAAGTTGGGTCTGTTGTTGTGCTTCAAAGAAATGAAAGAATAAAAAAAGGTGGTGCTTTACCTTGAAAGTGATGCTCACCTGATGGAAATCTATTCTTGTCGGTTGATGATGAGACCAACCCAATTGCAGAAACACTTGTAGGAGTGTTGGGTCTTTTGTTAAACATGGATCAAGTTAACCCCAACTAGTAATATCTTGTCCAACAAAAATGTGCAAGATTTTCAAGGCTTCATGGAGGGGCTTGAGAAAAAAGAACATGCAACAGTAACAACAAGTACACAATCAGAAGGGTTGCAAGTTGTTATACTTCTATCCTAATCAAACGTGTAGCACATTTGCAGACTTGCTTCAATAAGGATCTCCTTTGTTCTTTTATGTTGTTTGCTTGATTTCACAACTTTTAGTGCTCATTACTTTTCATGCCTTTTGAATTGTTTAATATCAAAATTGTGAAGGTTCAAACGTTAGAACATTAATTAAAGCATTTAAGGCAACATGCACTAATGTGCATAGCTTGTGATCACACATTTTTTTCTGCAAATATCTCAAAAGGTAATTGATGAACAATGTGCACACTACATGGAGCTTCACCAATTTCTTAGTCTTGTTGATGGAGGGAAGTACACCAAATTCTTGAAGGCATGCCCAACAATGACATAGAAAACTTTATTGTAGTTTTAGTACTGTATAAGCCTTGAAAAGGCAACTTTGCAGTCTATAAAGGACTAGTGACTCTTGAACATGTGGAAGAATTTGTGACACAGCCTTCAACAATGAGATAAACTTTGAGCCAATTCCAAAAGAGCCCATGTTTACAAGCAAAACAACTTGTTATTTTCCTCCACTTTTTGGTTGTGAATCCATTGGCCATTGAAACCATGGACAAAATGCAAATAACATGTTGTTGCAACTTGCTCGTAAGTGCATTAGTTGCAAAGCCAATTCAAAAAGCTTAAATGAATTTTTTTTTCTCACTTGTTTATAATTGCTCTCACTTAGTTTTCAATCTCTCCAAGTCTTCCTTGTCAAATTTTTTTTTGATGTTTTGACCTTTGATTGATTGAACCATAATTTGACATGTTTTGTAAACTTGAAACATTGTTTTTAACATTTGTTGATTTTGGGCAACTAACCCCTCTTTACATAACGCATAGTAAACCCTATTCATGTATGGGCTTTCCATGTCTCTATGGCTACTATGAAAAAGTAAGAAACATGTCTTATGTTTTCTCCACACATTTTGCATATGTGATGATTTTGTACAACAAAAATGTCATGAGTTCTTAGAATTGGAGGTACATTTGATTGCATTGGCATTGAGTGACAAACATGCGTTTGTTCACCAACATTATGCTTGAAGGATATGTGCAAGTCACTATAGGAGGCTCTAACCACTACCACTGTAACAACAACCCCCTTTTCCCCTTTGGCTTAGATGGTGACTTTGTACATGAATAAGTTAAGATGAAGTGAAACTTATTGTCAAAACATTTGCGCTTCCTCTACATGCTGACCTATGATCTTTTGCCCATGCTCGAGAAGAGTTTGAATTTTATTATAAAAATTACCATTTTTTTCCTCTAATGAAATGGTGTACATGGGCTGATCAAAACATGCCCATCACAAAAATCCTATTCTAAAACCACATACATTGGTAAGAATGTGATAATTTTGTTGGCCACAAGATAGATGTTTATGTTAGCACATTTGCTGCACATATCATCTCCTCCAAGGTTTTTCTGATATTCGACCTCATACTTCAACACCATATTGTTGATACATGAATCCAATCCTTGTGGTTACTTCTATCAAAAAAAATTTGGTATTGTGTGCTTGATTCATATATTGTTATTTGAGCCTAATTCAGTTTTGACATGGGATGTTCCCTATCTCATGAATTTTGGATTTCCTAGCCTATCCACTGACCTGTATTGTGCATCATCCTGCCAACTAAGGGCACCCTTGGTGGGTTGTTTCCATCCTTTTTAGTGTGTTTCTTGCAAATGTCATGCCTTGGGTGAAACAAAACCTACACTAGTACCATGATAGAAACCCTAAAATTGCTTCTAAATATTATAAATATCCCATACTTACACTAAATCACATTCTCAAAGTCCAAATCTAACATTTCTTAGTTTAATTTGGACATTAAAAGGCCTCAATCCTAAATATTATGAATATCCCATGTTTAGAACATATCCATTGGTGCTCAATATGTCACTTTGGATAATAATAATAAATGTCTAAGTTTCATTTTTTTTTTTTGGGCAACCCCACCGATAAAATTGTAACTAGAACTGCATATCCGTGGGAACTACTAATAGCAAACCACTTCAATCAATCATTACGATTAACCAATTAGAAATATTGAGCTGCAATCATGTCCAATTTATTCCATTTTTTTTGGAGGTGCACAACTGTGTTGCGCCTTTTACAAGCCACGGCAAGCTGCACGAATTTGGTGCAGAATAACCAATTTCCTAAGCTAAACCAGCACATTTTGACTTTTTTGCAATAAATTTTACTGTCTGGAATCACATATTGACCACCATTGGAGATGCTCGTACTTAAGAAGGTGAAGGTACTAGTGTGGGTGTTGGTTTGCCTTGGCTATCTAGGTGTCACTATCCTAAGCAAACTTAATTTCAAAATGAGCAATTTCATGCAATTTGATTACTATGAAGGTAAATAGGCCAATCATTGAACAATTAGCAAATTAGAGAGCTAGGGTTCAATGACTGTGCATTTGATGGCCTTTGCATTCAAAGACTTTTTGTAGGGCAATAGTTTAGATATTTGTAACCTTTTATAGACGTGAAATTAGTAAAAGGTGAAAATGTTAAGGCGTCCCAAAGTGGATGGGGCCTTTGAGAAAAAAAATCACCATCCCACACACTCCAATGTTATAGCAATGTAATAAATGCCTTATAACCAATCACTCTACACCATGTACATGTACCCCCCAACCATGAAAGCCATACTTGAAATTAAAAAGGATTAAATTTTTATTACCAAAAAAAAGGAATATTTTTTATTACCAAACAAAGTTGGGAAAAAAAACATGATGTTTTATTTTAAGTGGTTTATAAATTGTGATAATATAAACTAGTTATACCTTTTTTTTAACAAACAATGCAATTATAAATTTGGAATCAAATTGTATTATAATTATACTTTGTGATAATGGTATAGATTGGTCATAAAATATCATCATTTCATGTGTATTATAACAAGACAAAATGTGATTTTTTTTAATGAAACACCATATATTTTGCTACGATTTTGTATAATTTGCATTTTTTGGGGTTCAAATTATGAATGTGATATGCTTTCAAATAAGGATTTGCAAAAATAACTAAAAAATGTAATTTAATGAATGAGTATTAAGGAATTAAATGATTATCAATTGTGCATGTGTTTTTAGTCAACGTGTTTATTCTTTAACAATATAATCTAGTATTTGAATTTTTTTATTGTGTAATGGTGAAATCAAATATAATTGAGCTTTTTTGAACAAATTGAATTTTTTGCAATATATATTGTTAAACCATGTTTTGTAACACCTTTTGGATCAAATGTTAAACAATCAAGTGTGAAACCTTGTGCATTATGTATTGTATGAATAGTTTGTTAATTGAATAGGGAGTGGAATTCTTGTAATGATTTTTGAAGAATTGTTTCCAATTTGTATTTTAACCATTTTTTCTTCAATTGGTGTCCATTTTTTATTAAGTCAAGGAAATTTTTGATACATATGATGAATGAAATCTGTAATATTGAATCCAACATGAAGATTGAAAAACATTATCCATATTATTAGTTTAGAAAGCATTTATGTGTAGTCTTGAAAAATGTTATCTGCATTGTTAACAAGATTGTTTGATGTCATGTAATTACTTCCATATAATTCTTCCAACATATTTTTCTTAAGTAATACTTCATGATGCAAACCACTTGTTTAAATTGGCATAGTCAATCATTTGTATTGAAAAGGACATGTTTTTGTACATTTATATCTTGTGCAACAAAAATAAATGCTCGACCAAGAATATTGTTGAAGACATTTTTGCTATGCATATGTATTTTAATATTTGTGTAAGAAAATATAAATATATATAATCTATTGGCGGGGTTCTTAAACAACACTAAAATCAATGTCCTCAATACATTGTGATGATGACATTCAAAATTTATTTAAAATAATATTAATGAATTACTCATCTTTTTGTGACACAATAATTTGTTATAATTCATAGCATTTAACATTTTATGCTCAAAATTTTGTACCAAGAATTTTAAAACATCAATTTTGGTTTGAAAGATTCATGAGTCTCAAACTAAAAAAACTTGATAAAAATGTCCTATCATTACAACATAAAAAAACCCATTAGTTTGTTATGTGTAAAATTAACATTTAATTTCCTCCTGAGCAAGTTTTGTCTATGACCAATTAATAAACAAAGTTCCACATATATATTGGTTAAAATTTCACATTAATCTTCATTCAATGCTTTTTGTTTGCTATTTTTTGTTTAGTGGAATTGCAGTTGCAAAATGTATTGTGGTTTCATTAATATTAAATGTTTTTTTCCATGTACATGCACATTTCATGACTTTTAGTTTTAATGGATTAACATTTGTAGTATCTTTCATGTAATATTGGAGGATGTTTTGTATAATACACATATGTGCACAAAAGTTTTTCTTGTCCTTAAAACCTTTTACTAGAAATATGTATAAAGGTTTTGTACAATTTTTAATTTTTTGTATAATATATTGTCAAAAAAAAAATTTGGTCATTTAATTGTTTCATATATGAAGAAAAATATTCATGTGAAACGTTTCTGTCTACTTGTAAACAAGCATCATCCATTGATGATTTCATTTTTTCAAGTTTTTCATTTGATCATGTTTTTTAAAAAATTGATAAATCATATTTTTCAATTTGTTTGGTGTTCTTAAATGATACATGTTTATATGGATTGTTATATCAATGTCTTCCCATGGGCCTATTTCATCCATTTTTGTAGTTTTCAAATTTTCGATTATGAATATCCCCCATTCATCCTCATATTTATTCATGATGTTGAATTTAAATAATTGTTTTCACAATCTTTGAATATGTTCATGTTGTTATGTATAAACATAGTTCCATGAAATATGAATAATTTGATCATGAAACATTTTGAATATAAATTCTCTAATATTTTCTAGCATTTTTTGAGAATTCAACAATGCCCAATAAGTTTTTGTTTTCTATTTTGGTGTTTTTTACATGTTTTAACACTATAATAAGCTACAAATTAAATTTTCATCATGAGATTTATACTTATTTATTAATAATTTGCATTGAATTTGTGTCAATGTTGAAGGTGATTTTATGTGGTAATAGTAATATTTTGTCATGTTCTTCACAAATGTTTATAAATTGAATGATTTTTGTCATATGATTATAAAAATAATAATAATGATATATGTATTGCTTATTGTATTGAAGTTTGTGATGCATTTAAAAATTCATTCACTAATTCTTTTATGTGTTTCAATGCTTTTGTTTGTTTGTATTTACAGTTGTTGAGCATAGATTGCATTTCTTGTGTTACAAACTTATATATTTTTGTTAAATAGGAAGTGCAATAAACAGTTCTAGCATATAGATCAAGAATGAATTGTGCATTTGTATTTGTTTCCCATAAAGGTCTTGCATGTACTAAACACATTTTTAAGTATATCAATTGGTTTTCATTTAAAAATAATGTTGGTTTTTGCAATGTATATTGCAATGCCAAGATTTTTTTTTCATTTTTTTTTAAGTTCATAATTTTTTTATCAAAAGCAATATCTTCACCTAATTTCATACTAATTGTTTTTTAATATATAAATTGTAATATTACAAAGTTGAGGAGTACATTGAGGTTGTGGATAATGAAATTGACAATTTGATTAACATATTTTTCTACAATTTACATCTATGTTAACATGTTTGTAAATTATGCATATTGGGTTTTTTAATTTTTTGATTAGTTGTCAAGTATTTATTGACAATTTTTTGTGATGGTTTGTGGGAAGAAACTTCAAATTTTGGTGCGTGTGTCAATCATAATAATTCATGATCATGAAACAACTCTTCCAACTTGATAATCGATCACAATAGATTAGTTTTTAACCTTACTAAACAAGTTATCAATATTTTGAACAAGATTTTGAAAACTATTTCATTTTATGGTTGTAATAACAAATGCATGTTCTTTGGATTTATCCAAGAGTCTATGGCTGCAAGCCATGTATATTTGTGCGCCCTAATTTGTTCTTATACGAAAAGACACCCAATCTAAGAATCCCTAGACAGGTCGTCTTAGAATGGTCAAGATAAAACATGCGTAATCTGAAAATCCTAATTCTGAAAATCCTAATCCTCATCTTCTCGCAGAAATCTTTTCTTCCTAAGTATAATACTAGGGAGCCAAATGGTGGGAGCCCAAGGTCAAAGAATTGCTTGCTACATTTTGTTTTCAGCTCTTTGATGCCAGGGCTGCCTTATGCCGTCAACTCTATAGGAATGTGAAAGGTATTGTTATACTAAAAACATAGATGCCATTAATTCTTAGCCTTGCACTTCATTTCCCTGTGATGGACATGCAGAGCAACAGTAGAGACACCTTTCATCTGTGATGCTCCTCCACATTCAAAATAAACATTCTA
>Ga0116228_10004581_pt1 | contig 12259 bp, 13 predicted proteins | sample S1TSphfallax_2_FD_89694 | JGI IMG/M metagenome (GOLD analysis project Ga0116228, IMG submission 89694) | Host-associated microbial communities from peat moss isolated from Minnesota, USA - S1T2_Fc - Sphagnum fallax MG | ecosystem: Host-associated > Plants > Peat moss > Unclassified | place...
TGATTGGCTTCGTATGTTGATTGATGCTATGAGTGCGCTTATGAAGCGTGGTTGAAAGCGTGGTTGACAAGATGAAGAAACGAAGGTTATATGCAATCAACGAAGTTGCGAATTTGACTGATTTTCTTTTTGAAGCGGTTCAAGAAAGCAGCAGAAGGAAACTGGTGTACAAAAGGCGATGTTCCAAACTAATCTTCAGTCCAGAAAGCAATAGAAAGAAACTGGTGTAAGACAGGCGATGTTCAAAGTTCAAACCTAATCTTCAGTCCAAAAAGCAGTAGAAAGAAACTGGTGTTAAAAAGGCGATGTTCAAAACTAATCTTCAGTCCAGAAAGCAGTAGAAAGAAACTGGTGTAAGAAAAGCATTGCTCAAAACTAGTCATCAGTCTGTTCAAGTGTGCAAAAGTATTTGAGAGCAAAAAAAACCAAAACAAATTACAAAAACTTGAGAGCAGCAAAATAATAGAGCACAGTAATAGGAGTAGTAGTTGTACCAAAGGACCATGCAGATCATGCCAACTCTGAAGAGTTTGATATTCATGCGCATTAATCATAAAAGTCGAATTCTTTTCCCGCGCGCATCTCACTCCCTCCTTCGAGTCTTCGTTTCACTTGTTTACGAACAGATCCGCTATAGATCTACGATCTGCTGTTGATGGCAAATGGCAGAAGCGTGAAGAGGATTTCTCAAGCGCGTGAAGAAGGCATGTATGTGCAAGGTCGCGCTTGGACGTTTTCGAAGCTATGGATTGAAGTCCCAAAATGAGGTACCAAAACAAGGTGAGGAGGAGGAGGAAAATTCAGATCCTGAATGTGGGATCTTAATTTCAGGACCTCGATTCGCACGCGGCCTTTGACTGTTGTGCCAGGAAAAGATACAGCGTCTTCCGGCCTTACCAAAAAGAACACTACGAACGAGAAAAGAATTTCAGATGAGTAAAAGATCTACCACCCGTTTCCTCCTCTTTCTCTTCCATGGCCAAGAGCCAAGACGCGCATGAAAGCTTCGCTGAACGCGGTCGTGTCCGAAGACGTTGTGGAGCAGATTTTGATGACACAAGGTCGAGAATCGAGCATGTAGCTGCTGCAATGGTCTTAAATTACATGTTTGCAAAAGAGATGTGATCAAGGTGGTCGAGGAGATCGACAATTGAAAATATCGTGCGGTTAGTTCCGACAATTGTCGGTGGTTTTTTCGCCAGCATCGGCGGTTGCAGACGGAGAAAGGTTTGATTTTGGCCTGGAGATTAGGCATTGGAGTGTCTGGTTTCTTCATCCGAAAGAAGAGAATTTTGTTTTTTCTTCCTTTGTAGCATGCCTTTCAATCTCAGGAGTTTGTAATTGGGATCTGAAGCGCATAGGAAAGGGATCAAGGCCATGCGGTAAGGGGAAGAGGTAGATAGATCGTGATCCTCATTGCAAGCTCCAATGCTTGCGGTCGGCAATTTGGAGCACAGGGATGACGAGTAAGGGGATCATCCACAGGAGCACAATCAGATCGGAGCTGAAGGAAACTGTGGATTGCTGCAGGGAGATTTTGGGTTTCGAAAGAGGAGAAAGTTGTTTGTTAGCGAAAGGGAAGAGGAGTCACGGTTAGGACCTTTGGAAGGATAGGGGAGGGGAAAGAGGGCATGAGCTAGAGGTCGAAGAATCGGATCTGTGAAGATGACCCCAAAGTCGGAAACTTTGCAGTCTGTAAGAGACGACATTACAGCAGAAATTAGAGAAGAACATGCAAGGACATATTAACAAGAATCTCTGAAGGATAGGGGATGATGAGGAGACTGGAGGCCTTTCTTCCAGGCTACCAAGCAACTAATGACATCGGACCCATGCAAGCAAGCTGAAAATTCTGCGAAGTTAACAGAATTGGAGCACTGCAATGACTCGTTGTGGTCATTGCGGCTTTCTTGGCGGCAGTTTGATGCAGGACAAGTGTGATTGATGCTTGGAAGTAGAACATTTTCAAGCCGATTTTCCTTTTGAACAAGTGGATTGCATGCATAACACAGTAAAATAAAGGGATTCTCTTGTAGTTGAGACACTCCTAACCAGATCTTAGTCACAGCAGCTGTCAACTCTGCTTTGACAGCTGCCTTGAGAATTCCATTACTTCGGGTCTGCAGAGACCATGTCCATGAACATGTCATACATTTGACAATTTTTTTGCTGGACCTCAATTGGTGCATGAAACATCAATTCATTGAATGGTCATGTGAAGAGACATTGCCAGGTTTGAAGAGAGAAACCCTCTCCCTGCCTTCTCAGAGTTCAACCTGCCTCAGAGCAGATGGAGATGATGACCCAGCAGCCAAGGAGACGCCGGCGGCGCTCATCCTTAAAGTCAAAGGACATTGCTCAATCTAACAGGTCAGTAGTGCCTCAACTTTGTGCTCAGGAAGATAGTACAATTGTAGTTCACATTGATTCTTTTGGATTGCCTGGTTGCGTGGTCAGATAAACCAGATCTTGCAAAATTTTGTGATGCTGCAGCATTTTAAGGTCAAAAAGCTTACTTCCTTCACTCTCTTGTTATAAGCTTTCAGCCCTCATTTGATTAAAAGCTTGTCATCAGTGAAAATCTAGCAGAAGCTGTTAGACAACTATACCTTGTATCATCACACAATATGTTATCTGCTGGAAATAGTTAGAAATGCAGTCAATATGGTGGGGAACAGGCGGATTTATGATCCTCGGAGATGGCATAAACGCTCTAGTAGCAACAATGCACATATGAGTGGGCAGCCTCCAGCAGGTTGGGTCCTTGTTTGGGCTGGGAGATTCAAACGCTGGCGTCGCCGCTGGTTTGTGGCTCATCCTCCAGGCCTTCTTCTTCACTACAAAAGCTCAGACCAGATTGGTCAGCCTGGATGCATCAGCCTTGTGGTGAGCATCCTTCTCCTTCTCTTCTCAATTAAGTTGGTGGTGTCTGTGTGGGTCTTTGATTCTTGACTGAATGACATCTGCATGAACAGGGAGCAACAATTGTGCCTGCACCAAGCAAGGAGCGGCAACTTAAGATTGTCAAGGGCTCCATAGTTTACTATCTACGAACCATAAACCGTGACTATAGACAGGTACTTATTACATTTGTTATGAAGTGGATGCCAAAAGTATCAGACTTGATTGAAAGATGAGTGTATAGTTGGTAATGGGGATTATAAAACACCCCCTGTTCTGAGGTTCTCTTGTCTAAATAACACCACTGAAATCATGGAGTTACTCAAGAAGACAACAATCCAATGCAGACGTGTACTATTTCATGCCTTCAGCTCAAATTTCCTTCCATACTTCAGGAACCTTAAATGATGGCAGATGGCTAGTTGTCTGCTTGTAGTTTGGTGTGTTTTCTCTTGGAGACAATTAAAATGTCTTACAGCGAGTAGTTTGTGACATGTTTGTCACTCATTCTACACAATGAGGAAGTGTGAAGTGTACATTTCTGTGGTGTGAGGATTGATTTGTTCTGACCCTCAAGACATTTCAGCTGAATTGATGGTGGGCAGACTTGTGGGTCCATGGGATGCAGCCATGGTTGGATACCATACACGAATCTTTGCGCACATACAACATGTCTGTTCAAAAAGCAGGAGTGGGTGCTGTCCCTGGGTGCCCTTTACTGCCTCAAGAATCTGTGCCCTCGGTAACATGAGCACTAGTGACCTTTGTCATGTCAATTAGACACTGTGGTGCAGCCTCCAGCATTATGTTTTTGTTGGTTGATCCATGTTGAAATTTGCAGGTTCAGAGGTTAGACAGCTAAGCAGCCTGATGTGATCATTTGAACCAGTGTCTGTCCTTACAGCAGCAAATGTCTTGTGGCTGTATTTGTGAGAACTCTCTTCTATGCATCGCTATAAAGTTTGGAGATTGTTCTCCTTATCTGTGCTTTTCTGGTACCAACAGCAGTCATGGTTTGATCACATGATGACTATAGACTTGTTCTTTACTGCCCAGAGCTGGACCAGAAAGCTTTACAAGAGGGAGTGTGACTACAAAAGGAACAAACAGGCTTGATTTTATCTTTTGGTCACTTGAATGTGATTCAACAGCTGAATATTGGCACCTGTTAATGCAGCATGCTAGAGGGGACTGGCTGGAGCAAGATAAGAAGCTCAACAGAAGGATAGCAGAACGCCTTCAGGATGTGGAGCCTGCTCAGCATGGTATTACCTAGTCACCACTTCTGTGATCTTGGAAGTTCCATGCCTCGCTTCTGCAGCATAGAAAGATCTAGTTGATGCTTTAGGCTGCAACTAAGATGGTCTCATATCAGGTTCACTTTTCTCGTGAGATAGGTTTCACTTTGGTTTCCACACTTTGCATATGATAGGGAGTATATTGCATTTTGCAAGTTAATGATCTTGTTATGGCATTGAACTGAAGGTTCTGAGAGATATATCAAGCCATTAAATGTCCCAGTACTCTTATAGTGCATCAACAAAAAATGGTGTCAGTCTGCTACTGATGTTTAGATGATAGGCTACAAAAAATCATATCTCTTGTGCATGTGCAGATTTTCTTCTGCAGTTGCAAGGCTTACAACAGTCTTTGGCAACAATCACAGGAGTGCTGGGATTTGCAGATCACCCTGAGGTGCCTAAAGCTATGTTGTTGCCCATTTTGCCAAGTTTGCCTGAGGCAACTGGGAGACCCAATGGTGTGTTCCCTGCAGAAACTGGAGTGTCTGACCTGGATGTATCACAAATCCCCAGGACACCAAGTGATGACAAGCTTTCATCACCAGATTTAGGTTCAGGTGATCCTTATCTGCATGGAAGGGGCATGCTTTCATCCCTGCCCTCAAGCTTACAAGAAAACAGTGTGCATCAAAGATCAGGGTCACGCTCTCTCTTCAAGTGGAAAACTGATGGTGATTACCAAAACAGCAAAGGCTCAGGTGACATCAGGTTAGTATGTTTGCTCCTTTTCAACAGGATTTGTGACATGAAGCAAAGGCTGTTGGTTTTCATGTCTAGAGGGATCTCAAAGGAAGAATATTATGCTGTTCTCCCACTAAGAATTTGGGATAGTTACAATGGACATTTTTTGACTTCAATAAGGTTTACTCTACCTTTGTCTTACAGAGGAGTCAGAGATAACCACCTCCCCTTGTTGTATCCATGTTCTCCAGGTCTCAGAAATCTAAGGTGGCAGTGCAGCTAATGGGTGAGGTGAATCTCAAAAGAGAACGGTGTAGGAGCCTATCACTGTCACTGGACAGTTCTGATGATGGGTTTCATCATGACAGGAGCTGCATAGGTGCTGAGTGCTTTCCTGGACGAAAGACAAGTGTACGACATCTTTCAGACACAGAATTGGGGTCCAAGAAACCGATTCATGTGTTCAATGCTCCTTTGAAACAGAGTAAAAGAGAGAGAAGTGACTTCTCCTGCATGACCACCCAGGCTTCTGGTCAAGAACTTGAGAGAAACTCTATCAAGACTTTAGAAGGTGATCCGTGTATGCATTCAAAGCAGGAGGCAATGTCATCAAATGGATCAATGTCTGAACTGGTGGGAGCTGCAAATCTTGGGGTAAGGAAAGTAAAGTTGGATGGGGAAGGCTCAACCAGGAGAGGTCGGTTCCTGGCAAAAGGGCCTCTGCATGCAGCTTGGAACCAAATGCAGGATGCATTCACTGATGTAAGCTCATTCTACAGATATTTTTTGGTTTTGTGGTTAAATTTCTGCACAGATCCTTCCATGTAGATGTGATATGAATCACGATGTTTCAAGGAAATGATATTTCTGATTTTTGGGACATTTTCATTGACATGGCCACAAGAACTTGAGGATTGCACTTATGATGCTAAACTTTCCTTTCTATTCCAGAAGAAGTGCTGACTGTTCCTGTTCCTGAAGGCTATCATCTGGCGTTAGTACACTGACTGATTAGTGAGTGTCTGTCTGGTCAGACAATTTTGTTCACAGTTGCATTATCTGCATTTATATGTATGTCAGGAATCTGATGTTTGAAGTGAACAGTACTAAACTTTGGCTCTCTGGTTGGGCAGGCATTGAGAGAAGAGATTCACCGGGTTCTTGAGCTGGAGGCTGAAAATGCAGCACTACAGGAGTCACTGGCAACTCTGCCTCAATTGCAGGAGGATAGAGCAGCCTATTTGAAATTGCGGGAGCATTTACAGGTGCTGATTGCTGGGTTTTGGTTGTGTCTGATATTGTGTCAGATCAAAGTAGAGGAAGGATGTAGATTCTCTTGAGAATCCTTCTGCAGAGAATAAGTCTGGATGTCATCAGATCACTTAGTAACAACCAAATCCATTGTCAAGTTGGCTGATCTGCTCCTTTTTGTCACCTGCATCTTATATGTTTCTTGTTTTAGTGCAGAAAGAGTGTGTCTGTGGGGCCAAGAAGAACATGTCAGACAGGGAAGATGGAGAGGAAGGTGATGATGAAGATGATGACACTGAGGATGAAATCTTGATTGTTCCCACAGAAATTACGAACGAGGTATCATCAAAACTCTTTGGACAATACTTGATGTTTCTTGCAATATCCTCCTCATTCCCTGAGGGTACTAGGTTGGAGCAGAGTGTTCATCTCAAGTATTTCGGAATTTTGACAGCTGCCAATACAGTGCAATGGTCCTACTATGTGAATAACTTGCTTTGAGCTTCTTATCTGGCAGGAATACTTCGAAGCATTAGAGGTGCTAAGTCAGCATGAGTATTTGGCACGAGTCACAACCCTGGAAAGGCAAGAAAGCTTGGCTGAGATGGTTGATGGCATCCCTGAGTCTCCTGAGGAAGGAGACTACAGTGGTGACACCAACATGCTGTCAGAGGCTGAAGGAGAAGAACTTGACCAGCCCAGGACAAGGTCAGCTTCCTTTCTACTGTTCATCTTCCATTCCTATTGACAATAAATGTTTGTTAAGGTTTGGGGTGTAAGAGTGACCTGAAGCTGTAAAGTTGTCTACCAGTCTAATTGGACCTGGTTGAATTTTGAGGGTCACTTCCAATCACAGAGCTCATGGATAAGCAAGTTGTTGAGAAATCCTTGTTTTGTCTCTCTTCTGTTGTCCCTATTCTATGATTGTTTGCTATCTTTCATTGTAGTGGTCAATGGTTGCAGATTACCAGCACCTAGACCCCTGTCTTGGGGTTTCAGTGTGTGGACAGTCCTGAAGAATGCAGTGGGTAGAGATCTAAGCCACATCACTATGCCTGCTACCATCAACGAACCTCTTTCAGTTTTACAAAAATGTGCTGAAGAACTTCAATTTAGGTGAGTCAGGTCTATATCCGACAGCTGATAGCCATTTTGTCCTCGTATTGAGTTTAACTGGTAAGGTTCTCTGAAAAGAGTTTGACAGTTTCCTAACAAGAGATTAAAAAACATCTGTACACAAGGCCAGCATGGGTAGACCATATAGCATCCTTCCCTTCATGCATGATCAGCACAGAATAGTATACATAAGTTTTGCCCAGATTTTTCAGATTCACTTATCTATAGCCACTGTCAGCAGCATATGAAGGCAGTAGGGAGTAATGGCAGATAGTCACTGCCATGATGAAGGTGATTGTCTGATATGTTGTGAGTGACACTCACAAGTTTTTAGACCATCACAACAAGTCTGATTATTTTTTGTTTGGCCAGAACTGACACAATGTTTACCTCCAAAGTATTATTATGGAGTTTGCTTGGTAATCTCATAGAGATCATCATAACAAGTGTGATTGGAAAGCTATATGACCTGCAATTACACATTTCATGGGTTGGAACTCACTCATGCTACCTTTACCTATCAATATCTGAGAGTCCATTGACCAAGAAGTAATGACCACTTCTGCAAAATAGTAAATTCAATGCCACAGTGCTTGGTGCTGGGCATTCAGTGCATAGTTTGCACAGTGTTAGTCCCAGGAACAAGACTTGGTCTTGACAAATGTACACTCTCTGCCCACTTACACTCATGGACCTAGGTGACCATCTTTGGGCTATTCTGAGACAGGGAGTTGTTGGAGCAAGCAGTTCAGAAAGAGAATTCTTTGGAGCGTCTGCTCTATGCAACTGCTTTTACCTGTGCAAGCTATTGTGGGAGCATCCATCGTGATGCGAAACCCTTCAATCCTTTGCTGGGGGAGACCTTTGAGTTTCAAGATGACCGTTCTTGGTTTCTTGCTGAGCAGGTTGGAGAAACTTCACATATAAGTTTTTGCATATCATGCTTAGTTGCTGATTACATAACCAATGAGTGACATAAGTTGGTCATGAGAAAAGAGGTCGAGCTAAATTGTGAATGTCAATAGAAGAAAGGACAGAAATGGAGGGACTAACTTTTCATCAACTTGGTCTATGCAGGTCAGCCACCATCCTCCAATTTTTGCATTCCATACAGAGAGTAATTGCAGGAGTTACCAGTGTTATGGTGAAATTGAGATTAAGAACAAGTTCTGGGGAAGAAGCATTGAGGTGACACTCTCTTCAAAAACCCTTTAGGGAAATTTCTGAGAATTCTGTTAGAGTCACAAGCAAGGATTTTCTTTATGGTCAACAGAAATGATGTGATTGAGTTGGATCTTACTCCTAGGATTATCAATTTGAGTGTTTGTTTAGGTAGCATCTCCATTGAATCTGCAGGTGCTATGTAATGGAGTAGCTCATTTGAAGATTCCAAAATTTGGGGATCACATCACATGGAACAGAGCAACATTGTGTATCCACAATGTGGTTGTGGGGAAATTGTGGATTGACAACTATGGAGAGGTTTTGGTCCAAAATTATAGCACTGGAGAGATGAGTCGAGTGCGTTTTCATAAAGCGACCAGTCGAGAACAGTGCCGCATTAGTGGCAAGGTGCTAACTACTAACTCTTCCACTCATCATTTGAGGGCTGCACCCAACCCAGAATTTCAAGTCCAAAGGCAGATGTGTCATCCTTATTGTTAGGTCTTTGTTTCTTAATGTCTGTGTGTGTATCTAGTTTGCTTAAAGAATGTTTAAATACTGATGAACTGCTTTTGCTTTTTCAGATTTATGATGCCAGTGGTACTCCACAGTATTCATTATTTGGGAACTACATGGACCGAATTTATGCATGTCCAGAGGCATGTACCACCTTTGATGTGGATAGCCCTGATGTGAGGCTTCTTTGGAAGGCTCCACAGTTGATTGAAGATTACCATCAACAGTATTGCTTCACACGCTTCACTCTTGGCCTTAATGGTGAGTCATTCTTCTTGTTTTTTATTTAGGATCACTGCAGGCAGCCTTTAACAGACCTTTTCTGTGACACTTTCACATCAGTGTTTGTATTCAAAGATGTTATCCTCATCAATATTTAGCAGAACTTTGCAATACACACATTCTTATCTCCTGGTCGTATGAACAGCCTTGACACCCAAGTTGGCAGAGGTGCTACCCCCCACTGACTCAAGGTTTCGACCTGACCAACGTGCCCTGGTAACATCTATTTCTATTTAACCATTATTGCTTGATTCAAAACCAATGGCTAATGTCCTGAATTTTCTTCTGCACATGTGACTTTATATGAAGAAATCTGTTTAGTCTTCAAGGGGCCTTCAAGTGCTCTTCATCCTTGGAAGTGACAATGAGTTTCTGTGGCCTGATGTGGATGGTGTCTGCTTCTTCACAGGAGAATGGAGACTTGGAAAAAGCTACACCAGAGAAGCTGCGGTTGGAGGAGAAGCAGAGACTGGCCCGTAAAACTCGGAAGGAGCAAGGGCGAGAGTGGGAGAATGCATGGTTTGGCCAGGTTTACTCTAGCTATCTGTTGCATTCAAGTTTGTCTGCTTGCTCTCTGAATAGAATGAGTATTTAGGGTTTCTTCAAAGGGATGTTTCCTCAGTGAGGTGACATGACCTGTTAACAGTATCAACTGCCCTACCACTTTTTACTGATTATTTTACCATTGTCGTTTCATTTCTCATTTGTCCTTGCAGATGGCATCCCTTAAACACTAAAACATAGTGAAGTCTTATTCTCAGCACCCCTATTAGGTAGTAATTTGGAACTCATGATATTCTGGCATTGATGTGTTGACACAGAGAGAACAAGGAGTGACACAAGTGAAAGCTATTCAAGATGGTGACATTGAACCCTCCTGGGTGTACAAGGGCAGATACTGGGAGGCTCGGGAAAGACAGGCCTGGGAGAATTGTCCAGACATCATGTAGAATACAGTCTGCTGAAACAGACTACCTCCCTCAGGACTGCCGAATTGCCAGGAAACAATCCTCGTGACAGGCAACACAGTTGTCATTATCTATGTTGTTAGCAACCTTCCCTTGTCAAACTAGTGGTAGTTGTGCATGGTGGGCAATGGACACTAAGAACAGTAGATCCATTTGCATTGAAAGGCCTAAAAGCATTTGTATGCTGCGGAACTAGCTCTGACAAGTGCAGGAATTCATGTAATATGGGCAATAACAATCAACACCACTCCAGAACCCGTCCTCTAGCAGGCTACAAGATAATATGCTTCTTGTCCTGAATCATACTATTTTCATACAAAAGATGACTCAGGGTTTTCTTGTCTCTCCACAAAGTCCTTTGTAGCTCATACACTTTTTCACTGGGAGTTTACAGTTTTGCAGGGAGGATGGAAGCTGACTTTTTGCTGATTCTTTCAAGGGCTGCTGTGGAAATTTTCAGAGGGACACAATTAACCCTGCCTATGTCCTTCTTGGTAGGCTTCTCCAAGAGAATGAGAATCCCAAGAACAGCTCATAGTGTTGGGCATGTTCTACCCCCAAGTAGTCACCAGTAGTGAGTGAGATTAAAGGATATGTTCAGGGTGCAGAAGGCCCCAACCACTACCCTCTGTGTGGGCCTCTATATGCCTTCATCTTAGATGCTTGATCTTCCAGGACAAAGCTTAAATGAAATAAAACTTACTCCCACAAGCTTCCTGAGGCTTGAAAGGGAATACTTTTGACTTTCTTGATCAGCTATGTCTCTTGAGTGCTAGCCAACATCATGACTGGCTCTTCCCATTGGCTCTGGAAATGGGACTGAAACTCAGGATGCAGACTTTGTCTTATGGTTTGCCTAGATTGTGTACAGATTATGATAATACTATTGGACACCAAAGTCAAGAGCTGATGAAGGCAGTGGACAGTCATGACAACTTATCACTCCTATTCTTGATGAAGGTGATGGTCTAAGACTTTGTGAGCAACTCTCATGAAGTTTATGACTGCACTCATCATCATGTTACCAAATGTGAATTTTTTGCTGAGGAGATTTCTCTGCACTTTCATTGTTATGGTCCGAAACAGAAACAGAAGAGCTGCTGCATTTAACTATCTGCCAAAGCTAGTCATATGCTTCGGTTAGGTCATGGACTATAAGGTATTAGTTACTTTGAGCCTGGCTATTGGTGAAAGGTGGCAAATACCATACACAGAGTCAAGATTGCTAGCTACTTGGATACCTGTTCTAAGGTATTAGTGGTGTATAGAAGGATGGGTGAACATTTCTAAATATGAAAAACCATTCTGGACTAGGTAACCTGTGAGAGCAACCAGGTTACTGTGAATAGTCTTAGCGTAACTGTTCACGGTAACTAACATGCTCAAGCTGTTTACCAGACATAACCTACAGTGTAGAGTTTTGAGAGCTACAACGCAAGTATGTTGTTCATGGATGAAAAGCCCTGTAACCAGCTGGTAGATGGACGAAACAAGATGTAACCCTCCTCTATGTGGATGAAAAATCATAACCTATGTCTGCGCGGATGAAGTATGCAATCAAAAAAGAGAAGAGGGAGAGATTCTGCATAGTGAGCAACTTGACGAGGGCCAATCAGAAGCTCGAGAACCTATGCACTGTAGGTAATGTGTAAAAAGTAATCGTTAAATGGTTGCCTCGGTTTCTACGCCAGGCCTCGGTTTCTACGTCAAGCCTTTTTGGTGTAAGTCATTGCTAGAAACCGTGGTGGCCTTAGTTTTTACGCTACGCCACAGCTTCGTAGTCAGCCATCCATATTCCTCACAGCAGGTGATCCCTGCTGCAGCACACGAGCAGTTGCACTCCCTGTAGCACCCATGGAACACATTCCTTTCTCAACCGCAATCGTCCAGTAGAGAACGCGAAGAGTTGACAAATACAAGCACGGAAACAAGTATGGAGCTTACTCACTCACCCATTCACACGAAAAGAAACGAGGAAAAGCGGAAAGCAAATTATTTTCTGCGAGTGGCAAGCTTGTTGTATGCATGAAGAATTTTACATAGGGTTGGTTGTTGCAGGGTTACATACCCTGCGTACAA
>Ga0116228_10004582_pt1 | contig 12257 bp, 10 predicted proteins | sample S1TSphfallax_2_FD_89694 | JGI IMG/M metagenome (GOLD analysis project Ga0116228, IMG submission 89694) | Host-associated microbial communities from peat moss isolated from Minnesota, USA - S1T2_Fc - Sphagnum fallax MG | ecosystem: Host-associated > Plants > Peat moss > Unclassified | place...
CCTCATCCCCGTCGCGGCCACGGATGAGGCGAGCGCACCGTCGCCGGCGGGTGATCACACGGCTGCCACCGAAGGTTCCATCGCAGCCGCCGTGACCGCCTTGCTCGAGTCCATTCCCGCCGCCCAGATCGCCGCGTGGCGAGAGGAATCGCAGAGCGGCGCGACGTTCTTCGCCATCCTCTACGCACCTGAACCCGATTGCTTCTTCAAAGGCGAGGATCCGTTCTTTCAAGCCCGCCAGACGCCGGACCTCGTCTGGCAGGCGGTGGCGAGCACCGCTCCCGCGGACGCGCTGGCGGCGCTCGATCCCTATCGCTGTACGCTGCGCTTCTCGCTCGTCAGCCGCGCGCCGCGCGCGGCCCTCGATGCGCACTTTCGCTATGTTCCCGAACAGATCCTCATCACGCCTCTCGCCACGGCCGAGTGGTCACCGCCGCCTGCGCCAAGTCAATCGACGGCGCCGCGCGCCGTGACCAGCGGTGTTGCCGAGGAGATCCTGCGCACCCAATTGGCGATTCTTGCGCTGCCCAACGAGGTCGACTGGCTCAAGGGCCGGTTGCTGGGTGTTGCGCGGACGATCGCGGCGGCCTTGACGAGCATGGGTCGCTCGGCGCTGATCGCTGATTTAGGTGCCGCCCGCGACGCCGCAGTCGCCCAAGGCGCTGCCGCGCCGTTGCACTCCTGGCTCGCCGGCAAGCTCGAGCCGGCGAGTGCGCCGCCCGTTGCGCAGAGCAAAGCCGCTGCCGACAGCGAGGCCAAGGCCGTGCGCCGGGCGGAGGAGGGTAACTCACCGAAAACCTTGAAAGTCGATCAGGATAAGATCGATCGGCTGATGAACCTGATCGGCGAGATGGTGGTCGCCAAGAACTCGCTGCCGTTTCTCGCCGGTCGCGCCGAGACCGTCTTTGGCGCCCGTGAGCTGTCGCGCGAGATCAAGTCGCAATACGCCGTCATCAGCCGCATCGCCATGGAAATGCAGGACACCATCATGCAGGTGCGCATGCTGCCCGTCTCCTTCGTATTTCAGCGGTTTCCGCGGCTGGTACGCGACATTTCGCGGAAACTCGGCAAGGAGGTGAACCTCGTTCTCGAAGGCGAGAACACCGAAGCGGACAAGAACATCATCGAGTCGCTCGCCGATCCGCTGATTCACATCGTGCGCAACAGCTTGGACCATGGCATCGAGTCACCGGAGGTACGGCGCGCGGCGGGCAAACCGGCCGAGGGCCGCCTGGTGATCCGTGCCATTCAGGAGGCCGATCGGGTGCTCATCGACATCAGCGATGACGGCAAGGGCATCGACCCCGCGGTCATCAAGCGCAAAGCCTATGAGAATGGCGTCATCGATGAGGCGGCGCTCGACAGGATCACGGATCAGGAAGCGGTCAACCTCATCTTTGCCGCCGGGTTGTCCACCGCGGAAGTCGTCTCGGATCTGAGCGGCCGGGGTGTCGGCATGGATGTGGTGCGCGCCGCGGTCAATCAGGTCAATGGCACCGTGACGGTGGAGAGCACGCCCGGCGCGGGCACGCGGATCCGCCTGTCGCTGCCGCTGTCGATGGCGGTCACCAATGTCATGGTGATCGAGTCTGACAAACAGATCTATGGGGTGCCCATGGATGCCGTGCTCGAGACCGTGCGCGTGCCGCGCGCGAACATTCGCAGCATCAAGAACCGCCAGACCACGGTGTTGCGCAATCGGCTCATGCCGCTGCGCTCGTTGAATGAATTGCTGGCGAACTCCGCTCCGCAGGCGGCGAACGAGGACGACGAGCTGGCGATGCTCGTGATGCAGATCCACGGCGAGCAAATCGGCATCATGGTCGATGATTTTCGCGAGGTGATCGATATCATCTTGAAGCCCATGAGCGGTATCTTGGCATCCCTCTCCACTTACGCCGGCTCGGCCCTGCTCGGCGATGGCTCGGTGCTGATGGTGCTGAACCCGAAGGAGCTCGTCACATGGCAATAACCTACAAGAAAACCGTCGCGATGTTCGCCGACGTGGTCAGCATCGAGGAGGCGGAAGGGCTTCTGCAGTGGGCCTTGAAGCATCCGCAGGGAAAAGTGAATTTGGCGGCCTGCACCCATCTGCACGCGGCCGACCTCCAGGTATTGCTGGCATCGCGGCTGCCGGTCAGCGCCTGGCCGCGCGATGCGCAACTCAAGGCGTGGCTGACCTCAGCCCTACAAGACTCGAAGGAGACGACACATGGCTAAGACCATATTGATTGTTGATGATTCGGCGACCATGCTCATGAGCCTCAAGAACAGCCTGGAGATCGCCGGTTTCAAGGTGCTCCAAGCGAGTGATGGTTCGCTGGCGTTGAAGCAGCTGCAAACCGGCGCCAAGCCGGATCTCATCATCACCGACATCAATATGCCCAACATGGGCGGCATCGAATTCATCGGCAAGGCGCGCGCGCTCAGCGGCTTTCGCTTCACGCCCATCCTCGCGCTCACCACGGAAAGTCAGCAAGGCAAGCGCGACGAGGCGAAAAAACTCGGTGCGACCGGCTGGTTGTTGAAACCGGTGAGCGGCGGCGATCTCAAGAACATCATCAAACAGGTGCTGCCCGGCGCGTGATCCGTCAACGCGGCGCCGCGGACTCGAACAACTGTTCGAGTTCGCTGATGTCGACCGGTTTCGTCAGGTGATGATCGAATCCCGCCGCGTTCGCCCGGCGTCGATCCTCCTCCTGTCCCCAGCCCGTCAGCGCGATGAGTTTCAGCCGCTCGCCCCATGACTTCTGGCGGATCGTCCGGGCAATGTCATAGCCGCTCAACCCCGGCATGCCGATGTCCAGAATCGCGATCGCCGGGCGATGTTCGGCGGCCATGGCGAGTGCATCGGGCCCCGTGTGCGCGACCAGTACCTCATGGCCCTTCAGTCGCAAGAGCATGGCCAGCGTCTCCGCGCCATCCTGGTTGTCATCGACGACGAGAATGTGATGCAGCGGCCTGCCATCCGCAGCGCCGTCGTCCGGCGCCTTGAGCTGCGGGAAGGAGCCCGTTGCCGCGTGCAGGCACGGGATCCGGACGGTGAATTCACTGCCGTGGCCGATGCCGGCGCTGCGTACCTCGATCTGGCCGCCATGCAATTCGACCAAGCCTTTGGCGAGGGCCAAACCGACGCCGAGTCCGCCCTCCGTGCGGTCCTGGCCCGGTTCGATCTGCGAGAACATATCGAACACCCGCGCCATCGTCTCCTTTGCGATGCCAATCCCCGTGTCGCGAACCGAGATCAGCAGCCGATCGGCGTCGATGGCTGCCGTGAAGTAAATGTCGCCGCCCGGGTCGGTATACTTCGCCGCATTGGTCAGAAGATTGCTGATGATTTGCACGAGCCGCACGGGGTCGGCTTCGATTTCGACCGGCTCAGTCGGCCATCGCGTATGCAGCACGTGCTGTTTACGGTCGATCTGGGGTCGCGCCGTCTCCACCGCCTCGCTCAACAACCCACGCAGATCCACGTAGCGTTTCTTGAGTGAGAATACTCCGCGGGTGATCCGCGAGACATCGAGCAGATCATCCAACAAGGCCGCCATGTGCTGCACCTGACGCTGGATGATGCGATGACTGCGCTGCAGGACCTCCGGCGCCAGATTCGGTTTTCCCAGCAGGCTCGCGGCGTTGCGGATCGGCGCCAGGGGATTTCGCAGCTCATGGGACAACACCGCGAGGAAGACGTCCTTGCGCCGGTCGGCCTCACGCAGGGCAAATTCGATGTTGCGCTGGGCGGTGGCATCGCGGAACACCAGCACCACGCCCTTGAGTTCACCCCCCTCCCAGATCGGCGCACCGGAATCCTCGATCGGTCTTTCGGAGCCGTCCCGCGCCAGCAGCACGGTATGGTTGGCCAAACCGACGATGGCGCCTTCCTTGAGCACCTTGGCGACGGGGCTCTCGACCGGTTCGCGCGTCTGCTCGTTGACGATGCTGAAGACCTCCTCCAAGGGGCGACCCCGGGCAGCCTCCTCCTGCCAGCCGGTCAAGGTCTCGGCGATGGCATTCATGAATTGAATGCGCCCGCCGCCGTCGGTCGAGATCACCGCGTCGCCGATGCTGCGCAGCGTCGTTGCCAACAGCGCCAGCGATTCATTTCTCTGCCGATGGGTGCGTTGAATCTCCTCCCGCTGCCGCTCGAGCTCGGCGACATTCCGGCGTAATGCCTCGTTGGCCTGTGCAAGTTCCGCCGTGCGGGCGTCCACCTCGAGGCGAAGCTCCCGCGGCGAGCGCAGTTGTAGTGCGAGCGGCATCAGCCGGAACAGAGCCACGGTGGTGGCGAGGGACACAAGGCCGGTCAGTAACTTGAGCGCCCCGCTCACGCGATAGATTGGATTCCAAATCGTCCAAATTTCCATCAGGTGGGTCGAACCACACAGCAATATGAATGCCGCAAACATGAGGATGATCCCCGGAAAGGGGATGTCGGTGAGCCGACGTCTCACCAAGGAATACAGCGATAGCGGAATCGCGAAGTAGGCGGCGGCGATCAGCCCGTCCGAGCCCGCATTGAGCCATAACGTGGCCGGTTGCCATAGGTAGCAGTGACCATGCGGCATGAACCCCGGGGATGAGAACAGCCATGAGAAAAAATCAAGCATCGATTCCTCCGCCCGGTATGACCAGCCTCTTGGGACTCTAGCGTGCGAAGACGGATCCCGCCACGGCTCCCAAGATGACGACCACCAGCGGCGGTGCGCGCCACGCGACCAGAAGAATGAACGCGGCGAGCACCACCGCCAGGTCGAGCGGTGAGCTGACAGACGTACTCCAGAGCGGCTGGTAAAGGGTGGCGCCCAAGAGCCCGACGACCGCCGCATTGATGCCGCGCATGCTCGCTTGCGCACCCGCCTGGGCGCGCAGTGCCTCCCAGAAGGGCAGCGCACCGGTCAACACCAGGACCCCCGGAACAAAGATGCCGACGAGGCCCAAGGCCGATCCGACCAGTCGATGGGGCGCGGGCGCGGCCACCGCGCCCAGGTAGGCCGCAAAGGTGAATAACGGTCCGGGAAGCGCCTGAGCCGCGCCATAGCCGGCAAGAAACGCCTGCTCGCTCACCCAACCGGGATTCACGCAGGCGCTTCTCAAGAGGGGTAAGACGACATGACCACCGCCGAAGACCAGAGCACCCGCACGATAGAACACGCTGAATAATCGAATGCGCGGCGACAGCGCAGCGAGCAGCGGCAGCACCGCCAAGCCGAGCGCGTAGGCGACGAGGGCGACGAGGCTCGCGCGCCGCGAGATCCGTAGTCCGAACGTTGCGCTCGACCCCGCGGCGGCGGCCGGCGCCGCGGCCGCCCGACAAAGCCACTGACCCGCAAGTCCTCCCATGAGGATCACGCCGACTTGAGTCAGCGCAGAACTGTGGAAGCCGATGATGACGGCGGCGATGCCGGCGATGGATGCGCGCTGCCGATCAGCGCAGAAACTGCGCGCCATGCCGCAGACGGCCTGCGCGACGATCGCCACGGCGACGAGGTTGAGTCCATGCAGCAGTCCCGTGCCGAGGTTCCCACTCAGCGCGCTCACGCCACCGGCAAAGGCGATCATGAGCGCGGCTGATGGCAGGGTGAAACCCGCCCAAGCGGCGAGACCGCCCCAGTAGCCCGCGCGGATCAGCCCCAGCGACAATCCCACCTGGCTGCTCGACGGTCCCGGTAGGAACTGGCTGAGCGCGACGAGATCCGTGTAGGCGGCATCATCGACCCAGCGACGGCGCACGACGAACTCCTCACGAAAATATCCCAAGTGGGCGATCGGGCCGCCGAAGCTCGTCAGCCCGAGCTTGAGAAAGGCGCGAAACACCTCGAGCGCCGAGCGCTCACGAGCGGTCAATGACGGCGATGCGGGCAGGCAGGCATCACTGCGTGATCTTCGCGGCCACCAACGCCAGCTGATCCGTGCGACCGGTGGCCGCGTAAAGGTCCTTCAGGGCCTGGTAGTTGAGTTGCGTGCTATAAGCCTTAGAACCCCGCGCCGCTTCCAACGACCCGCGTGCGGCGACCAGAATGGGTTCGGCTTCAGCGTAGCGCTTGAGGTGCACGAGACACAGGCCGACGTCGGTCTGGCTCGCCGCCACGCGCCAGTCGGCTTCGGTATATAAACTCTTGCGAATGTCGACGACGCGCTGGGCCGCCGCAAGACCGGCCGTTGCCTCGTTGCCCTCGCAGGCTGCGATGGCGAAATCGATCCAGGCGCCGAGCGTATAGCGGTTGTTTTCGCCTTCGTTACGTTCCAAGCCCTCGGCCGTCGTGCGCAGCAGTGGCGTGGCCTCGGCGTAGCGGTGCAGGTCGGTGAGGGTCTCACCCAGCTGAACCTGGGCGACCAGCGTGCTGGTGTGGGTGGGCCCATTGATATGCGCGCTGCGGGCGATGATTTCACGCAAAATCGGCTCGGCCTCGCGCGAGCGGTTCAAGTCGGTCAAGATGATCGCATAGGTGCCCATGGTCACGAGGATGTTGGGGTCGTCGGGCGAGCTGTTCCGTCGCTGCAGCGCGAGCGCCTGAGTGACCACCTGCTCCGCTTCCGTATAGCGCTGCTCGTTGCCCAAGAGGACGGCGAGATTTTGCATCGGTGTGGCGGCTTGCGCCTGCAAGGCGGTATCGCCGTGTTGATGCAGGGCAATCGACCGCCGCAAGACTTGCTCGGCCTCGACTTCGTGACCGGTGTTGGTCAAGGCCATACCCAATTCATTGAGCGCCTCGGCCGTATCCTGGGCAGCATCCGACCGGGAGCCGAGCATCGCGATGGCCTCACGCAAGGGGGGGGCCGCGTCCGCATAGCGCCCATGCGCCCGGAGCGCCTCGCCACGAATGATGAGTGCGCGCGCCAGTTCGAGCGTGGGTGCCCCGTTCGCGCGTAGCAGCGCGAGTTGCCGGTCGCTGGCGGCGAACGCTTGGTCGTAGCGGCCGAGCGCCGTGTTCGTCGAGGCGATGACCCCGAGCATCGAGGCTTCGACCAAGGGTTCTCTGCCGAGGTTGGCATCGAGGCTCTTCGCCGAGACGTCGAGCACCTCGGCAACCGTGATATCCCGTTTACCGCCGTTCGGATCGGCGGACTTGAGCAGATCGACCAGAAATTCGCCGCGGCGCGCTGCCATGTCGGTGGCTTGTTCCGCTTTACGCGCCTGAACCGCCAGGGCCACCGCGCCGATCACCACGCCGGCGATGAGCACCGCCATGGCCGCGCCCACGGTACGCCGGATTCGTCGCGCCCGTCGCAGGCGCCGCGCCGAGCGATCGATGAAGGCGCGTGCCGAATCGGGCAGTACGATGCGGGCGGCCAGCAATGATTGGAAGAGGGTGAGTTTATCGGCGGCTGCCAGCCAATCATCGGACTCGCCGTGCTCCTGCCAGGAGCGGGCATCGCGCAGCGCCAGATCGCGGGTCTGCAAGAGGCCCGCCTCGCGCTGCAGCCAGTCGGTGAGCGCGGGCAGCGTCAGCAGCAGCGTGTCATGGGCGAATGCCACCACGGCTTGACCCTCGCGCTGGTCGGTGACGCAGAGTCGCGCTGCCACCAGCCGATCGATCAGCCGCCGCTGCACGGCAGCGCCCGCCAGGTCGGTCAATGGTGCATAGCGCCGTGTCGCCCGTCCGGAGTCATCGACGCTCACCAGGCTGCGGAAGATGCCGTCGGCCGCGCTTTGTGAGTCCTCTCCTTCCGAGGAGAGAATGCGCTCGGCCGTGGTCGCGATACTGCCTGACAGGCCGCCGAGTTCGCGGTAGGTGGCGTGCGTCAAGGTGTTGCCCGAGCGCCGCTGATACAGTTCGTTCAAGGTGAACTGCAACATCGGCAGACTGTCCTTCTCGCGATAGGCGTCCTCGCGCAGGCATTGATCGAGGGGTTTACCGTCCGCGCCGATCTCGAAGGTGAGGTTCGCGGCCCGCGCCGGCCGGGTGATCACCGCATCGAGCGCCGTGCCGCCGAGCGCGGCGAGATAGTACTGACCCTCATTGGCGCCGAACACTTCGCGCAGCGCCGCATGTTGCTTGAGCAACGGCATCGCATCGGCGCGGATCGACGCCAAGGTCCACACGCCATCGACCTGCAGCCGCAGGAGAAAGCGGCCGAAGGCGTCGATCATGGGCGCAGGTACGCTGCCCATCAGCAGTTCCTCGAATTGATCGATGAGCCAGACGAAGCGCAGCGACGCCGGCCAGAGCTCGCGTCGCCTCGCGGCCAATTCGGCGAATGACGCGCAGCGAGCCTCGCGCCAGGTGCCGCCGAACTCGGCAAATCCACCCCAGACATCGGCAATGGATTGGGCGAATGAAGCCTCATCGTCGGCGGCGCCGGCTGCCACGAGCCCCGGGCGCCAGATGGTCCGGCCGATGTTGACGCTCACGCTGCGCTGCTTGAGCACGTCCTGCAGAACCAAGGCCGGCAAGACGCCGGCCCGCAGGAAGGAACTCTTGCCGCTGCCACTGGCGCCCTCCACCAAGAGGCCGGGGGCGCCGCTCTGTTCCCGGCGCAGCAGCAACTCCACCACCTCGCACACCTCGGCGTCGCGCCCGAAGAAGATCGCATGATCGGCGTAATCGAAGTGTTCCAAGCCGCGGAAGGGATTGCGCAGATACACCTGGTCGAGGGTGTAGCCGAGGTACGAAAGGGCGTCATCCAGATGCGTGACGGGCACGAGTTCGATGTGCGCGGCGAGGCGCGCGGCGTCCAGAGCAGCCTCGGCGGAGGTTACCGCCGCTTCGGCGGCAGCCGGGTAGAGGACGATCGCGCGCGTGATGTCGGGCGATACCTTGACATGATCGATGGCCGCGGCGACCTTCGCCACGGTGTGTTCGACGCTGCCCACCGTGCCGTCGGCGTGGAGCGTTCCCGTGGCCGCGATCAGGGTGTCGGTGCGCGGCCCGAGTTTCCACTTCGCCGTGATCAGTGCCAGGGCAAACAACAGATCGCTGCTGCGGCCCATGACGCTGTGCAGGGTCGCCGGGACCTCGTACTCGACGTTGAGTTGGGCGCGCACGACGCCCTCGCCGCGCAGGATCCGATAGGCGAGTTGGCCGGCGCTTCGCGCCGATTCGACGAGGAGGTCATTGCGTACCGGCCGAAAGTGCACGGAGAGGCTCTCCGGGCCGGGAAACTCGCGAAGGGTGCGGATCCCGAGCGGCACGCAGGCCGCTTTACCCTGACCGTCAACGAGCAAGAGCCGGTAGTGCATGGCCGATCTAAATCCCTGTGATCAGAAGATCGAGTGCGCCGATGATCTTACCTCGCTCACTGGGGACATTATCGACGAGGGCCCCGAGTTCCCGCACCGAGATGCCGGCCAGCTGGGTCGTGACCATGAGGTATTCCTTGCCGGCGACGGTAATATTGGGCGTGAGCGCTTGCATCGCCCGTGCCCCTGCCGTGAGGATAGGGCTCAAGGGAACAACCACGCGCGTCTTGAGGGGCTCCAGCAGGTCTGACTGAACGTCGAGCAGCAGCGGAAATCGCCCCCGAGTGACTTCGTTGCGATTCTTGTAAACAGCAAACTGGGGCATCAGAAGCCGCGAGCGCGATCGCCGAACGAGCCATTCTCGTCGACATCGCGGTTATACGCTTCAATGGCCGCTTCGTTCTCAGTCCGCCAGCGGTCGCGTCTGCGAATGCGAAGTTGATCTGCCAGCGCCGCCTCCAAGGTTGCCGATAGATTGATGCCTTCGGCCCGCGCAGCATCGAGCAGTTCGGACTGGATAGAGACGTTGACTGCTTTCTTCGTGCCCACGGTGGCTAGTCCATATCCTGAATGCGCATAATATATGCGCATGAAGATTGAGGCGCAACGAAGTCAAAAAAATTGCCGCCGACCGAGGGGTCAGCGGCTCAAGGGTCACCGGCGGGCCGGTGACCCAAGGGGTGTTTCAGTTGCAGACTCGGCGGGGGACCAAGTAGGTGACGCCGGTGTAGGCGTTGACGAAGGGCACCGAGACCAAGCGGCAGGTCGGCACGTAGACTGGCGCGACGACGACCGGGGCGACTACCGGCGCGACCACCACCGGCGCGGCAACGACCGGGGCGACAACCGGGGCAACCACCACAGGGGCGGCAACCACCGGGGCGACGAACACGCGGGTGCGGAAGAACACGGCCGCGTTGGCGCTGCTCATGGCGCCGGCGGCGAGGGCGGTGACGGCGAGGGTGCGAATCGCGAAGATCTTGAAAGAAGTGGTCATGGTCATCTCCAGGTGTAAGGGTTGGCATTCATCGCTGCGGTCAATCGCCGCTCTTACTTACCTAACGACGTCGGCGGGAGCTTTGGTGAAAACTTTTTTCATTGCGCGCCTCAATTGGGCGCCGTCATGGGTTCGGCGCGGGCGCCGGGGTGGGCGCGACGAGGGGACGGGCGGGCAACGGCACGTTGCACAGATCAATGCGGTCGGGGCTGACCTGAAACCACGACTCATGACGACTGCGCCGCTGCGCGAGCACGGCGCGGAAGGTGGCGCTGTTGGTGCGCAGCACCTCGATGGGCGTGCGTTCAGCCGGCGGCACATCGGCGACGAGTCGCACCGAGCGAATGGGCGCCACGGGTTCCGCGGGCAGGTAAAATCCCATCTCGCCGCTGCCGCGCGGCAGGCTCGACAGTAACTCCATACCCTGGATGACGCGTCCCAAGAGCGCGACGTTGCGATCGAGCTGGCGCGGCGCGTTGCCGATCACGGCATAGAGCTCGGTACCGTCACTCTCGGGCGGATCGTCGCGTCCGGCACCCACCATCCCGTAACAGTGGGCGAGCCACACCTGGTGCGAGCGCGGATCGCGCGCGGCCGGAAAGCCATCGAGAAATCCCACCTGCGGTGCATAGACGTCGTGCTCCGCCAGCGGCTCGAAGCGTGCATCGGCGCCGCTCGCGGCGGTGAGTTCCACGGAGGGGTGGACTCCGGCCGGCACGGGGCGCTTGTGGTCGGGATCCGCCCATTGCACGACGTAGTTATCCTGCACGCGGATGATGGCGAGGCCATCGAAATAATGCGCCCTGACGAGCGTGCGCAGGTTGGCGACGTGCTGGGGCGCGACGCGCGCGGCCAGTTCGATGACCACCCGGCCCTTGTCGAGATCCATGTACAGCGTGTTCTCCGGGTCGGGCGTGCGCCAGTCTGACGCCGGGGCATTCGCCAGCAGATCGGCGACCGTCACCGGTTTCGCCACGACAGCGCCGGCGACACCCGCCAAGAGTGCGCTGAATGCGAGGGATCTGAGCGTGACACCAATCATGCTGCGCTCCCGGGCGTTGGCCCGGCGCTCGCAGTTTTGGGGAAAAACGTGTGCGCCCCGGCGGTGTCGGTCCCGGCGAGGAAGGGCACCCCGGCACTGAACATGGTGAGGGTCATGTCGAGCTCCATTTAAAAGAATTGCCTCCGTACGGGCAGAGGGTCGGTATCCATATCCGAGAGAATACCCTTCTTGAACATCGGCCAGGTGTCATCCTTCCAGGAGGCGGGTGCGTACGTCGTGAGCGGGTCGCGTGCTCAGGGTCCGTGGGCGACGTTGCGCGAGAGGGTCGGCTATAAACCTCGTTTCAAATGCCGAAATAGCACGGGCTGATCGGCCTGCAGCGTTTTCCGCAGCGCCAGTTCCTCGTCGCTCCGTCCCGCGCGGCGTGCAGCTATCCAGCGATGAACGTGGCGATAAGCGTCTTCGGCCGACGTGTGGCCCCGGGGAAGGTCTACCGGTAGCTGCAAGTTGAGGCCGGGCTCGCGCAGCAGCATCCAGGCGGGAAAATCGGCGGCGGTGAGCGTTGGTGCGGTGAGCGCGGTCACAGCAGCCTCACGGCTCGTGACGAGTTCTTCCTCGCCATCGGCGAACTGCCGCCAGAGCGCGCCGATGCCCGTGTCCGGTTGGCGAGGATTGTCGAGCGCCGCGGCAGCCTCGGCGGGCGCGCGCCAGCAAAGGTGGAACCAAGCGTTCAGCGCATCGCTGCGGCGGTGCTGATGAAACGAGCTCAGTGCCAAACGCAGACACAGCGGCGGATATAGCCACCATTCAGGCTCACGGCGCACAGCCTCAGCGGCGCCCGGCCAATCCTGTGCCTGGATGAGCGCAAAGCTGCGATGCAGGTTGGGCTCGCCGATCGAGAAGGCATGATCCGACAGCGCATCGGCGACTTGCAGCCACAGCGGACCCAACAGATCCCGGGCCTGCCATCCCATCAGGCGCTTCGCGGCCGGCGTGATGTCCTGCAGCCAGGCCAATTCCCGACGCGGTTCATCGATGGGTCGGTTCAGGTGCAAAAGAGCCGCCAGCAACCGGTC
>Ga0116228_10004584_pt1 | contig 12256 bp, 7 predicted proteins | sample S1TSphfallax_2_FD_89694 | JGI IMG/M metagenome (GOLD analysis project Ga0116228, IMG submission 89694) | Host-associated microbial communities from peat moss isolated from Minnesota, USA - S1T2_Fc - Sphagnum fallax MG | ecosystem: Host-associated > Plants > Peat moss > Unclassified | place: USA...
CACTAAAGAGGTCCTTCTTTCAAAGACTGTTGAAACCTAAAACTCCAAACTCCTAGTTTTTAGGGGGCTTGAAAGTATAGGAGAAGGGCCTGAGTACCGGCCTGGGGCACACATCTCAAATCATGGAAGGGCCTGTACTCATAAAGCAGAGCTGGGATTTTTTCTAGTTTAGAGGTTTAACTTTGAACTCTTCTTGGCTAAACCTTTATCTCATAGCAAAACTCTTATATTTTTTGGGCTAATCTTTTAGCTTTTAGTAAAACCTTTATACTCTTCTTGGTTAAGCCTCTAAACTAGAAAAACATTTTTTTTTCCTGGTTAAACCTATATCTTTTATTAAAACTTCCATCTCTTCATAGCTAAATCTTTATTTGTTAGCAAAAGCTTTATCTTTTCTTAGTTAAATTTGTGTCCTTCAAAAAAAATAAAACTTTAAATTTACTTTTTCACAAAATCTTTTAACAAAACTTTTGGCTACCCTATTGATCTAACCATCTTATTGACATAATTACATTATTGACTTGATTTGTTTTTAATTTGTGTACATACCTAATTACTTAACCACCAACCTATCTACATATTTATTTATTTTTCGTCAACTTTTTTGGTATATTTTACCATGCTTTCACCCTAATGTCATAATGATTATTTTCATTCATTTGACAATCCAAATACTATCAATTTTATCTCCAAATGCCTCCTACTTTGTCACCCTTCGAACAACAAGAATATACCAATGAACAACTCTTACCATTTTAAATCTTAAAACTAATGAATTCTCATTAAATTGCATCAATTCAAACCTTAAACCTTGAGTTTTAAAATATATTTACCAAAAAAATGGATCGAAGGTTTCTAATAGTGCATTGATTGAAATGATGTTTTAAATTCAACAACTTCATTCCATGGACATTTGAGAAAAAACCATATCAACCAACCACATCATTAATGTATATTTAAAATTCAACATTTATAAAAAAATTCGGTCTGAAGTTAGAATTGAATAGTGGTCTTGTAATTTTTTGTTGCAATAAATTGATCATGAGTATTTTAACAACTATGACATGAATGAAAACTTTTTGGATGAAGAAATTTTTTAAAAATTTATTACAACAATTTGGTTGTTTTTTTCCACTACCCAAATTCACTAGGTTTTTAATGAAGTAGGAAAACATTACTATAAATCATGTTTTTTTTAAAAGGTTCAAATTGATTAACTTGTCATCTTTTATTAATGGACATGTGCATTTAATTAAAGGATAGGGGTTTGAATGACACATTTATTTACTAATTGATCAACTTGATTATAATTATTTAATTAATTAAATATTCATAATCAAGTTGTACAATTTTAGTCCAAATCGCTAATGTTCTTAAATCAAGATGGCCAATGATCTTTAGTCAAAATGACCAATTGTCGCAACCCTAGCTTTGGGCTCGCGACTAAAGCAAAAGGGTTGCAAGGGTGCGGGCCAAGAGGAAGCCCGAGAGTCACATCATAGACTCCCGGGAATGTACGAAAGTGTGAGGGAGTGAGCCCTCACACTCCCAAGGCAACTCCCACTTTGGGAGATGGAGTCTCGGTGGACTCCCGAAATTTCATAAACCAATTTGAGGGGTCAAAACTCAATGGCTTATGACGTTCTTTATATCATTGGAAAGCTCTTGGAACGTAGATGTCTGAAATAGGCTCGCACTGCTCATTTGGACATCTGAAGCACAAGTTATGGTCAAAAGAAGGGTCAGGAGTCAAATTGCTAATTTGACTCCCGACTAGAAAAAGTCAGGAATCGACCCGATTTACTTGGTTGTAAACAACGTGCCACATACTGTTGGAAAGCTCTCGACGAGAGCTACAACTTTGCTTTAGACCGCACTTCGATCCAAGGTCTGCTCGCAAAGTTATGGGGCTCCAAAGTTCCGGGAGTCCCAACTGGCGGGATTTTGGGACTCCCACGCGGGAGTCCCGGGAGAGAAAAGCCATTTGGATGTGGGCCCCGTGGAGAGGTCCAAAATATACTATAAGGGGGAAGGTGGTGGCTTCCCCCAAGTCCGGGCCGTGGTGAGTCTTGTGTGTCCGTGTTGCCCGTGGCTCGTCCTAACACCAGAGGTGCTCCAATTATGCACTAACCACTTTGTGTGGGTTGTGTGCAGGTACGTGAGAGTGCATAAGCTTGTCAATTATTCCTAGTCTCATTCCGAAGCTCCAACACACCCCTCTACCCCTCAAAGTGTTGTGAGCTAGGGAGTGTGTCCCGACACCCTTCCTCTTCCGTTGTCTTTCACTTGGACTCACATTAGAGTCCTTCAAAGAGTGGGGGTGCATCACCAATGGTGTTTAGTCAAGTTGAACATTTAATCAAGATAGATAATGATTTTTAATCAAATAATGACATCGTTTAGTACTTTATATATCTACCTCCTATATACTCATCCACATATTTATTTATTTAATTACTTACTTACTTACCTATCTATTTATACCTTTTCATTTATCTACTTACATACTTACCCACCTACTTACATATTATTTACCTATGTATCTAGCCATTTATCTACCTAATTTTAGCCACCACATGTAACCATTATGTTTAAGCACTATGTTTGTCGTAACCCCACTTTGGCCAAGTGTGGGGGTGAATCCCAACACTTCCAAAGTTGGGGATTTGGAGTCCTCCGGGACTCCCGAATGTTTAGAGTTCGATAGCAAGCCCCAAAACACCTCGCATTGGGGTGTTCTTGATGTCATTGGAAAGGTCTTGAAGCGTAGATATCGAAAATGGTTTCGCATTGGCCATTTGGACATTTGCAGCCCAAGTTATGGGCAAAAGAAGGGCCGGTAGTCAAACTGGCAGTTTGACTCCCGACCACTAAAAGTCTGGAATCGACCTTTTTCGACCTCCGAATTGAGAGTGCGATACGTCGTTGGAAAGATCTTGACAAGGGCTACAAGTTTGGTTCAGACCTCGTCGCAATCAAACCTGGCAGTCGGGAGTTATGAGCTCCCAAAGTCCCAAGACTCCACCTGGGATAGTTTTGGGACAATTTCGGGACTCCAACTTGGGAGTCCCAGGACTCCACCCGGGACAGTTTCGGGACAATTTCGGGACTCCAACTTGGGAGTCCCGGGAAAAAGAGCCATTTGGATGTAGTATCAGCAGGGCGTCGCAGAGAATACTATATGGGGGAAGGTGGTGGCTTCCTCCGAGTCCGGGCCATGGTGTGTCTTCTGGTCCAAAGTGGCCGTGGCTTGTCCCAACACCCAAGGGTGTCTCGAAATGTGAACTAATCATGTGGGTGGTTTGTTTTGGTGCAGATTCAAGCTTGATCTACTAAACCTTCTTCCTAGTCTAATCCCTGGGCTCTCAACTCGACCCTCTACCCCTTTCTAGAGTTGGAAGCCGGGAACGCCTTCCGAGTCCCAACTTTCCGCAACTACACTTTGGTGAACCCTCAAGTGAGTTCACCCCGGGACTTGGGAGTGCGTCAATGTTTAACCATTAGATTTACCCAAAAAATTTACCAAATTTTAGTCATTTAGTTTAACCATTATGTTTAACTAGTAAATTTTGTTCACATTAGGTATAGCCTAATTTGAACCGTTAAATTTGGCCATGAGATATAGCTCAAGTTTAGCCATTATGTTTTGCCATGAAATTTAGCCATTAAGTTTATTAACTAGGTTTAGCCATTATGTTTAACCGTTAAATTTAATCATTATAATTAACCAAAGTATAACAATTACGTTTAACCATTACTTTAAGTCACAAAATTTAACAACTAGGTTTAGCCATTACGTTTTTCCATTATTTTAATTCACCAAATTTAACCATAAAATTTAGCCATTATTTCAAGTCACTAAGTTTAACCACTAGGTTTAACCATTGTTTTAAGTTTTTTAAAATTAAGTCATTACTTTAAGTCATTATGTTTAACCATTATTTTAAGTCACTAAATTTAACCATAAATTTAATTATGATTTTAAGTCATTAAGTTTAGTCATTACTTTAAGTCACTAAATTTAGCCATTAGGTTCAACCATTACTTTAAGTCACTAAGTTTAGCCATTAGGTTCAGCCATTACTTTAAATCATTAAGTTTAGCCATTAGGTTTAGCCATTATTTTAAGTCATTAAATTTAGCCATTAGGTTTAAGCATTATTTTAAATCATTAGGTTTAACCATTAGGTTTAATCATTATTTTAAATCACTAGGTTTAGCCATTAGGTTTAGTTGTTACTTTAAATTGTTAAGTTTAGCCATTAGGTTTAAGCATTATTTTAAATCATTAAATTTAGCCATTAGGCTTAACCATTACTTAAATCACTAAGTTTAGCCATTAGGTTTAGCCATTACTAAAGTCATTAAGTTTAGCCATTACTTTAAATCATTAGGTTTAACCATTATGTTTAACTATTATTTTAAGTTAGTAGGTTTAGCCAGTATGTTTAACCATTAATTTTAAATCACTAGTTTTAAGCATTACTTTAAATCACTAAGTTTAGCCAGTAGGTTTAACAATTATGTTTAATTATTTTGTTTTAAGTCAGTAGGTTTAACAATGATGTTTAGCTATTATTTTAAGTCATTAAGTTTATTCACTAGGTTTAACCATTACTTTAAATCACTAAGTTTAGCCATTATTTTAAGTCATTAAGTTTAAACGTTAGGTTTAACCGCTAATTGTCACCTAGGTTTTACCATTATGTTTAATGATGTGAAACAAACATATGAAATAAAAACTTGATAAAAGCTAAACACCTTTGATGATGTAGTCCATTGGTAAGGACCTAGTTTATCGTTGCGAAGGTTTGGGGTTCAATTCCTTATACGTATAACCTTTGTGCATGTTTAGAAAGCTAGTGTAGGTAGGTTAAATTAAGGTAGTTCGATGAAATTATGTTATGTTAGGTTAACACCTACCTATTTAATGTTTTTTTTCAACCTACCTAAACCTATTACTACTTACCTACCTACCTACCTACCTATTAATTTTTAAAATAATAATCTAAAAAATGATTTTTATTTAAGTATAAAATTGACCTAGTCAAATGGTCTACTATTTATCAATCAAATAGTCAATCACTTTGTCAGTCACTTTGCTAATCAAAATGACAAGGCATAGTTAATTAAAAAAACCACTAGTTAAAATAGACATTGTTGAAATTGATTTGTCCAAAATGACAACTTGGTCAAGTTGACCAGTGTCAATTTTGGATTTCTTTGGACCAATTTCCCTAGTAAAAAAAGACCATGACTTATAGTAATGAAATTAATTAATATGTAACTTATATGGTTTTGGTAAAACATGATTAGTTGATTATAACATTTTTAGTGAAATGTTTTTTAGTCATTTTGGATAGTTGTAAATTGCACTAGATTTTTTAAAATTAAAATGTAATGACATAGATATACAAGGTCCCAAGTTAATATGATGTGGAATAACGTGCCACATCATCATATAATTTTATTTTTCTTCCGATCATGAAGTCACAAATTACATTTTTGTCATGAAATACCATGACAAATTTACATGCCTTGAAAACAATTAAGTTTTTTTTTTTCCTCCCAATTTTGTTGAGAAAAAATTTGGACACCATTTAAGCATGATGTATCATGTTTATGTATTCACCATGATGTATATGTTTGTAAATTGCATTTGCCCAAAATACATTAAAACATTCATCCATCAAGGATTGTCCCCAAGGCCTCATGGAAACACATGAAAGTCTTAACCACCAAACCACTACAACATTTTATTAATCAAGATGAAAAAGTTTAATTTTATCATGTTTGTCATGAAATTGTTTAAGAAATTCAAACTTGAACATACAATTTTTTTGCGAAATTTATTCAAATGTCACAAATGAAATGATGATTTTAAAGTTTATTCAATAATGTATTCAAACAAATTATTATAATTTACAAAAAATATATTTACAATGCTATAAATAAATAAATAACATTTCATAAATAAATCAGTTTTTTTTTGTTTAAATTAACCTAAAATCTTTGAAAATTCAATGTGAATTTAAAAGTGTATTTATTAAATATTTTATTTACAAAATTCATTACATAAAATATGTCCATTTTTTTGAAGGATTACAAGTTCTTATTTTCTTCAATATGTTTAGGTATAAATTTATTTGTTTGTTTTTACAATGTCGTTAAAATGGTAATTGTCCATAAGAAGTTTATCACATTTGGTTATAGACAAATTGTGCAATTGAAAACTTGCTTAAATCTTTCAATATTTTGGTTATTTACAATATTTTATTGTATAAAATTGACAGTATATTTTTAAAATTTTGCTTGAAATTAAATTTTTTCAAACTTTTTTTGTTGATGTTGCTACCCTTTTAAATTGGCGAAAAATGGTCACAAGAAGAAACATTAATTAAGTAGTATATATAACCATTTAATTATCAAGACCATATTTGTTTAATAAGATTAATCATACATTAATACCAATGATTAATTACATAATTTTGAAGAAAAATCACAACATATTTTTTTCTAAATGATGTAAAGGTTTAATGATATTTTACATTTGTTTCTTTTGTAGAAGGAAACACAATTTAATTTGGTGAAATTTTGGGTTTAAATAGGTGGATTAACCCCCTTGACCCCAACCAACATGTTTTTGGTTTTGAATTTTTTTAACTTGGTGATTCTTGTTGGGGAAAAAAATTAAACAATAGTGCAAATTCAAAAAAAAAGTGAATGACAAAAAACTTGTCAAAAAATTGTGGCAAAAAAATTAAGAAAAAATGTTACTCCTAATAAGTAAAAATTTAAAAATAATTCTAATAATCCAACCTTCAGCACATAAGCAATTCCAACATCAAATTTATTTGGAAACATTTAAGCTTATATTTGATATCATCATAAACTTTATCCAATTTTTTTCAAAATTAAAAATAAATATGAATGATGTAACCAAAGATTTTTTTGTGGTGAATTTCCACCATTTTGCAAACATAAAAAAGGCCATCAACATTAACAAAGGATATCTAAGTTTTTAAAATACATATTTTTCATACAAATTTTCATATTTTAATTTTTTTAAAATGACATAACTCTATAAGGGGTTCTAGGATTTGTAATATTGAACTCAAAAAATAATTTTCAAAAATTAAATTTTAAATGTAAAAAAAACTTGAAAATTGCAATAAATTTACTTTTTTTTTGTTTAAATTGACCTAATTTTTTTGTAAATTCAATGTCAATTCAAAAATGAATTCATTAAGTCTTTTACATTTTTGTTTTTAATACATAAAACATGTCCAATTTTTGTAAAATTACAAGTTTTTATCCTCACAATATGATTAGGTACAATTTATTTGTGTATTTTTGTGATATTGCTAAAATGGTAATCATCCATATGAAAATTGCCACATTTGGTTATAGATAAGTTGTGTAATTGGAAACTTGTTTAAATCTTTCAATATTATGGTTTTTCACTATATTTTATTGTAAAAAATTGATCAAAAATTCATTTTTTAATGTTATTGCCCCTTCAAATTGGTAGAAATTGGCCATAAGAAGAAACAATAATTTAGTAATCAATATAACCATTTAATTATCAAGACCATATTTGTTTACCAAGATGATCATACAATAATACAAATAATTAATTACCTAATTTTGAGAAAACATCACAACATTTTTTTTTTAATGATGTAAAAATAAATTATATATATATTTATATTTATATTTAAAATATATATTTTTTTAATTTTGTGAAATTTGTAGTTTCAATAGTTGAATTCCCTTCCACAAACAACATATGTTTTTGGTTTCGAATTTTCTTAATTTGGTAATTTTTTTGGGAAAAAATGGGAAAAAATAATGCAAATTCAGAAAAAATTGAAAACAACAAAAAAAATTGCCAAAAAATTGAAATCACAAATTTCAAAAAAAATTGTTACTCCTAATGTGTAAAAGTTTTAAAATGATTATAATAAATCCAACATTAAACATATAAACAATTCCAACATCAAATTTATTTGAAAACTATTAAGTTTAATTTTTGATATCATTGTAAACCGTATCCAAAATTTTTAATGATGTAACTGATTTTATTTTGTGATGAAGTTCCACTATTTTACAAACATTAAAAAGACCATCAACATCAACAAAGTATATTTTTAAATATTTTTAAAAATATTTCTTAAATGATGTAATTATACAATGGGTTCTACACCTTATAGCAAAAATATATAATATTTTCACAAATTTATACCCCCAATTATATGGCTTATAATCAAAACATGGCTAAATTTCCTTATGGATGATTTTGAGGAATATTAAAAAATTGAAATAAAATAAAATAAAAAATATTGATGTCATTACTATCATCATCATTTATTATTTATCTATTTATTTAATTAAAAATTAAAACTCATCTTTAAATATTTAAGTATAAACCCATAACAAGCTCATTTTTTTTGATAAACTATGTTTAAAATAAGAATATAAAATATATAAAATATAATTTTTTTCATAATAATAATAATAATACTCCTTAAATTTTTAATCCATTGTTTTTAACATGGATTTTTTTTTAATACACTAAGAAAAAATATGGGAAAAAATTAGGGATTATTTTTGGGGTTGTTTTTAGTGTCGCATCATGAACATTCATAACAATAAACTTATCCATGATGCTTAAAACAAACTAGGGGAAAATGAATAAATGAATAAATAATTATATATATAATTTACATAAATATAGAAGAGTTTAATATATGAAAAAATTATAATGTAAAAGTCTACATGCATTAAAAATTTTGCATGCATGAACATTTTGATTTAATCATTAACCTATTCAAATATAAATGTAAGACTTCTCAAAATTTTATACATTTATTTCAAAAAAAATTGTTGAATGCAAAATGCAACTCATGAATAGTGAATTTCATTATATTCAAAGTGAGTGATTCAACTCATGTGCAAATGTTAATAGTTCAAAAGATGTGGAAAAATTCACTAGCCCATTCAAGTATAAATGTGAGGCATTAAGTTGTTATGTGTGTTTCAATATATATTAGTAAATGTAATATGCAATGTTTGAATAGCGGTTTCAATAAGTTGAAAGTGGATGATTTAACTCATGTAAAAATATTGGTAGTTCAAGAAATGTGAAAACATTCATTAAACCATTCAAGTAGAATTGCAAAATATTGAGTTGCATGTGTTATAGTATATTATAATAAATGAAAAATGCAATTTGTGAGTAATGATTTTAATATATTAAAATTAAATAGTTCAACTTCTATAATTGAAAATATGTGAAAAAAATCACAAATTCATTCCAATATAAATGCCAATATAAATGTGGGGTTTTAAATTGTTACATGTGTTTTAATAAATTATGGAAAATGTAAAATACAATTCCTAAGTAATGGTTTCAACATGTTAAAAATTGATAAGTCAACTCATGTACCATGTTGATAGTTAAAGAAATGTCAAAAAAATCACTAATGCATTATAATGCATTGTGTAAGTAAAGTTAAATCCTACTTCAATTTCCACATCAATAATTTGAAATTATTAAATAATTAAATAAGGTCCAAATTATATTCACAAAGGTGCAATATAGTGAACATAACAACTATGAATAATATTGACCATTAATTACTACAACAAGCCATTTACAAACTTAAAATAGTTGAATGTAGTTGAAATGTAATAAAATTGAACAATAGTTGCAATTTGTGGGGGTGGAAAAGAACAAGATTTCTTTTTGTGGACAACACCTACAACATAATGACCTAGATTTCATGGCCTAAGTATTCAAGTGGGAAATTACATTTGCCATTGTAGGTCAAAAATTAAATGCACTAGCTTTTTTTTTCAAAATTTGATGTCTTGTGTTTTGACACTAACCAATATTTAGAAGCCATGTGTTGATTGAAAGAAATAGTCCTTGAAAACCATGAGGATGTTAATGCCCTTGGCTTCTTTTAGCATGTTTGCACCCACTAGGGATATTTATGTTGTTTTATCATCTTTCATGTACTAGATCAACATGTGATAAAAACCACTTGGGCATTTAATGTCAATGGAATTTATAAGCAAAATGTTCATGTTCACAATTTTGCATTGACTTGATATAATCATAGATTGAATTTACCCCTCATAAACACAAAACATATTGTAATGTCTTTCAAAAATGTAAATTGTCAAATCACATGTTTGTGTTTGTTTGGAATTCAAATTCTACCCATGTGTTGAAGGTTTCATCCATAGATAAAATCAATGTATCAAATCTTTCATCCATATTTAATCATCCAACATTCATTCATTGGGGACTTGATGAATTGCTTAAACTTTACCTGTTTTAAGGGTAATGGTTTTTTCAAGCTCTAGCCCCATGCTCATGCGACAACTTGCTTCCATTGGTTTTCAACATGATTGAATCCACTGAAATGTGCCACAAAAGGTCATTGGGATGCATTTTAGATATAAAAAACATTCAAGCTTAAAGGTAATAATTATCATCCCAACAAAAAAATCCTACAAAAAGAATATCCCCAAATTTCCATCAAAACTAAATGATTTTTCAAAAAAATTATTCACTTTTTTTAGTGATGTCCCACTCATTGAAGTAGGAGTCAACAAAGGCTTCTTCCCCTTACCAATTAGTTGGAAATACATAGAATACCTTTTCTCCTTTTTGGTAGCCCATATGGAATGTTTGTTCCATCTTCAAAACATCAATTTTCAATTCTAGCTGAACTATGGGCATCGAAATCATTTTTCAAAAAAGGATACCCATTCAAACTTTCTTTTTAGGATACACCTTGTGGTTATCCAAGACTTCAACTATTTTGAACTTTTAATTCACATAAACCTTGAAGATATATTACATTTTTTGAAGACCTAGGATTTGAATAAAGTTGGTTAAATGCCAAAATCAAATTAGAAACTTGGTTAGTCACATGTCAACACAAAACACATAAAACAGTTTGAGCACAACATTCTCTTAAAGTTACTAATGTTCAGAAACATGGACTAAAAATCAATTGTCTGTGATAACAAAAATCTAGGTGAAATAAAAATTTCAGGGGAATAAAATGCAACCTATACCAATGCTAATGAGGTCCTAATCATACTTTCATGAGCAATGTCCACCATTCCTTCTAACGGTTCTATTTTTAAGTTGTCCTCCTCCAACTGAATTGATTTCAAATTATTAGGCTAAAGGACAAGATTAAATTAACATGAAAACAATATTAATGTTGTATCCATATTTTTTCTGTAAGCTCTTTAAGTTTTTTCATTTTGAAGTAAAACCAAAACCTTCCAAAGGAGGCATTTCAATAAAAGTAAACAAAAAATTCAAGTAAAAAACCATTGAAGAATTCAAGTTAAAAAAACAAAAAAGGAATCCAAATAAACAAAAATAAACAAAAAATTCAAATAAACAAGAGCAAACATGGAATTATTCAAGTTAACAAAAGCAAATACAAATTAAAGTAAATAAAAACAAGGAGCTTGGAGTTCAAGGAAAGGTTGAAAGAAAATAAAATTGCTTTCAAACACAATAACGTATTAGTGATTGTCATTATGCAATATGTGTTTGCTTCAAACTTTAAGGTCATCATCTATGTGTGAAACATTGAAATATAAGTTTTTTTTTTTTTAACATTTTACATTTTGCACAAGGTGAGTGTGTATTTTTGTGTTATGCTTCAAATTTTTAGGTATGCATCTAAAAACTTGGGGATGGTTTCATAAACACACATGTTGTCATAAAGTTCTTGTAGCTAGGCTAGGGGTAGCAAAAGGTTAGTATTATGTTAGTTTGACTAGCTAACATGCTAAGAATGAACATTAGTTTGTAGTAATGCATGGTAAGGATTATATTTTTGATCAAATACATGTTGGATAAAATTTTGAGTGCAAATGCAAATTTGTGCAATTTGTGATAGTTTATGATCTTTTAAAACATGGGTGCCCAATTATAGATTATGAAAGCATGAGGGAATGTTTGATTTTTTGTAGGTCTTGAATACCCTTCAACATCATTGGAGTGATAAAAGTGGTTGGACAATGGTCAAATGCATGCAAGAAGTTATGCTCATGAAAACATGATTAGTTATTCAATCATCAAGGTTTATTTCAATGTTCATATATGAAGTCAAAATTATGGATTTATAAGGGTGGATTGTCATTCATGTTTATGTGATTGAAGGGTGGAGGTGGATACTTATTTTGGTAACATTGGAATAAATGTTGTCTAATGTGA